>Ga0265298_10001582_pt1 | contig 33730 bp, 25 predicted proteins | sample AusTroGonzalo_MG_3_FD_193486 | JGI IMG/M metagenome (GOLD analysis project Ga0265298, IMG submission 193486) | Bovine rumen microbial communities from tropical cattle in Woodstock, Queensland, Australia - Gonzalo_01 | ecosystem: Host-associated > Mammals > Digestive system > Stomach > Rumen ... | reverse complement strand
CGTACAGGCTGCAGTCAAACTACTATTAAAGAATGATTTACTTACCCAAATAGACAATGGTTATCGTGTTTACGACTTTTTCCTATCGGAATGGTTGGCGACGGTGTATTAAGTTATTAGATACAATCGGGGACGCTTCATTATTGCGTCCCCTGTTATAGCTTTTATTGCGATTATAATCATTGTTGCAACACGTTAAAAGCGATGATTGCAGTTGTGGCCATTAGTGGTAGCGATTGTTAGTATTAATTGAAAATATAGCTAGAATATTGTTTTTTACATTTTATCTACCATCTACCACAATTTTTTTGTAAATCACTATAAATAAATAATATACTGATATGGCAGATGGCGTTGTAGATGGTAGATGAAGGCCTAAAATGGCCGTTTTTAAATAATATTTAGGCGAAAAACTTGGAAATTGCCTCGAAATTTAGTAACTTTGTGGTCAAAAACCACGAAACTCGGCGGCGCCTCGGCAATTAAAGCACGCTTTATTGCTCTCGGCTTGCACGAGCCTTGCAGTCAAAAATTAAAGGATTTAGTAATATGAAACTGACATTTGTACTTAGAGACAAGAAAAATACACTGAAACTATCAACGAGGAGCATCGAGAACTTCATCGAACGTATCAAGACCGATACCAAGGATGGAGCTGTTGCCCGCCGTCGCCGCCAGCTTAGCTATGGGGACTATACCTATGGTTATGACCGCCAGTTCCCTTCACATGTCATCTATCCTTCCGCCGTATTCGAAAAGGATGACAACGGCAACCTCCGCATGAAGGCATTCAATGGTGTGGTGGCGCTGAGCATCGACGGATTGGAGAATCAGGAGATTGATGCCGTGAAACGTGCAGCAATGATTCTACACTATACCCTTGCCGCCTTTATCGGTCCTTCAGGTCGCGAAGTTATCATCCTCGTCAAGATTGCAAAAGCTGGGAATGCCGGTTCGTCAATAAGTGGCACTTATTCTGCCATAAGTGGCACTTATTCTGGAATAACATGCCCTTATTCTGAAACAACATGCCTTTATCCGACAGAGGAGGAAGCTGACGCGCTTTGCCAGGAAGGGCATCGTCTGGCTACGGCAGTATATCAGGGCATCATGCCGAAACCTATCAAGACAGAACTGGTATCAATCAGGAGCAATTTCCACATGACATTGGACCCGGCACCCTATTTCAATCCCAAGGCAGTGGCACTGCCCGTTAGTCCGAAGCCAACATCAGTTTCGCAGCCAACGATGATCCCTGGGAATCCTGATAATCTCGACGAGGAATTATCGGACAAAGAGTCACAGGAGGTTGGCCGTAAGACTCTGCAACTGATGGACTTCCTGAACGCGCACTACCAGTTCCGATACAATAGCATCATGGGCTATACGGAGTATAAGGACAAAAGTTATCATTATATGGACTGGACTCCCGTAGACGACCGTGCGCTGAAGGGCATGACGATGAAGGTACGCCTCAGCGGTATCGATGCCCGCGACAATGACGTGCGTCGCTACGTACAGTCGAATATGATCCGACTATATGACCCCATCAGCGACTACCTCTGGGACAAGTACGACAAGTGGGATGGCAAGGACCATATCCGCAAGCTGGCGCGTACAGTGCCCACGAAGAATCCCCACTGGGAGGACTGGTTCTATACGTGGTTCCTGGGAATGGTGCACCAGTGGCAGGTCGGTAGTCAGGCCAAGTATGGTAATCAGGCCGTGCCGTTACTGATTTCGACACAGGGATACAACAAGAGCACCTTCTGCGAACAGCTGCTGCCGCCGGAACTCAGCTTCGGCTATACGGGTAACCTGCAGATAGACGACAAAAAGCAGGTGTTGCAGCAAATGGCGCAGATGCTACTCATCAACCTTGACGAGTTCAACCAGATATCGCCCAAGACACAGCAGGGATTCTTGAAAAACATCATCACACTGTCGTCCGTAAAAATCAAACGACCCTATGGCCGTCATGTAGAAGACTTCCCGCGTCGTGCCTCGTTCATCGCCACGACCAATCAGGCCGATGTGCTGGCTGACCCATCTGGTAGCCGACGATTCCTGAGTGTGGAGCTTACCGGGCCCATTGACATCAGTACGCCGCCGAACTACGAACAGCTTTATGCGCAGGCTATGCAGGCACTGCATCAGCATGAACTTTACTATTTCGGCCATGAAGAGTCGCAGCAGATTATCGAGTGGAACAAGAAGTTTAGCATGAGGACAGCTACCGAAGAGTTCTTCCTCGACTATTTCGAACCGGCAAAGAACGTCAGGGAAGGTACGTGGATGAGTGCTGCGGCCATTCTCGACTACTTGAAGGACAAGGTGGGTGTCAGCCTATTGAAACCACTGAATGTCATTGCTTTCGGTCGTGCCCTGTCAGCTATTCCCGGGATTCAGAAACATGTAACCAGTACCACAACGACCTATCTCGTCGTAAAAAAGAAGAGAAAATAGGTTTTATCTACCATTATCGACCATCATCTATCATGTTAATTTGAGATATAATTACTTGTATTACAGTTGTTTATTATCTTTATGTGGTAGATTGGTAGATAAATTTGCAAAATCATATTTTCTAAACATATATACTTTGGGGTCGTTCCAAAGTCACTTTCGAGTCGTTCCGCAGTCATCTACGAGGTGTTCCGAAGTCACTTTACCCCCCTAAAGTAACGTCGGAACAACTGTAAAGTAACTCATCTTCGGGGTGTAGGGAAGTCAGGAACAACCGTAAAGTACCATGGTTTCATAAACACGTTGTCCCAAAGTCTCATGGCGCCGGAATCACGTAGAACTCACGGTCTTTCTTAAAGTCAATCATCCACTGGTCGGCGATGATGTGGTCATCGAGAGCCTTGATTTTCAGGGTATGTTGACCTTTGGATACCTTGACGGGTGTTTCCTTCAGTGCCTGCCCACGCAAAACGCTGACCTTCCAAAATTCTGAGCGGTATTTTTCCTTGAGTGAGATGACGACGGGCGGCTGATTATCGAGTGTTATCTGATAGCGCAGGTCGCCCTTATCGTTAGGCTGCGTAGGAATCATGGCCGTATAGAGAATAGCCTCCCCCTGCCCCTCCGAAGGGAGGGGAGAATCGAATTCGTAAACGAGTTCACAACCTTTGGGAATAGATACAGCATTCATTGAGTGGCCGAGCATCTGGATGGGGCACACTTTGCCAGTAGATGACTGGTAGTCGCAGGCATTACGGGCAATACCATTGAATGGCTCATCGTCAGACAATTGGCCGCAATTGTTCTCAAAGACGGGTAACTGGCGCGGTGCAGCATCCATCAAACCTTTCCATTTACCATTAGCTAAGGTATTATAACGATGGGTTAGTGTGGCAATTTCCTCATAGGCAAGATGGCTCATTGCTGAGTCAGAAACGATTTTTCGTGTCATGGCTGCAGTGGCATAGATGGGGTAGGCGATATGCGCCTCATAAGCATCAGACAACTCAGGACGTATCAGTAATCGGCATTTGTCGACAATATCCTTCAAGCGTCCAAAAGCCTCTAACCGCTCTGCTGCTTCTTGGCGGGTCAGCCCAATATAGGTTACACGTGACTTGCCTCCAGGATACTTTTGTTTGTCAAGCTCCACTTGTGTCCATCCCATAAACTCAGGTTTACGAATGCCACAGAGACGATAGAAGTCTTTTATGGCTGGGAAGAGTTTTTTGCCAGCCTCGTTACCGAACTGCGTGCAGAGCCATTTCTCTAGGTGTTGCTCAATGGTACCCCCCCTTTTATCCCCCGTGGGGGAAACTATAGAAGCCCCCTCGGGGGCAGTATGGGGGGTTGGTATGAGGCTCTCAATATCCCACGCCATGTCGAGGAAGAACTCCAAATCATAGGCAGCCACTTTGGGATCGTGCACATTGACTATCCACAACTTACGACAGTTATGGTCGTAGGCAGCCTTCATTTCCGAATAGATAAGACCTGGTTGTGTGGTGGTCAGCCAAAGGTAGTCGTGTGGACGTCCCCAATAGCTCAAGTGATAATAGACACCACCACCGCCATGACGCTTTTGCTGTTCGGCATCGCTAAGGCGGGTCATATAGCCGTAGTTGTCGTCACACCACATCAGTGTCACGTCTTCTGGCACCTGTAAGCCACTTTCCAGAATTTCCAGAACCTCCTTATATGGAATGAAAACCTGAGGTACCTTTTCTACATTCTTGTCGTAATACTTGCGAATCAGTTCACGTTGGTCATTGATGACCTGCTGCAAACCTTCCAACTTCTCCTGCTTGGTCTTGACACCTTCCATCGAACCATCGTGGATGCCACGCATGCCGATGGTAAAGAACTCTTCACTGCCTTTTACTTCCTTCAATCGCTCTATCCAGTACTGCTGTACCTGTTCGCGATTGGCGATGTAGTTATAGGCACCACGTTTCTTGTGGTCCCACTCAGCCACATTATTTCTGAGCAATGGCTCGCAGTGAGATGTTCCAATGAGAATGCCACAAGAGTCGGCCATCTCCTTATTACCTTTGATGGTAAAGAAACCAGGCGTACCCTCATGCATGGCAGGCCAAACGGTATTGGCCCTTAAACGTAACAGCAACTGAAAAATGGCTTTATAGGTCTGAGGTCCCATTTTGTCTGGCGACCAGCGGCGCAGGCTCCAGTCTTCGTCATTGATAAAGATGCCGCGATAAGCTACGGAGGGTGTGTGCTCGATGCATGAGGTCTCATCAATAACGAGACGGGCACGCTTCTCAGGTGTGACGTCGCCCCACCATACCCAGGGCGACACTCCTGCCAGTCGTGATAGTTCTAACAGACCGTATGCTGTGCCACGACCGTTGTGTCCTTCTATCAGAATTTGTCCATTTTTGGCACTGATACGGAAACCGTCGTCAGATCCCTTACCTTGTATAATGCGGATGCTGGCTTTTTTTGATGATACTGGTCGCATGCCAGTGACCTGTTCCATATCATTGCTCCACATCTGCAACGCCATCTTTACCACAGGGTCCGTCTTACCCACCACCTGATAGCTGATGGGGTTCCTACCATCAAACCACACGACATCTGCCGCTGCCGTAGTTATATTAACGGCAAAGAGAAAGAGTATAATTATAGTTTTCAACTTTACCTTCATCTTCAAAAACGTATAATTTGTTCAACACCAGGCTCCGTAGGCGCATCGATTTGATTCAAGGTAACGTCACGTACATCGTCGAGTATGATGGCAGGACGGTATTCGGGACGTTCGTAGCGGAAAGTAACATCGTTGACGTGCAGACCTTCGACATGACGGGCATAGAGACCGTATGCAGGTGTCGGCCCAGCCCAACGGGGTTCAGGATAGTTGGTACCTTGTTCGCGATAGTCCCTTTTTACCAAGTTCTTGGTGCCGCCACCTCTGAAGGTCAGGCGGATATTCGACAGCCACACATTGCGAATGGGTTCGTCCTTCATACCTGTGACGATGATGGAGCAGAGTGAATCGCAATCGGTTGCAATGATATTCGAAATCTGAATGTTGCAGGCACTGGAAGGCTGTGTTACCTCCTTTGGTCCACGATTGCGACAGCCTGTAGTGATATAGATGGGGTAGTGATGGACGTGTTCCATGGCAATATTGTTAACGCAGATGTTCTCCATATGTCCCTGATCCACTTCTTCAAAGGCCAGTCCGCTACTCCACATACAGGTACAATTTGAAATAGTGATATTGCGGTAGCCGCCATTCGATTCAGTTCCAAGTTTGATGCGCCCACACACCCAGTTGACAGTTTCAGGCTGGTAGGTGCCATCAAGGAAGGTTCCCAGTTTATAACCCGTTACCAGACAGTTGGTGATAAGGATATGTTCACAGGGTACCGCCTTTTTCAGTGCATACGACGATTTCAGTACGATGGCATCGTCGCTGGGGGTGTTAACCTTAGTGTTGCTGACAGTCATGTATTTACAACAGTCGATGTCGATGCCGTCGCGGTTGGTGTCAATAGTCACATTATCAATAGTGCCACGGTCGCAGCCAGTAATGATGATGGCAAAATGTCCGCCGCGGAAGATGGTGACATCGCGAATCAAAATATTACGGCAGAGTTTCAGTGCAATGGCCTTGTCGCCCGTACCAATGCTACCGCCCTGTACGACACCCGCCTTTTCGGTGTCTTTCTTTGTCAGTCCCTGACCATCAATCATACCGTGACCAGTAATTGATACATTCGTCTGACCTTCTGCCCAAATCAGTGAATTATGGAAATAGGTATGACCACCGTCTTGATACTCTGGAAAACCGCCAAAGGATTCACTGGGGTCGTATGCTTTCATCGAGGCTGGGGCTGCCAAAATGGTAGAGCCAGCTGAAAGGTGCAGTTCGATATTCGATTTCAAGCGGATGCTGCCACTGAGATAGGTGCCAGCAGGTAGAAACACTTGTCCACCACCATCGTGAACTGCCGCTTCGATAGCAGCGTTAATGGCTGGTGAGTCCAGCGTCTTTCCGTCGCCTTTGGCACCATAGTCGCGGACATTGAATACTCCTGTGGCCATGGCAGCGCCAAAGTATAGGGTAAAGAGCAGAGTTGTCAGTTGCTTTTTCATTGTTTGGTAGAAAAGAGTTTGCCGTCAACAGTATATAGCTGTCCACCACGCTCTATGACCAGTCGTCCCTGATGCAGGTATTTGACAGACAGGGGGACGGCTTGGTTGTCAATGGTAACATCATCAATACCTGTTACCACTTCTCCAGCTTCCAGTTTGATGCAGTCGTACATGATGCCGTCCTTGCTGCCACCACCGGAATAGGTAAAGGTCACTGTGTTTTCACCAACCTTCAGTCCTGTATTGATGAAATCGGTCGTGTAGACATAATGACGACCACTATTGATGGCACTACGATAGACGCTGGCATCGTTGAAACCTGGCTTCCAAGTGGCGCGTTGGGTGCCGTTGACTTTGACGGTAATGGTAGAGCCTGAACCCGAACAGCCGGCCAAAGAGGCGGTCAGATACACACGGCCAGTAGGACGCTGGTCAAGATTGAACTTAATGGTCCATGTGCCACCCTTCTGTGTTTGAGCATAGTACCAGTCGGTAGCTTCCTTACTTTCTCCAATCGTGTAGGTGAGGTTAGCAGGCACCTGTTCCCAGAGACCGTACTGGCGCATGGCGTCACTGAAACGGAACTCACTGCTGCGACGGTCATTCTGGCCAATCATCCACAGCATCTGGGTGTATTTCTTCGGTGTCCAGTCAATAGTACCTAAGTTGTTGTCACCAGCATTGACAACGATGTCATCCTGTTCCAACATATCAGTGACCTCGCCAGCCTTGGCATAGGCAAAGAGATGATACGTGTCAGGACGTACATTTTTGATTTCGAAGTCACCATTGGCATCGGTGAGTGTCCAGAACTGGTAGCCATGCATCATCTCAATGGGGTCTTTGCCTTTTTCCTGTGCCAACACAATGCGCACACTATCGTTGCGCTGACCTGTGGTCACGTTAAGATGACCACGAACGGTACCACGCTCACGAGGGTAGAGGTCGTTTTCAAACCACTGATAAGGCCATTCTGCCACTTCCTTAACCCACTGGTTGCGGGCACTGGACACTGGATTCTTGCTATAGGTAGTACAAATCAGGAACGGACCGTAGAGTTTCTTCTCTCCTTCGTTGAGTACCATAGCCTGACCGCCAAAATGTTCACCCTGCAACATCTGGATGGTGATGGGTGACTTACTGGTGGCATGTACTGTCAGTTCCTGACGGTCGCAACCACCATTTATCCATTCGTAAGAGACAGGAATGTTGTACAGACCATAATAGGTGTTGTCGCGCAAGCCATGTAGGGTGTCGCGCTCAATGTAGTTGGTCCAGTTGTATTTGGTATAGATGCTGCCGTCGGCCAAACGGTAGGTGGCATCCTGAATGGTATTCTCCTCCTTTTCGGCTGTAGCCATTTCACTGTTAGACGGTATACGGCCATTCATGCGCCAGTCGACATAGCCGTTAAGCATGCCGTCGGCCAGACGAGAGCAGACGCGAGCCTCCTTGACGGGCTCGTTGGCAGAAGTTGCGGTACCTGTAGCAATGACGTATGAATAAATGCCAGGGACTCCCTTACGCATAATAAAACCCTGTTCGAAGATGGTGTTGCCTGATGTGGCGCTGTAAAGTACCTCGCAATAGTCTGCAGTGTTCTTGATAACGGTCACTTTCGAAGGACTCAAGCCTTTGTTGCCTTCGGAAGTGGTATAGTCAAAATAGATGCCGTTGCTGGCCAGAAACTCCGTGCCTTTACGTTGCAGGGAGCTGACGCGGCCACTACTATTGATGGTGATGCTCCAGGTGCCGTCAGACATTTTGGTGGTCATACCGCTGACGGACATCGTGACATCGCCATCGGCGGCCATGATTGTCGTTGGCAGTAAGATCAAAGATAATAGTAGAAGTAGTTTGTTCATATTTTTAATTAAAGAACACGAATTTCACGAATCTCACGAATGATTAAATGCAGGATGATGATTTATCCGCACACAATTCGTGTAATTCGTGAAATTCGTGTTTAGTTTTTTACTTTACCTGTACACCCAGTGCATTGAAGGTACCAGTAGCTGTCTTAATGAGTAGCTGACCGTTCTTCATGACCTTCATAGCGGCAGCATTCTGGGCATTAGCTTTTACCTCAGCGATACCATCGGGATCCTCAGGAGCATCAGTAGAAGCATAGATCATGATGACGTCAACACCTTGATTGTCACCGCCACCAGCCTTCAGTGTGATGTCGGTAGCCTCGGTGATGGTCAGCAGGTCTGACTCTGTTTCAGTCCAGTTAGTAGCTGTAGCAGAGAGGTAAATCTCGTTCTCCTCGCCAGCACCCTTAGTCAGTGTGCAAACATAGTTTGGCTCTTTGGTAGCGTCGAAGAGGATGGCACGAATCTTATAGGTACCTGGCTGCAGGGTCACGAGTTTCAGGTCTTCTGTAACGTAGCCAGCCTTAGCCATAGATGCACGGACAGCAGCATTGGGGCTGGTACATTCAACAGCACCGGTCAGAGCTTCACCCTCAGAAAGGAATACAACGCCCTCGTAAGCGGTCTTGTTGTAGTTGATTACAAATGTAGTATCACCCTCGCCATTCTTCAAATCAAAGGCCTCAACGAATTCAGAACCCTTTGTACCATGGGTATAGGCTACATTATTAGCATCGATCAACCAATAGGGATAGTTGACCTTGATAGTAGTACCAGTGGTGCCTTCTGTCTTGCCAACGAGTTCCTTGAGAACAGTTGTATTATCTTCTGCTGTATAGCCAGCAACGATATTATAATTGCGAGGCAGCTTTTCCTGACCTTCGGCAATCTCAATAGTCTTTAAGTGGCAATTACTGAATTTAAAGGTTACATCTCCTGCAGTCTGGACTTCGAATTTGTAATTTGCAAAATTACTATTACCGGCTAACTGTACCGAATCCTGCACGCCTGACTCCGAAACAAAACCTTCAGGAGCAATAGCTGCACCATTCAAAGCCTGAATAAGTGTATATTTGCTTCCTGCTTTATATGAGGTCGCACGAGTAGCATTAAATGTAATAATATCGCCTTCCTGACAATCGGGAACAACCATATATTGGTTATTGCCATTAAAGCAAATCCTATCCTTGTATGAACCAGCGAGATCGCCTACATAAAAGACCTTGGAACCAAACTTAAACAGCAAGTCTTCTGTCATTGGTAATGGCGTTCCATCTGGAAGTAAAATTTCCTCATAATCACGAGCGGGAACATACCAACGATTTTTGCCAACTTCAATATACTTTGTTACATCGTCTTTATTACCCGTTCCTTCTGCAACAATTGCGTCTGAAGAAGCCTGATCAAGAGTGAATGTCCAAGCCATCTTGCGCTCAGCGCCACGGGTCTTGAAATTGAGCGTATAACCCTCAGCAGGAGCCAGTTCAGTACCATCAACCTTGACAGAAGTAATCTTCAGTGCGTAGTCAGTAGCAGGCTGCAGCTCAAACTCAGAGAGGTCGAGTGTTACACCAGAAGCAAAAGTACCTTCTACACCGTCGAAATCAATCTCGTTGAAAGCACCAGCCAATGCAAAAGACGTAGTTGTAGGATCGGCAACACCAGTAACATTCGGGAATGTCACTGTAATCTTACCTGTTGCGGGATTAATCTTCTTGCCTTCACCGAGGCTGAAATTAATGTCACCCAATACAACCTGAGCCATAGAGCTTAGGCAGAAAAAGAAAGCCATAAAGGCAAGCGTAGAAATTTTTTTCATAAGCGTTTATTTTAGTTAGATATTAAAATCGTAGTAGCCTAAGGCCATGTTGTTACAATGACACCTTAAATGCGCTGCAAAGATACATAAAAAAAATGAAACACAAAAAGAAATAGCCACATTTTAACAAAATGGCTATAATTCACACTAAAAAGTATTAGGGTAAATCTTTGGCTATTTCGCCCAACGCTCAATATGACAGCTATGCTGTTTGGTCTCGCGATTGTAGTTTATACCTACCAACAGCAGATTGTCAACATATTGTGCAACCTTGGCGGGATACTCCCTGCGAAGAATTTGATTGATAGCCGTATCCGCATCCTTGTTATATTTCAACTCAACGACAATGGCTGGAGAGTCAACGTTCTTACGTGGTATCAGCACCAAATCAGCAAATCCTTTGCCTGTAGCTAATTCGCGATGGATGATATAGCCGTTATTGGCATAGTAATAGGCAATACTCAGCACACAAGCCAAAGAATTCTCATCATTATAGCTTAATATGCTGGTGTTCTCATCGTGAGCAGCATCAATACCCATTGCCACTGCTTCTTCATTACCATCGATGGTAAAGCGTAAAAGTTGCTTAGACTTTTCTATCGCTTGAGCAACGTTACTCCAATTACTGTTCTTAACGGCATTGACCATTTCACCTGCAACCTCGTGATTAGGAATATAGCACTCACTTTCCTTCCACTCATACGAGAGATAACCTAAATGAATCAAAACCGTCAGCACATCGTCCTTGGACCTAATGATGGACATGTCATTCTGGAAGCCTGTGGGATCTACGGCACAATGTCCGCCTGCCAACATCGAGATAATATCATCTTTAAGACCCTCATAGTTCATCTGGATATAATGAGCCACTGCATCATAGGCACCCGTACTGGCCCAAAAACTGCGACAGCGGTGGCTTCTAAGTGCTTGCATGACGGAATTGGGGTTAAATATGGATATCACGTCACCAATTTGGTAGCCGTCATACCACTTTTCCAATTCGCTATAATCCATATTGTGTTTTGCGGCGAGTATCCTTACCTCATCTTTGGTGAAGCCAAAATAAGGAGCCATATCTATTGGCTCTACCATAGAATACTCAGTAAAGTTGTTGAGAGCTGATTCTGTCTTGTACTTTTTAACAGGCAGAATACCCGTCATGTAGACACCTGCAAATACACGCATGCCCTGTTGACTCTTGAACATCTGACGTAGCCAACTGACATAGGCATCCATAGCCTTCGTGTTTGAAGCAAACTCGCGACAGATAGCATCCCACTCGTCAATGATAAATACGAACTGTTCATCAGTAGCTTCTACAACATCCAACAGATAGTCCATCAGCATATCGCCTTGCCCTATCGGCACTTGAGGGTACGCCTTGCTTACATCGTCCAAGAGGGCAGCATCTATCTTATCGACGATATCTTCTGTCTTATATCTGGATACGAAGTCTGTCATATCAAGATATATAACAGGGTACTTGTTCAGATGCACCTCAAACGAGGCGTCATTTGCAATCTCCAAGTCGGCAAACAATGCTCGTGAGTCGCATGAATGGTCATAATAGGCACACAGCATCTTAGCAGCCATCGATTTGCCGAAACGACGGCATCTCGTGACACAACTATACTGATGTTCCGTCTGTAGTGTGCTATTGACAATTGAGATAAGTCCCGACTTGTCCATATACTCACTATTACGAATCCGTTGGAATCCCACGTTTCCGACGTTGATATATTTTCCCATAGCCTATTACTTAAAACTGCATCTCGTTTGCAAAGATAGCAACTTTATTTGAAACAGCCAAATTATTAGAAGAAAAAAGCCCTTACGCTTTTGAAACGCAAGGGCTTATTTGTTATCGGGATTTCCCGAGATTAATTACTCAGCAGCAGTCTTGAAAATCTTAATAAAGTCAAGAGAAACCTGCTTAGCAGCATCGTCATTCTTGATAACCAGTGATGAACCTGCAGGAATGGTTACATTCTCAACGGTATTTTCACCTGTTACAGCACCACCCCATGATGTGTATGTAAGGCCTTCAATTGGTGTAACGGTGCCATTTGCATCACGCAGAGCGAGAACATAAGGAGGCTCAGCTGCATCATTGGTATCATTACGGCCATAAATTACAACCTTGTAAGTACCTGCAGTAGCAATAGGCTCAGTCCAAACATATGAGTCAGCATCAAGACGGATACCACGACCACCAGAGAAACGGTCGAAGATGCCGCCACTGAAGCTAAACCAGCTGTTTACAGTGCCTTCGAGCTGGCCAAGACCACCTTCTGCTACAGGCAAAGCTAAACGCTCAATATCGCTGCAATAAACAACACCTGTTGTATCCTTCTCGTATGTAGCCAAGTTCTTAACATAGTATACCTTGCCATCTTTTTCTTGACGTGCAGCGTCACCAGGGAAGGTATATTCAGCGCAATTATAGCGAGCTGCCTTAATGAAGTAAGCCACTCCATCCTTTACATAACCAATTGAAGGATAAATGGTAAGCTTATCATCTTCATAGAACCAGTATTTGTCTTCGTCATTGAACAAAGCAAGCTGAATAGAGTTAGAAGCACACTGCAGTCTTGCATAATACTTCTGAGCCTCGCGATAAACAACTGTGATAACGGTAGAACCATCCTTCTTGACAATGTTCTCTTCAGTATTGTTAGCCTCCTTGAATACGAGTCTGCCACCACCGTCAACATCGATATGTGCCATATCGCTTGGAGTTAATGAAACAGGCTTGTTAATATAACCCATATGCTTCACATCGTCCTTTACCTTCTCACCCTTTTCGTTAACGAACTTCACTGTGTACTCTGCACCATAGAACTTCTTAACAGAAATCTTTGAAATGACATTGTAACGAGCCAAATTGAATACTACATTGCAGTCATCATTTACAAAGTAGGTGTATGTGCTGTCGGTTGAGCTAAACAGTTCCACACTTCCTGACTTGATAGAAGGTGCTTCTGTAACTTCAACGGTAATAACCTGGTTTTTCTTTGCGTCTAAGACACCAAAAGTACGGCCACCGCCATTGCCCTGATAAAGACCGGTCTTACCCTTGTTGGTGTAGAAGAACCACTTTGTACCAGTCTGGACACCAAATCTTGGATCCAGTACCTCACTTGCCTTGGTTGAACCGTCCTCAGCGGGCTCTTTCAGATCAGCGTTTTCAATGCTGGTTGTACCTACATTGTCATAAACGGCTGCTGTGATAGTCAAACCAACCTTGTCGGCATACTTCTGAGACAGGGCAAAGAAGTCAATTTCCCACTCATCAGGATCGGGTTGTCCAAGTGGTAATGGGTTAGGATTGTCTTCAACGGAACATGCTGTGAAAGCAAGGCCGCATGTCATGATGGCTGCTGCCATCCACAAAAAGCACTTTTTCATAAATTCGTTTTTTAAATTAGTTATTAATTAAAGATTGTATAAGTTGCACTTTATTCTTGGCAAAAGTAGGTTAATTTTTTCAAATAACCATGACTTTCGTCAAAAAACGTTTAGAATTTTAGATTTTTTAATGATTTGTCGTCACTCCAACCTTATTGGCCTCGGTCTTTACGAATTAATTCGAGCAGACGGTCGACGGCTTCGGCTTCAGGAATATTCTTCTCAATACACTCCTTGGCACGGTAGAGCGAAATCTTGCCGCGACCAGCACCGACATAACCATAGTCGGCATCGGCCATCTCGCCAGGACCATTGACGATACATCCCATAATACCAATCTTCAGCCCCACCAAATCCTTGGTAGCAGCTTTAATCTTTGCAATCGTTTCTTGCAAGTTATAGAGCGTACGTCCACAGCCTGGACAAGAAATATATTCGGTCTTGGTAAATTTGATACGGGCAGCTTGGAGGATATTGTCGGCTAATGCCGACAAATTGAGAATTGAAAAATGAGAATTGAGAATTGAAAGTTTCGTGGCTTTGTGGTCGATGAGCAAGGCACCAACGGCCATGGAGGCCTTGAGTTGGAAGGTTTCCCAGTCAGGTGCATCGAGGGTCAATGTGATGGTGTCATCTTTGATGCTGGCCTCAGCTTGGGCACGCAGCTGCATGCATTCAGGGATGAGGTCAACGAGTTTGCGGGCGACGGGAATCTCGCATTCGGGTTCTTCAGAGAGCGACACACGGACGGTATCGCCAATGCCCTCGGTAAGCAAAGCGCCGATGCCGACAGCCGACTTGATGCGTCCGTCTTCGCCCTCGCCAGCCTCGGTGACGCCTAAGTGCAGGGGGTAGTGCATATCCTCAGCGTCCATGGTCTTCACCAACAGACGGACGGTGGTGACCATCACAACGGTGTTGGAGGCCTTGATGCTGATGACGACATCGTTGAAGTTCTCGCGACGGAAGATGCGCAGGAACTCCATGCAGCTCTCGACGATGCCCTCGGGCGTATCACCATAGCGCGACATGATGCGGTCGCTGAGTGAACCATGGTTCACGCCAATGCGCACAGCCGTATGGTGCTCCTTACATATATTAATAAAAGGTACGAGCTTGGCTTCAATCTTCTTCAGTTCCTCCTGATATTCCTCGTCGGTATATTCCAGGTGCTTGAAGGTACGTCCCGGATCCACATAGTTGCCGGGATTGATGCGAACCTTCTCGCAATACTGCGCAGCCACATCAGCCGTATGGGCCGTAAAGTGGACGTCGGCAACGAGTGGCGTGTTGTAGCCATCAGCCTTCAGTCGGGCAGAGATGTTCTTCATGTTCTCTGCTTCGCGTGTGCCCTGTGTGGTGAAACGAACCAGTTCACCACCAGCATCAATGATACGCTTAGCCTGTGCTACACTGGCTTCCGTATCGTTCGTATCGGTGGTGGCCATCGACTGGATACGGATGGGATTGTCGCCACCAATAGCGATAGTGCCCACATGGGCTACGCTGCTAATTCGTCTTGTAGTCATACTTTAACTCTGCTAAGTCCTTGTTTGCCTTCTCAATCTTGGCCTTCAAACCGCCTTTATAGGCAGCCAAACGCTGGGCAATCGTCTCGTCGCTGAGTGCCAACATCTCGACAGCGAGGATAGCCGCATTCTGAGCAGCATTCACACCAACCGTCGCTACAGGAATGCCCGGTGGCATCTGGATGATGCTCAACATGGCATCAAGTCCATCGAGCATACCCTTGATAGGTACACCAATGACAGGCAGGGTGGTGGAGGCGGCAATAACACCAGGCAGTGCAGCAGCCATTCCGGCGGCAGCAATAATGACCTTTAAGCCACGCTCCTTGGCTCCACTGGCAAATGCCTCGACAGCCTCGGGTGTACGATGGGCGGAAAGTGCATTGACCTCAAACGGTACCTGCAGTTCGTTCAACAGCTGACAGGCTTTTTCCATAACGGGCAGATCACTGGTGCTGCCCATGATAATGCTTACTAATGGTTTCATATTTTAATTACGAATTTTTAATTACGAATTTTGAATTATAAAAAGAGGATGGCGACAGCTGCACAGACGAAGCCTATCCAGAAGCCGCCAACGACCTGCCCCAGCGTATGCTGACGCAGTACCATACGACTGGTGCCCACCAGACCTGCTGCCAGGAATACCAGACAGAACCACCAGACAGGATTGAACATCAGATACAGTGAGAAGGCAAACAACGCGCCACCCACACCACCGATGGCAGCAGAGTGTGTGGAGACTTTCCATACCACATTGATGAGGGCACATACAATCTGAACAAACAGACCTGCCACCACGATGTTTGACATGAAATGGGGCAAGTGGAGGCGTTGCATCACGTAGATACACGTAAAGTAGCAGATGATAGATATGGCGTATGGCACCATACGGCGCTCACGATGTCCCAATTCAATGAGGTTCCAACCCTGATAGCGACGGTAGAGATGAATCATCAGTGTGGGCAACAGGATGGTAAACAGGTAGACCAGTGTCAGCACCTGTAGTTTATAGGCCCACGGGAACATGCTGAGATAGCTGAACACAAAGAGGATGACCATACCCATGAAGGGCAGGTAGAATGGTGTGAACACCATGCTCACAATGCGTGCAGCCAATATGAATTGCTTCTCTCGTTTCATCTTTCTTATTTCTTACTTCTCACCTCTCAGCGACGTAGTCGCGCAATCGGGATCCCCATTTGTTCACGATATTTGCTCACCGTTCGACGCGCAATAGGAAAACCTTGTTCTCCAAGCATCTTTTGTATCATCTCGTCGCTCAAAGGCTTCTGTTTATCTTCATGATGGATGATGTCACGTATCATCGCCTTGATTTCGCGCGTTGACAGTTCCTCACCCTCTGCCGTCTTCAGACCATCGCTGAAGAAGAAGCGCAAGGGGAAGGTACCCCAACGGGTCTGTGCATATTTCGAATTGCTGACACGTGAGATGGTACTCAGGTCGAGTCCTGTCCGTTCAGCAATATCCTTTAATATCATGGGACGCAGCAAAGCCTCGTCACCCTCTTCAAAAAAACGGTGCTGCCACTGGATAATGGCCTTCATCGTGATGGTGAGCGTATGCTGGCGCTGGCGGATGGCTGCAATAAAGTTCTGGGCAGCATCCACCTTGGTCTTGGTATAGAGCAGGGCCTCCTTCATCTGACGACTCATGTGCTCCTTGTCGGCCTGATACTCACGCAGCGTATCGACAAACGACTGTGAGACGGTCAACTCAGGCACATCCCCATGATTGAGTGCGAAAGTCACGCTACCATCGTCGTGGGTATCGACAATGAAGTCGGGCGTGATCTGTTGCATCGAATGGCCCATCGTCTCGCCCATGGATGTACCGGGTTTGGGGTTGAGCTTGCGCAACTCACGAATCAACGCCTCGGCCTGCAAATCAGTGATGCGAAGGGCAGAACGTAACTGTTTCCAGTGTTTCTTCGTGAAGAGGTCGAAGTATTGTTCGATAGCCTTTTGCATTAGGTCTTTCAGTCGTGACGGTTCACGACGTTCTATCTGTAGCAACAAGCATTCCTGTAATGAGCGGGCACCAATGCCTGCGGGGTCGAACTGCTGCAGTTGCAACAGCACGTGTTCTATCTCTGATGAAGAAGCATCGAGGTTGTGATAGATAGCCAACTCGTCGCTGAGCTGAGAGAGCGACTTACGCAATAGACCGTCATCATCGAGTGAGCCAATCAGATACTCCATGATATATCGCTCACGCTCAGTCAGACGAGCCATCGTCATCTGTTCCAGCAGTTGGTCGTAGAACGAGTCGTTCTGAGCGATTACCCCTTGTTCGGTACCGCCTTCATCCTGCTGGCGTTCGCCACCATAATAGACGGGCAATTCCTCATCGTCGCGTCCGATAGACTCCAAAGCTTCGTCAAGGGCAGACTGCCGCTCTTCATCTTCATATTCCGAATTGTCGGTATTCTCTGTGTTCTCTGAGGTCTCAGAAAATTCGGCATAATCGTCGCCAGGACCAGCAACCTCGATGGCGGGATTGTCGTCCATCTCGGTATTCACACGCTCTACGAGTTGCGTGATAGGCAGTTCCACGAGTTGGGCATGCAACAGTTGCTGCTGCGTGATGCTCTGCGCCAACCGTTGCTCCTGTGTGAGCCGCTGTTCCTGAACCTGATTCTGTGCCATTATTATTTAAAATAGTAACTGAGTTGTTGGGCATATTCTGCCAGTTGGGTCGTCTCCATATTGGCATAGCGCTCCCAAATCTGTCGACATGGCTGCATGATGACGCTGTCGGGCTGCTCCTGACGACGCAGATAGGGGTCCAGATGCTGATAGTTCAGTAAGACCTCTACAGTCAGTTTGGCAGGTATGCGCATCAGACGTGACAATTCCTGTACCTCGGGTGTTTCAGCCACCATTGTGATAGGTGTCAAGCGGAAGTAAAGGTCGAGAATCATCACCAGCATGAAGGGCATCAGACGGTTGTCCTCAGCCAACGGACGGAAGTCGCCCTCGAAGGTCTCTTCGATGGCAACACCCTCAAAGAAGTCGCCAGCCGAATTAAAGCCTTTCATCTCGCGTAGCAGACGGACAGCACGGGTCAGTCGCTGAGGATTCTGGCTATATTCCTTCCAGATACGCTCAATACGGGGTGTTTCCAGATTGGCGATATCGTTTAGACGCTGATAAAGCTGCTGGGGCGCAATGTGCAACTCCAGACTCAAGCTTACGATCTCACGACTATACATGGGCTTTACGCCTAACGGCTTACGCAGATAGAGTTGCATAAGCAGCAGCCAATAGTCATCATTCCATAATTGATTCTTTGCCATATCTTAACTCCTTTAACTACTCTAACTTCTCACCTCTCTATCGGTTGTTCCTCGAACATGCCATCTTTGCTGATGGTGTAGCGACGTGCTTCCTCCAGCTGCGGTTTGTCAGCATCTTGTCCCTTGAAATAACGCATAACGGTAATCTCATAGTGACTGGTGATGTAATACTCGTCGTAGGTCATGCCATTGTCTTTTTCGCGACTCACAGACTCCTGATGATAGATGTTGAGCATGTCGATAGGTTGATGCTGTTTGTCCATCGTGTAGAGAAAGAGTGACGGCGTAATGGAATCCTTCATTTCGCAGAGCAGGATGACCTGTCGGTGATATATGGTCGGTAGTGCCATTGCTTTGAGATGGGCATCGGCAGGGTAGCCGAAATGCTCATTGGCTGGGGCTGGCACGCTAACGAATTCACCTATACGCTCTATTTCAGGACCAGCCGTCTGAATGGGCAACGTGCGCAGGCGCAACGAATCGAACCACGCTTCGATGGGCTTTACGTTCATGCTGGTCTGTTTCTGGATTTCTTTTATCTGTTCAGCACGCCGGATACTGTCTACCATTTGTTCATAGTAGGCCGCATCATGCTTCTTGTTGCCACACGACAATGTCAGAAGCGCTAACAATAGCAGCGTAAATCCAGTTGCTTTCTTCATATTCCGTTGCAAAGGTAGTTATTTTTATGAAGATATTCATAAATTTCACAAGATTTTTTGTGCTTTAAACTTGTACGTTTGATAAAAAAGTATTATTTTTGCAAGCGATATGCATCTGAATGGTCTTTTGAAGTGGGTAGCAGCTTATGTCCTTTTCTTATTAACGTGCACCGCCTATGCACAACACCCAAAGGACGATATCAAGCAGAACATACGACGTTCGGCTAATAGTCTTATGGCCTATCCTGGACCACAACAGCACAGACTAACCCCAGCCCCACAAGGTAAGCAACCATTCTATATCTCGCACTACGGACGGTACGGTTCGCATCACCTGTTACAGAAGGAGGATTTCGATGCCCCTTACCATGTGTTGGATGTAGCTGAAAAGGCAGGCAAACTGACAGACAAGGGACGGGCAGTCAAACAGCGTATTGAAAAGATTCGCGATGATGCTTACGATGAGTTGGGTGAGTTGACGCCAACGGGTGCCCGTCAACAGCAGATGATAGCGCAACGCATGGTGGAACGTTTTCCAGAAGTTTTTGGAGACAACGCATATATTGATGCGCGTAGCACGACAGTCATACGTAGCATCCTGTCAATGGAACAGTTCTTGCTGCAGTTGACACGTATGAGGCCCCGTCTCAACTATCACTATAATGCCACCCATCGCGACATGGTCTTCCTCAACCAACAGGACAGACAGCTCATGAGAATCAGGATGGATTCTTTGACGCAAAAGCGATACAACGAGTTTACCAAGCGTTATGACAAGTTCAACCACTTGATGCGTACGCTTTTTAACGACATGTCGTATGTCAAACAGCATGTCAATGCCAAGAAGTTGAATGACGACCTGTTTATGCTGGCCAGTAACATGCAAAACACGGAATTGCGCCAGACAATTACGCTCTACGACATTTTTACCGACCAAGATCTATATTGCAACTGGATTAAAGAGAATGCCTGGTGGTATATCAACTATGGCGCCTGTACCCTCAATGGCGGTACGCAACCCTATTCCCAGCGTAACCTGCTTAGAAAGCTCATCAACGATGCTGACAGTTGTCTGAAACTGAAAGACCCCAGTGTTCAGCTTCGTTTTGGCCATGATATCGTCATTCTTCCATTAGCTTGTCTGATGGATATCAATCATTGGGGCTTGGCTACCAACCGCTTAGGGACATTGGGCGAAAATGGGTGGAGCTGCTATCGCATTGTGCCCATGGCTGCTAATATTCAGTTGGTATTCTACCGCAGTAACCCTGACGACCAGGACGTCTGGATAAAGGTTCTCTTCAATGAGGATGAGGCTACTTTGCCCCTTCCTGACGACCATGCGCCCTACTATCGCTGGGCTGATTTCCGTTCCTATTACCTCAAGAAACTGGATGATTATGAGAAGCATTAGGGTACAGATGACGATGATGCTACTCATGTTAGCGACGACGTTATGGGCACAGTCTGCCTATGACTATATCGTCCGTGACCATAATTTCTCAGCCAGTAACTACAGCCTCTATCCTGACAGCACGAGATACCAGCAGACGCCACCTCCAGCAGACAAGCGTCCTTTCTATTTGTCGCATTATGGACGCCATGGTTCACGCTATCTGAACAGCCGCGTTGCTTACGATACACCTTATAAGATGTTGTGCAAGGCTGATTCCATGGAACAGCTCACAGCATTAGGCAAGCAAGTCAAACAACAGTTGAAGGACATTATAGACGACTCGGAAGGACAATGGGGTGACTTGTCGGATATCGGCAAGCAGCAGTTGAGGCGTATTGCAAGTCGGATGATGAAGAATTATCCGGAAATCTTTAAGGGACAAGCAAACATCCAGGCACGTAGCACCACCATCAACCGCTGTGTGATGTCGATGGGTACCACCATCCAACAAATGGTAGCTATTAATCCGCAGCTACAGATTGACATGAATGCCTCGAAACGTGACTTCTGGTACCTGAACCATCAGGACCTTCAGCTTCGCGACAGCATGAAGTCGAAATATGCAACGCGCATCTATAATGCCTATTCAAAGCCGCGAGAGGAGAATCCACGACTGATGAAACTGCTGTTCAAGCATCCTGAGTCGCTGGACAAGAGCATCAGCAGTAGGTGGATCAACTATTATCTGCTGAAGACGGCACTCATACAACCGAATACGCATACGGAATACAGCACACGGCTTATAGACCTCTTTACGAAAGAAGACTTTTATCAGTTCTGGCAGGTAGAGAATGCGTGGTGGTATATCCAGCATGGCGGCTCGTTATTGAATGGTGGCCATCAGCCCTATACACAGCGCTACCTGTTGCGTAAAATCATTTCTGAGGCAGACAGTTGTATCAGTCTGAAGAATCCTGGAGCACAGTTGCGCTTTGGCCATGAAACAGTGGTGTTGCCATTGGTCTGTCTGTTAGGCATCAATGGCTTCGACCTCCAGACAGCCAATCTGGATGATCTGGAACCGAATGGCTGGTGGGCAGGTCTGGTATTCCCCATGGCCTCGAATATTCAGTTTGTGTTCTATCGCAAAGACAAATATGACACTGATGTCATCTTTAAGGTGTTGCTTAACGAACAAGAGGCTACACTGCCTATTGAGACAGATATAGCCCCCTATTATCACTGGCGCGACTTCCGCAGATATTATTTAAAGAAGTTAGACGACTATGATAAGGTGAGACATAGCCGATAGCTATTTCATCGAAAATGCCAACGCATACGAACGAATCTGCTTGATCATAGCCAGCAGACCATTGGAACGTGTAGGCGACAGATGTTCCTTCAATCCAATCTCGTCAATGAAGTAGAGGTCGGCATCCAGAATCTCCTGGGGTGTATGGTCGCTCAGCACACGAATCAGCAGCGACACGATGCCTTTGACGATCAAAGCATCACTCTCGGCAGAGAAGTGAATCACACCGTTTTCGTAGTCGGCTTGTAGCCACACACGACTCTGGCAACCGTCAATCAGGTTGCTTTCCGTCTTATACTGTTCGTCAAGGGGTGTCTGCTCGTTACCAAGGTCTATCAGCAACTGGTACTTGTCCATCCAGTCGTCTAATCCGGAAAACTCCTCGATAATCTCGTCTTGTATCTCGTTAATCGTCATTTCTAATTATCTTAAATAGTTTATCTGATGGTCTTACTTTCTCTGGAACACGGATGCTGACGCGTGTACCCTGCTGTGCAGTCTGAATGCTGCTGGTATCGTCGTGAATCTCATCGACAGTGACGTAAAGCGCACCCGTCGTTGGTCCTGTAATCAGCATCTTGTCGCCTACACTGAAGGTATCGGCTTCAACAGTAAACTCAGCAACACCCAACTTCGAGAAGTATTTGACGCCTTTGCCGATATACTGTTTACGCTCAGTGGCATTCGAACCGTAGTTAGAGTTCCATTCGCCCAACTGCTGGCCCTGATAGTAGCCGTCCCAGAAGCCACGATTGAAGACGGTGGCCAGGCGCTCGTCCCAAGCATCCTTCTTCTCTTCCGTGAAGGTGTCGTCAAGTACACTCTGTATTGCTTCCTTATAACATTGTACAACGGTGAGCACATATTCTGGTCCACGGGCCCTACCTTCTATTTTAAATACGCGTACGCCCGCGTTCATCATTTTATTTATAAAGCGAATCGTCTTCAGGTCCTTGGGCGACATGATGTATTTGTTGTCTATCTCCAGCTCAGTACCTGTCTCGCGGTCAGTCACGATATAGCCCCTGCGACAAATCTGCATACAGGCACCACGATTGGCCGAACGCCCCGTGTTGTCGAGACTCATATAGCACTTGCCACTCACAGCCATACACAGGGCTCCGTGACAGAACATCTCGATGCGCACCAGTTCGCCACTGGGGCCACAGATGTGCTGCTCCTCAATCTGACGATAGATGTCGGCCACCTGTTCCATCTTCAGTTCACGGGCTAATACCACCACATCGGCAAACTGGGCATAGAACTTCAGCGCTTCGACATTCGAAATATTGAGCTGAGTGGAGAGGTGTACCTCCATGCCTTTCTGACGACAATAGGTCATCACGGCGATGTCGCAGGCTATCACGGCAGAAATCTCTGCTTCTACGGCAGCATCTACGATTTGGTGCATGGTCTCGATGTCCTCGCCATAGATGATGGTGTTGACAGTCAGATAGCTCTTGACGCCAGCCTCACGACAGGTGGCAGCAATCTCGCGCAGGTCGTCGATGGTGAAGTGGTTGGCAGAATGCGAACGCATATTCAACTGCTCCACACCAAAATATACGGAGTCCGCTCCAGCCTTCAGTGCTGCAGCCAGCGCATCGCGACTGCCCACGGGCGCCATAATCTCAAAATCTTTTATCGTTTCTCTCATTGCGGGTGCAAAGGTACGAATAAGTGAGAGAAAATGCAAAGAAAAAGACAATAAAACATAGTTTTTATACGTTATTTAATACGATGCAGAAGCGTAAGTACGCCATATTTTTGCTGTTGTGGCTCTTTCTGACGACAGTCAGAGCACAGCAGGAACCATCGTTCAGTCACTACTGGGCGATGGAGCCGTTGTTTAATCCTGCTACTGCAGGTAAGGAAATGAAAATCAACGTTGTAGGTGCCTACGCAATGACGTTGACAGGCTTTGAGCATAACCCGCGAACGATGTATATCTCAGGCGATATGCCTTTTATGTTGTTGAATAAGATGCATGGCGTGGGTCTGCAGATTATGAATGACCAGATCGGTCTGTTCCAGCATCAGCGACTGGTGGCGCAATATGCTTACAGACAGCCCCTGTTGGGTGGTACGTTGAGTATTGGTGTGCAGGCTGGCTTGTTGAGTGAGAAGTTTAAGGGTTCGGAACTGGATTTGGAGGATTCTTCTGACCCTGCATTCTCGAAGACTGACGATAACGGAACAGCTATCGACCTGTCAGCAGGGGTCTATTATCAGCATGGCCCGTGGTATGCTGGCTTGTCTATATTACATGCCACTGCTCCGACCATAGAATTGGGCGAAAAGTCCATTTATAACATCAGTAGTTCGTATTATTTGACTGGAGGATACAATATTCAGCTCAATAATCCGTTACTAACAATACACCCCTCTATGTTGGTGCGCTACGATGGAGCAGCCTATCGAGGTGATGTGACGTGTCGTTTGAAATATACTCATGACAACAAGGTGATGTATGCTGGTGTGGGCTATAGTCCCACGAACTCAGTAACCGCTTTCATTGGTGGTTTGTTCCACGGGGTGATGCTGGGTTACAGCTACGAGGTCTATACCTCGGCCCTCAGTTTCGGCAATGGCAGTCACGAGCTGTTCATTGGTTATCAGACGGAGATGGACCTTTCTAAGAAGGGACGTAACAGACATCAGAGCGTGAGGTTCCTGTAGATGGAGTTAAAGGAGTTATAGAAGTTAAAGAAGTTATAGAAGATATGAAGACAAAGGTAATCATAGTAGTGAGCCTGGTTTTACTCTTGTCAAGTTGTTTTGGCAGTAAGCTGACATCATCGGCTGGTGGTGAGGTAACTGGTGCCAGCGGACGTGCATTCAGTGAGCCGGCTCCTTACGGTATGACACTTATCAAGCGTGGTCATTTGCGTATGGGTATCGACAAGCAAGATACGCTGTGGGGCAAGCAGACGCCAGTAAAAGACATCTCTGTTGAGGGTTTCTGGATGGACGAGCGTGAGGTGACGAACTCGATGTATCGCCAGTTCGTGAACTATGTGCGCGACTCCATTATCCGTGAGCGTCTGGCTGATCCTGCATACGGTGGTGACGAGAGCTTCAAGATTGAGGAAGACAAGAATGGCGATCCCATTCCCCCTCATCTGAACTGGAAGAAACCCATTCCACGTAAACCCAGCGAGGACGAGCAGCGTGCTATCGAGAGCGTCTATGTCACACATCCTGTGACGGGCGAGAAGATGCTGGACTGGCGTCAGATGAACTATCGCTACGAGGTGTACGACTATACGGAGGCTGCCAAGCGCAAGTATCGTGAAGATCCTGAGCAGCGCATCCTGAATACCGACTTACGTCCCAATCCCAACGAACAAATCTGGATTTCTAAGGATACTGCCTATATTGACGATGAGGGTAAGATTCATCGTGAGACCATTAATCGCCAATATACAGGACCATACGACTTCCTGAATACCTATATTATTAATATATATCCTGACACAACCTGCTGGGTCAACGATTTCCCCAATGCCGACAACGAGTCGTATATGCGCTACTACTTCTCGGCAGCAGCCTATAACGACTATCCTGTGGTGGGTGTAACATGGGAACAGGCCAATGCTTTCTGTGCCTGGCGTACAGAATATCTGCTGAAAGGCTTGGGTGGTGCAGCCCGTTATGTACAGCGCTATCGTCTGCCGACAGAGGCAGAGTGGGAGTATGCTGCACGTGGCAAGGACCAGAACGAGTTCCCTTGGGAGAATGAGGACGTGGTGACAGGCAATGGCTGTTTCTTTGCCAACTTCAAGCCTGATAACGGTAACTATACCAAGGATGGCAACCTCATTACCAGTCGCACAGGTATCTATAGTGCGAACTCAAATGGACTTTATGATATGGCAGGCAACGTAGCTGAGTGGACATCGACCATCTATACGGAAGCTGGCGTTGAGGCCATGAACGATATCAATCCTCAGCTGAAATATAATGCAGCCAAGGAAGATCCCTATAGACTGAAGAAGAAGAGTGTGCGTGGTGGTTCGTGGAAGGATCCTGAGAGCTATATCCGTTCGGCTTGGCGCTCGTATGAGTATCAGAACCAGCCCCGTTCGTATGTAGGTTTCCGTTGCGTGCGCTCATTGGCTAATACCACCAGCGACAAGGTTAAAGTGAAGAAAGGGAAGAAATAATGACAAGATACAGTAAATTAAACTTCGTATACCGCTTACAGAAGTGGATGGACAGCGTGCCAGGACAGACGTTCCTGAACTACGCTTACTCGTGGGGTGCCTCGATTGTGATTCTGGGTACTCTGTTCAAACTGACCCACCTGCCAGGAGCTAACTTCTTCCTGTTCTTGGGTATGGGTACGGAGGTGTTCGTGTTCTTTATCTCTGCCTTCGACCGTCCCTTCGACAAGACGACAGACGGTATGGATCTTGACCTACACGTAGGCGAAGAGGGATTGTCTGGTGTGGTTGTCAATGGTGAGAGTAACAACCTTATCCAAGGTGGACCTACCGTCATTGGAGGCGGTGGCTCTGTCGTTGGTGGTGAAGGAACCGTCATCGGTGGTGGCGGTGGCACTATCGTGATTGGCGGTGGTGGTGGCGCTGTTAGTCCGACGGCTTCGGACTCCCAGTCCGACGACCTCGAACTCTCAGTCCGACAGGGTCAGACTGAAGGCCCGGTTATTATTGGTGGCGGAGGCGGTATTGTCGGCGGTAGTGCCGTTGTGGCTCCACAGCAGCCTGAGACCTTGCCTATGGGTGAGGAACTGAAGGAGGCCACGTCGAACTATATCGATGAATTGAACCGCTTGACTGAGATGCTGACACAGGTTTCTGAACAGAGCAAGCGACTGACACGTGACTCTGAGGAAATGGAGAACCTGAACCGTACGTTGACTGGTATCAGCCGCGTTTACGAGATGCAGTTAAAGAGTGCCTCATCACAGATTGCAACCATCGACGAAATCAATGAACAGACACGCCACATGGCTGAACAGATACAGGAGCTGAACAAGATCTATGCTCGCATGATTGAGGCCATGCAGATAAGGAGTCAGATGTAAGAAGTCTGATATAAGATGTAAGAAGTAAGAAGAATAATATGGCAATCAAGAAAAGACCCGTTTCTCCTCGCCAGAAGATGATTAACCTGATGTACGTGGTACTGATGGCGATGCTGGCGCTGAACGTCTCTACGGAGGTGCTCAACGGATTCTCTATTGTAGAAGAGAGTCTGAAGCGCACTACGTCGAACGCGACGTTGGAGAATATGGCCATATACGATGACTTTGCCGTCCAGATGAAGAAAAATCCGCAGAAGGTCAAGGAATGGTATGACAAATCGCAGCAGGTCAAGCAGATGAGCGCTCAGCTCTATGATCTGGCTGACGAGTTGAAGCATGCCATTGTAGTGGAGGCTGACGGTAAGGATGGGGATGTAAGGAATATCCGCAATAAGGAAGATTTAGAGGCTGCCAATCAAGTCATGTTGGCTCCCGGGCGTGGTCGTGGCAAGGAACTCTTCGATGCCATCAATGCTTATAGGGTGAACATGCTGAAGATGGTCAACACACCTCGTCAGAAGAAATTGCTGATTTCTACGCTGACAACAGAGATTCCCCAAAGCGCCCAAACAATGGGTAAGAATTGGCAGGAGTATATGTTTGAGGCGATGCCTGCTGCAGCAGCTGTTACCCTGCTCTCGAAACTTCAGAGTGACGTGCGCTATGCTGAGGGCGAGGTGTTGCATACATTGGTATCGAATATCGATGTGAAGGATATACGTGTTAACGCCCTTAATGCCTTTGTGATTCCCAATTCGCAGACCATCGTACGTGGTGACAAGTTCTCTGCCCATATCGTCATGGCAGCAGTGGATACCACCCAACAGCCTCAGATATTCATTGGCGGTAAGGAGATGAATCTGCCCAATGGCCTCTATGAGACTGTTACTAGTCGTACGGGCGACTTCACGCTGTCAGGTTATATCCAAGTAGAGAATGGTAATGGTGAACTGTTGAAACGTAACTTCGAACAGAAATATACGGTGGTCGATCCATCGGCTACTGTTTCTGCCGACCTGATGAACGTGCTCTATGCTGGCTACTCTAACCCGCTGAGTGTCAGTGTGCCTGGCGTACCTGTCAACAAGGTGCAGGCCACGATGAGTGGTGGAACTTTGCAGCCCGTAGGTCCTGGTCGTTATATCGCCCGTCCTACTGCTGTAGGTCAGAATGTGACGATTACGGTGACGTCAACCAATACAGGTCGTCCACAGCAGATGGGCCAGTTCACGTTCCGTGTGCGTCGTCTACCAGACCCCACACCGTATATTGCAATGAAGGATGAGAGTGGTTCGCCTATCCGTTACAAGGGTGGTGGCTTGTCGAAGGCTCAGTTGATGGGTGTTGACGGCATTGGTGCTGCTATCGATGACGGCATCCTCGATATTGCCTTCAAGGTACAAAGCTTCGAGACGGTGTTCTTCGACAATATGGGTAATGCCGTGCCGATGGTCAGCGATGGTGCCAACTTCTCAGCCCGTCAGAAGGATACCTTCCGTAAGTTGCAGCGCAACAAGCGTTTCTATATTTCGCGTGTCAACGCTATCGGACCCGATGGCATCTCACGTAAGTTGAATGCTTCGATGGAAGTCATAGTGAAGTAACGGCCTATGGGCTAATTGATAATTGATAGTTGATAATTGACAATAGATAATTATGAAAAGAGTATTGTTCTTATTGATGATAACACTGGTGGCAGGCACTGTTAACGCTCAGCCTAAGGCTCGTCGTCAGCAGCAACAGCAGGCTCAGCAGCGTCAGCAACAAGGTCAGGCACAATCGCAGAATCAAGGCGTCTCGATGCGTGCCCGTTTGATGTTCCCAACGGCTGTCGATATGCCAGAGGATGTGGTGTGGCGTCGTGATATCTATCGCGAGATAGACCTCAACCAGAATGCCAATGGTGGTCTCTACTATCCTGTTGAGCCTATTGACAAGCAGTTGAACCTCTTCACATACGTGTTTAAGTTGGCACTGAACGGCTATGTACCCGTCTACGAGTATCGTCTGGATGGCAATGAACTGTTTACAGACTCTGCTAAGGTACAGATGAAAACCATTCTCGACAACTTCCATATCTATTATGAGGAGAAAGACGGCAAGATTCGTGTCGACAACAGTGACATCCCATCTGCAGAGGTAAAACTCTACTATTTGAAGGAGAGCGCTTACTTTGATCAGGCCAACTCAACTTTCCATCGTAAGGTATTGGCTATCTGTCCTGTGATGCTGCGTGAGGATGACTTTGGTGGCGAGGCTGCTAAGTATCCTTTGTTCTGGGTAAAATATTCAGACTTGGCACCATACCTCAGTCGTCAGACGGTGATGACCTCGAACCTCAACAATGCTGCTATGATGTCAATGGAAGATTACTTTACCTTGAATCGCTATGAGGGTAAGATCTATAAGACCAACAATATGCTGGGTAAGACATTGGCACAGTATTGTCCTACAGACTCGGCCCTGCAGCAAGAACAGAAGAGAATTGAGGGCGAACTGAAGGCTTTTGAGGAGAAGATTTTTGGTGACAAGCAACGCAAAGACTCGCTTGACAGTATCTCTCGTCTTACTTCAGCTGATCTCAAGGCTGCTCGTAAGGCTCGTAAGGGCAAAGGTGAGACTACTGTTTCAACAAAGAGTTCTTCATCATCACGTCGTTCTAAAGCCGCCAAAGCACCTAAATCATCAGTCTCTTCGTCAGGTACTTCTCGTGTGAGTGTACGTCGTCAGAGACATTAAGAAGGTTGATGTTTGATGTAAGATGTAAGAGGCAAAAGTGAAAAAAACGCATAAAATGTTGTTTATTTCGGATAAAATGCTTACTTTTGCCACCAAATTAGCAATCAAATCACTTTATACAGAAAGATTATGAAGAAAGTTTTAACTCTTATCGTGATGGCTGTAGCCTTTGCTATTCCTTCACAAGCACAGTTTAATTTTGGTGTGCAGGCAGGTTTGAACCTGACTAATATCTCAGACTTCTCTTTTGACCAGGCTGGTATTGAGAATGCCATTCAGAGCAAGGCCGGTTTCTTTATTGGCCCGACTGTTAAGTTTACACTTCCTATCGTTGGCTTAGGCATTGATGCTGCTGCTCTTTACGACCAGCGCGAGGCAAAGGCAGGTGATGAGACTTTGAAGTCTCAGTCTATCCAGATTCCTATCAATGTACGTTATGGCTTTGGTCTGGGCAGTATGGCTGAGATTTTTGCATTCGCTGGCCCTCAGTTTGGCTTTAATATTGGTGATAAGGCTAAGGATCTCTACAACGATGCAGCCAAATGGACATTGAAGAGCTCTAATCTCAGTGCCAATGTAGGTCTTGGTGCTACTATTATGAGTAAGTTACAGTTGAAGTTTAACTACAACATCGCTCTTGGTAAGACTGGTGAGGTTGAGATAAAGGACGGCATAGAGCAAAGCTGGAAGACCATCACTGGTGCCAAGGCTAATGCATGGCAGGTTTCTGCATCTTACTACTTCTAAAGATTATTGACATCAGATAATAATAGGCAGGAGAGTTTCTTTCCTGCCTATTTTTATTCATTATATTGTATCAAAGATAATCAGTAGATATCAATATCTGTTGTTTTCTTGCGGTTAATCCAACCATGTATGAAGGAGAATGCAACATAAGTAAACAGTCCGACGATGATACCATCAGTGATACTTCCGCTAACAGGCATAAGCAGGATGGTCAGGAAGGCAGGCAACGTTTCGACAGGATTCGTCAGGCTGATATGCCTTACTGAATTAAATAGATAGAAACCTGCTATGACCATGACTGGCGCTGTGGCGGCAGAAGGAATGGCAAGGAATAGTGGCGACAGGAACAGACTGCACAGGAAACACAATGCAATGATAAGCGAGGTCAAACCAGTACGGCCTCCTTCAGCTACACCTACGGCACTTTCCACATACGTAGTTACCGTGCTACAACCCAAACATGCACCTGTTACCGTTCCTATGGCATCGCTGAGCATGATGTTACGCATGTTGGGAATACGTCCGTTCTTACGAATCAGTCCAGAGTTGGCCATCAGACCCACTACTGAACCCAATGTATCGAAAACGTCGAAAAATAGCATGGTAACAACACACACCCACAAATCAGGTGTCAACAATTCGTCCCACGAGAACTGGCAGATGAGTGGTGCCGGTGATGCAGGAATGCTAAACAGGCTGTAGGGCAGTTCAGTCACGCCCAATGGAATGCCGATTAGCGATACGGCAACGATGCTCAGCAACAAGCCGCCACGAACATGCATCACGGTAAGGAGACCTGCCAATAGCAGGCCACCAATAAAGAGAATCGAATTAGGATTCGTCAGTGTCTCAATATGATTGAAAATGGTTCCCTCGGCCAGAATACCGCTGTTCTTGAAGCCAATCATGGCGATGAAGAATCCGATACCGGCAGCGAAGGCAAACTTCAATGATGGGGGAATCATGTCAAAAATGATCTGTCTGATATTGCTCACACAAAGTAGGATGAAGAGGATGCCCTCGATGAGTACGGCAGTCAATGCGAAACGCCATGAATAGCCCAACGATACGCATACTGTTTGGACAAAGAAAAGGTTCAAGGCCAAACCTGGTGCCTGACCTATAGGACGTTTAGCCAGGAAAGCCATCAGCATACTACCGATGGTGGCAGATAGTGCCGTTGCTGTGAACAGGCCCTCTATGGGATAGCCTTTTTCAACAAGAGGTTCAAACAAAACTGGGTTCAGGGCCAGAATATACGACATGGTAACGAAGGTGGTCAGACCTGCCAACACCTCTGCTTTCAGGTTATTGCGTTGGGTAGAGAACCCCACGAGTGAGAGCATTCTTTCTTTCATATTTTCAATGGGTTTAGGCTATGGGAATAATAACATCGAATTTGGCACCATCATGATAGCTGGCGTCGATAGTCACTGTACCGCCCAAGTGCTCGGCAAGCAGACGTGCCACGGAAAGGCCAAGTCCGGCGCCTTGCGAAAAGTTGTCAAGCTTGGTAAAACGCTTGAATACGTAAATATGCTTATCAGCAGGAATACCAGGACCCGTATCGATGACAGACATGTGTAACTGTCCGTTGGCAAAATCTGTTGTCAGCGTGATATGTCCCTGGCTGGTAAATTTGGCGGCATTCTCCAAAAGTTTTGCAAGTATATTTTGTATGACGGTCGGATTTGTCTTGATAATCTGATCAGGAGTTATCGATAACTGGTTTTCTATCGTTACGCCATCGGCTACCAATGGTCGGACAGTATCAATGGCTTGATCGACGATGGATGCCACAAGACAGTCCTCTGTAGTAGATGGTTCCGTGCGACTTTCAAAGTCGGAAATCAAGATGAGGTCGTCCAGGATATTTGTCAGCATACGGGTGTTTTCCATAATACGTTGACTCATCTCAGTACGTATTTCAGGCGTTATGTCTGCATTGTCCATCGTCAGTATCTGTGTAAATCCGTTGATGGCATTCAAAGGTGTACGTATCTCATGCGTCATGCTTTGTATAAAGGCCGTCTTTGCCTTCGATGCCGCTTCGGCACGGTCACGTTCTTGTGCCAATTGTTTGTTCTGGCTGACCACCACATTGTGTTCGCGTTGTAACTGTTGGTTTTTGATTTCCAACCTGCGAGTCCAGCGACTGTTGAAGGTCAGAAAAGCTAATAGGGCCAAGATACCGAGGATCATGGCCACACCACCCGTAGTGAATCGCGAACGCTGTACCAGCATTTCGTTCTGTGACTGCAACTCGTTCAGCTGTTGTTTGCTGCTTGCCTGTGACAGCGAATCCTTTAATTCAGTGGTTTGGACGTTGCGATTACCTGTCTCTCCGCTCGTTTCTTGTTGGCAAGATACGGCGAAACACATGGTTAATGCTACGGTGAGAACTCTAATAAAAAGTCTAAGTCGATTCATGCTGGGTGCAAAGGTACGAATAAGTTCTGAAAAGCCCAAATAAATTTGGCATTTTGCTCACAATTTTGTACCTTTGCACTATCTATTCATTCCGATGCAGTATGCTGACTTGATATTACCTGTACCTCTTCATGGGGTTTTCACCTACCTTGTTCCTGACGGTATGAAGGTGGGGGTGGGTTGTCGTGTGCTGGTAACTTTTGGCAAGAACAAAACGTATCTGGGCATTGTGATGCGACTGCACGACAAGAAACCTGAGGGTTACGAGGTGAAGCCCATCCAGCAAGTGATGGACAGTGCGTCTATCGTGACGGAACGGCAACTGAAGTTATGGCAGTGGATCAGCGACTACTATCTGTCGCCCATCGGTGATGTCTATAAAGCAGCCTTGCCAGCAGGATTGAAAGCTGAGGATGGCTATCATCCCAAGACGGAGAACTATATCCGACTGACGCCTCAATACCAGAGCGCGACAGCCTTGCATATAGCCCTTAACGTGCTGTCAAGGGCCAAAAAGCAGTTGGATGCCTTCATCGAATATCTGACATTGTCAGGATGGGATCAAATAGCCGATGAGGATCAGCCATCGGCCATCAGCCATCAACCAGCAGAAATTACCCGTGAAGAGCTGATGAATGTCAGTGGCGCTTCGGCAGAGACCATTAAACAGTTGGAGAAACGTCAGATGCTGGAGACCTATGAGGTAGAAGTAGGGCGACTGAATCATGGTGGTGAGTATCATCCTGAGCTCATCCAGCCTTTAAGTCCTGTTCAGCAGAAAGCACACGATGAGATACTCTTTTCGATGCTGAAGAAAAACGTCACCCTGTTGCATGGTGTGACGGGCTCTGGTAAGACAG
>Ga0265298_10001581_pt1 | contig 33735 bp, 27 predicted proteins | sample AusTroGonzalo_MG_3_FD_193486 | JGI IMG/M metagenome (GOLD analysis project Ga0265298, IMG submission 193486) | Bovine rumen microbial communities from tropical cattle in Woodstock, Queensland, Australia - Gonzalo_01 | ecosystem: Host-associated > Mammals > Digestive system > Stomach > Rumen ... | reverse complement strand
ATCTTCTTTTGGTGTTGAAGTTGTTGCACAAGCAGGTGCAAAATTTAAACCGAATAAAGAAGAGTTACAAAAATGTATTGAAGCAGCAACCATTTTAGCTGAAAAGCTAAAATAAAATTTACTTAGTAACCTTTATTTTGAGGTATAGAGGACTGGATGTATAATAACAAAATTTGACATAGCAAATTTTTAAAGGAGAAAAAAATGAAAAGTTTAAAAGGAACGAAAACCGAAAAAAATTTATTACAATCATTTGCCGGTGAATCTCAAGCAAGAAACAGATATACATTTTTTGCATCGGTAGCAAAAAAAGAAGGTTATGAACAAATTTGTGCAATTTTTACCGAAACTGCAGATAACGAAAAAGAACATGCAAAAAGATTTTTTAAATTTCTCCAAGGCGGAGAAGTTGAAATTACGGCAAGTTTCCCCGCCGGTAAAATAGGAACCACTATTGAAAATTTACAAGCTGCTGCCGACGGTGAAAAAGAAGAATGGACAAAAGCATATCCCGAATTTGCAAAAATTGCAAAAGAAGAAGGTTTTGATGAAATTGCAGATGCTTTTAAATATATAGCTGTAGTTGAAAAAGAACATGAAGCAAGATATAGAAAACTTCTTGAAAATATAAAATACGAAAAAGTATTCACAAAAGACGGTGTAGTTAAATGGAGATGCAGAAATTGCGGGTATGTTTATGAATCTAAAGAAGCTTTGGATTTATGCCCGGCATGCAATCATCCTAAATCTTTTCAGGAAGTAGCTGCAGATAATTATTAATTTTTATAAATTTAAGGAGTAGGAAATGGCAATTAGAGTAAGGTTTGCTCCTTCACCTACGGGAGATTTACACATAGGTGGTGTTAGAACTGCATTATTTAATTATCTTTTTGCAAAAAAAGAAAAAGGTACCTTTATTTTAAGAATAGAAGATACCGATGAGGCAAGGTCAACCGAAGCTTCAACCGGTATTATAATAAATGCAATGAAGTGGTTAAAACTTAATTGGGATGAAGGACCGGGAAACGAATTACCGGAATATGCACCTTACTACCAAATGAAAAGAAAAGAACAGGGTATATATCAAAAATACATTGATATATTGCTTGAAAAAGGCTATGCATATAAATGTTATTGTACACCTGAAGAAGTAGAAAAAATGAGAGAACAGGCAAGGCTTGCAAAACAACCGCCTAAATATAACGGACATTGTGCAAATTTAACAAAACAGCAGCAAGAAGAATATGAAAAACAGGGAAGAACCGCAGTTATAAGGTTTAGAATGCCTAAGGAAGGAAAAATAGAATTTGACGATATTGTCAGAGGACATGTAAGTTTTGAAAATGCTTTGCTTGATGATTTTGTTTTAATGAAAGCTAACGGTGTACCTACATATAATTTTGCTTGTGTAATAGATGACCATTTAATGCAAATGTCACATGTAATAAGAGGTGATGACCATATTTCAAATACACCGAGGCAAATTCACATATTTAAAGCACTCGGATGGGAACCGCCGATATTTGCACATTTATCAATGATATTGGGTTCCGACGGTGCAAGACTTTCAAAAAGGCATGGGCATACTTCCGTTCTTGAATACAGAAAAGAGGGCTATCTGCAGGATGCTTTAATAAATTATTTGGCATTACTCGGCTGGTCAACCGAAGACAGCCAACAATTATTTTTCGGTAACAGTTTAATAGAAAATTTTTCATTGGACAGATGTAATTCAAGCCCGGCAACATTTGACCCTTCAAAATTGTTATGGATGAACGGTGAATATGTAAGAAGTAAATCAGATGAAGAAATTTATAATTTATTTATTGATTGGATAGAATATACAAACCAACAGGATTTGATAAAAGATTGGGACAAAGATTTACTTAAAAAAGCAATTTCTTTGGAACATGAAAAAATAAAATTGTTAAAAGATATTCCGGGGCTTGTTGATTTCTTTTTTAAAGAATTATCTTTTGACGAACAGGCTGTAGCAAAAGTTTTATTGTCGGAAACAAAAAAAGACAGTTCAAAAATTGTTTTAAATGAATGTTTAAAAAGATTACCTGCTCAAGCGGATTTTTCACCGGAAGCACTTGAAAAATTTGCAAGGGATTTAGCCGTGGAACTCGGTTTTAGTAACGGTAAAGTTTTTCATCCTATAAGAGTTGCAATTTCCGGCAGAACACAGGGACCAAGCTTATTCCACATGATGGAAGTTATGGGAAAAGCCGAAGTATTAAAAAGAATAAAAATTACTGTTGATAAATTTTTGCAGTAGCAAAAATTATGAAAAAAATTTTTTCAATAATATCATGTTTATGTTTTTTATATTGTTTTATATTTTCTGCAGCAATAGAAGCTGTTGTTATACCGTTAGGTATTAATGTTGACTTGAAATTGACATCCGGTAAAATAAACGGCAGTTTTTTACCGGATAACACAAATCCTCAAATTGTTTTTATTCAGGATTTACATACAAGTTCTTCCGTTCAAAAAAACATATCAAAAATTATTGAGGAAATTTCAAACAGTTATTCCATCGATAAAATTTTGGTTGAGGGTATGCCTTACCAAAAAATAGACTCTTCTTTTATAACAAATATTGCAAAATTTAATATAACCGAAAGTCTGCTTGAAAACGGTTTGTTGTCTGCAACGGAATATTATTTGCTTACCGGAAATAAAAATGTTGAAATTTACGGTTTGGAAAATTGGCAACAGTATTTGAATAATATAAAAGCAGCTGCAAAAATATTAAATAACAACAGTTATAAAACTGAAATTTATAATGAATTTAAAGCAAATTTATATAAAAAAATTCCTTACTCGAAAAAACTGTTACAACTTGTTAATTTTAAAATAACCGATGTGGATTTAATAAAAAAAATGAATCAACCGTTGTTGCAGTATACACAATTGCAACAATATTACGGACTGACAAAAAACAATAAACAAATAAATTTTAAAAAAGTAACTGCGGAACAAAAGCAACTGCTTGAATTTTTAAAAACAAAAATATCTTTTGCCGATTATAATCAATTAACAAATTTAGCAATAGAAAAAAATTTCAAATTATATAATAAAACTTTATATTCTTATTTGAATTCCGATGTGTATTTACAAAACAGATATAATAATTTGTACAAGTATTTAGACAATACAATAAAAATAAATGAATTATCTGCTGTTTCTTTAGTGGAACAAAAAAATAAATATTTTGAAAGTTTTATAGCAGACAATTTTGTAAATAAAAAAACAAAACAAAATTTATTTGTTTTAAAAATGACTGAGCTTTTTGAAGCCTTTTTAAATTTGGAAATTACCGAGCAGGACTATGGTTTTTTTAAGGCAAATTATAAAATATATCTGAATTTGTTAAGTAAAAATTTCCCTAAAATTTTTAATAAATATAAAACACTGTTTTATACGGTTGATGTTTTTTATTATAACGATAATAATATTGAAAGAAATAAAAGTTTTATAAATAATATTTTAAAATCCTTACAAAATAATTCTAAAACAAACATTGTAATTGCAGGCGGTTTTCATACTTCGGTTTTGGAAGAACTAAAAAAGCAAAATATTTCTTATTTGTTAATAACTCCTTTTGTTAAAAATGATAAAGATAATACAATTTATAAAGAAATAATAGAAAGCACTTATAATTTTGGCAATCAGGCTTTGGCAAAAATTCCGTTAATACTTGTAGCAGCCGAAGGTGTCCCTTCCGAAACAAAATTTTTGTATTTAATAAAAGTAATTGAAACTGCTGCAAACGGAAATTATTCCGTTGATAATATTGCAAATATAATTTCAAAATTATCCGTTGATAAATTTAAACTTTCATGTAAACACGAAAAAGATAAATTTATAATTTCTTTGGATGATGTTAATAACCAAACTGTTGAGTTTAATATTTCAAACGGAAATGTTATTTTTGATGAAACAAATAATAAAACAAATATAAAACAAGTTGTTGTAACAACCGATATTCATGCAGGATATTCGAGGTGGTTGCAATTGTTTGTTTATCAACTTGTTCCGGAATTACAAAATAAAGAGTATTCAAATTTAAAAGAACTTTATGCCGCTCTTGTAAAAATTTATCCGCAATATAAAAAAGTTGATATTTTATCGGATGATAAAATTGAAAGAGAAATTGAAAATATTATTATTGATATTATCGGTAAAACAAAAGACAGAAAATTTTATATCTTGGGTGATATTCTTGACAGAGGTGATAAACCCGTAGAAACGGTTAATTTTATAAAAAGAATTTTTGCAACCGGTAAAGCCGAATTTGTTATGGGTAACCATGACATTTATGCTTTTATGAATTTGTTGGGTTTGCATTTGCCTTTTTACAAAAATTATAAAGGAATACCTTCTGATTATGTTGTTAATATTGCAGGTAAAAATATTAACATTCAACAACTTTTAAAAGATAAAAGGCAACAAAAAGATAAAACGGTAAATTCAAAAATGTATTGGGCAAAAGTTCTTTCGGAATATATGGAATATGCCGATACAAGGCAAAAAACAATATGGAATGATAAAGAAACGGATTTTCAAGAATTGTTTACTGATACATTTGCTAATGAATTTAAAGAAGATAAAACTGTTGATATGTTACATAATCCGACGGGTATTTTTAAACAAGACGAAACATTGTTAAATTTTCATAAAAAATTTTTCGGCAGAAATGTAGGAACTACCGTTTATACTGGTATTAGAGCAGTTGATAAAATGTCTATAAACTGGTGGCTTGAAAGGAAACAAGAGCTGGATATTCTTTCAAACAGATATCCTCAATATCAACAGTATTGGCAGCAATTAAAAGGTTTAACATATAATATTATATCCGACCAACAACAAATGATTGATAATCAATATAAAAAAGGTAATTGGCATTGGGTTGTTATAGATTCAATAATGTTCGGTAATTATAAAACCACCTGCTGGAACGGACTTGATTGGGCATATCATGCAAAGTGGGGTGCAGCCGACCGCGGTTTTATAGGTTACAGAAATGAACAATTATTGGCGGAAAATAAACAAGGGATAGATATGTCTTCTTATCTTGAAGATGATTTGTTTCAGGAATTATTGGAATTTTATCAAAGAAATTTTTCTTTATATAAAATTGATGACAACGGAGTTTGTTATATGCATTCGGTTTTACCGATAGATGAAGATGCTGATGTAACAATAGGCTATGTGGATAAAGACGGAAACTTGCATACCGATATAAAAGGATTTATTTATAAAGGTGTTCATTATGAAGGAATAAATTTACTTAAAGGTTTTGATGTTATGACCCAAGATATAAGAAATTATGATATTTCTTCAAATAATTTGGCACAAATAGATGAAGCATTGACCATTATAACATCAATTTATGCCGACAATACAACAAAAGTAAAACCTGCAAATGTTAAAAAAATGAAAGAAACCGGTTTTGCCGAAATTTTTTCTAAAATAGGTTTGGGAACGGTTGTTGTCGGGCATAACCCTATAGAAAAATTGGAAAAACAAACGGTTAGTCAAATAGAATATGTAACGGTTGATATCTTTAATTTTAAAGTAAAAATTCCTATACTTATAAATTCGGACAGAAGTATGTCCAAAGGATATAAAAATCAAGGGCTTGCAAGAGTTATCAATGAAGAGGGTGTTGAAACATTATATTTTAAAGATAGTGATACTTATAATATTTCAAAAACAAATGATGTCGATAATGATAGCTTTTCAATAAATAAATTTTATAATAAATTATTTGTTCCTTTATTAAATATGACAAATTCCGTTTTTGATACACAAAAAATAAACGGGAAAAATTCTTTAATAATTGCACCGTTAACCGTCGATAAAGATATTAATGAAATAAAAGATATCAAAGGAATAGAATATTTGGATAAACTGCACACAAAAAATATAAATTCCGTCGGAATTGTAATTTCAGATAAAAAGATTGATGATACATTGGTTGAAACAAGCAGATTGCTTGACAAAACAACAATAAAAACTGCCGATTCGGAAATAAACTTAAATATATACTTAAATAAATTTGCGGTTGCAAACGGAACTGTTGATGTTATTTGGATTGAATATGATTCTAATGTTAAAGATGCAAATATTGAAAATGTTATTAAACAGGAACTTTTTAACGAATTTTCTAAAACCGATACAATTTATAATTTCGGCAATTATAAAAATGTGTTGCTGCTTGGCAATAATAATTTATTTGTGCAAGTAAAACCTAAAGATATCGGCAGTAAAATGTTGGAAACATTATTTGATACATTCGGTTTTATTCCGCCGCTTGCTTATATCGACAGATTAAATATTATTGAAGATATGAATAAAGAAAATCCTTCGGAAATTATAATTGATATGTTATCTGCCGCATAAAATTTAATGTCAATATTATTTATTTTCTTTTATACTTCCGGCAGAAACGGTTGTGGTAATACCGCCCCTTATTTTAAATACCAATTCAACATAAATTTGTTTCGGCTTCAATAATTCTTTAATGTCTTTTATAATGCTGTTTACAACCGATTCGTGAACCATACCTACCATTCTGTAAGATTGTAAATACATTTTTAAAGATTTTAATTCAACAACAACTTTATTCGGGATATATTGAATTTTTAAATGAGCAAAATCCGGTAACCCTGTCCATGGGCAAAGACAAGTAAATTCATCTGTTTCTATACAAACATTTATGTTGTTGCCTACATATTGATAAGGCATGGCTTGTAACAATTTTTTTGATACTTTATTAAATTCCGGCATATTTTTCATAAATTATCCCCTTAAAATTTTTATTATGATTATTAATTTTAGCAAATTCTGCACTTTTGCTTCCACTCTTTCAACAATCTAATCTTCTATTATGTTGTTGTTTGACTTTTCCATACATCCTTACCTCCATACATCTATACCTCAAAAAAATTGCTTTGCAATTTTTTGCTTGACTTATAGCAACTCTAATGTTGTATAATAGCAGAATATATAAAAATAAAGAGGCTTTAGTATGAAAAAGATTTCTGTTTTATTGAGTTTTTTATTTCTTTCTACAATGCTTTTTGCAGATGAAGTTAAATTAAGTTTAGAAGATTTTTCAAAGCAACAGGATACAATAACTACTACACAGGAAATAACAAGTGATGATATTGAAAAAGTAAATCCCGTCCAGGCTTTGGATGTTCTTAAAAATGTTCCCGGTGTAGTTGTTCAAAGAACAGGCGATACAGGAAGGACAGACCCTTCCATAAGAGGATTCGGTGATAATTGCAGAAGAATTGTTGTTTTAATTGACGGCAAGCCAGAATTCATGTCGTTGTTCGGTTGCGGAGTTTCGCATTCAATGCTTGCAGGTAATGTAGATAGGGTTGAAATAACAAAAGGGCCCGACAGTGTTTTATACGGTTCCGGGGCACTCGGCGGTGTAATAAATATTATAACAAAAACTCCTACAAAACCTCTTGAGGGTAAAATTGACATTTCCTTCGGTTCGTTTAATACTCAAAATGCAAAAGTTTATATCGGCGGATTACAAAGCAATATAATATATGAAGTTGCGGCAAACAAAATAACAAGTGACGGGCATTTGGAAAACAGTCAATATAATGCTACGGATTTATATGAAAAGTTAGGGTATGTTTTTAAAGACGGTTCCGCACTTGTTTTTGAAGCAAAACAATTTCAAGGTTTAAAACATGAACCGGAAGCAAGAAGAAAAGATGGTAAGGGTACGGTTTACGGGAATAATTATTGGGAAGATTATCACAGAAATTCTTATCAGTTAAATTACGATAAACTTTTTTCAAGAGGCAGATTATCGGTTAAAGCATATAGAAATGACGGAGACCACAAATTTTCAAATAATTGGCATTCAAAGGACAGTTTAACTGGTGCAATAGCAAATTACGATTGGGAAATAGGTAACGACAATTTATTGAAATTAGGTGCAGATTATAAACAACAGGAAGGAAAATTGTTGTCTCAATCCGGAAGCGGAAGTATGTATCTCGGTTCGTGGAAATTATATGAATATGCTTTTTTTGCTTTAGACAGACATAATTTTACCGACAAATTTACAGCAGTTTTAGGTGCAAGATACAACAATAATGAAATTTCCGGTGAACAGTTTGTACCGAGAGGCGGATTGGAATATAAATTTACGGATTCATTGTTGGTTAAAGGTTTATACAGCAGAGGTTTTAGAAGTCCTTATTTGAACGAATTATATTTGGTTCCCGCAAGAAACGAAAATTTAAAACCGGAAACCTTAGACAGTTATGAAATAGGTGCCGATTTTAATAAAGATGATTTTAATTTGAATATAACCGGCTTTTTAATGAAGGGTGATAATTTAATACAAAAAGAACAAAATCCCGTCGGGAAAAGACCTCCGATGTATACATTACAAAATACAGGTGATTATGAATTTAAAGGTGTTGAACTTTATTTGAGTTATATATTCAATAAATTTGTTGATGCACAGGCAGGTTACACTTATTTTGATGCAGGCAAAAACACACAAGGCAGACCTCAAGACAAATTGGATTTGAATGTAAACTTTAAAGTAAGCAAATGGTTTTTATCTTTAAACGGAATGTATGTCGGTAATTATTACGGAGAAAATAATAAACAAGAAAGGTTAAGCGATTTTGCCGTTGTAAGTGCAAAGTTAAGTTATGAAGTAAACGACAATATAAAATTATTTGTTGCAGGAGAAAATTTAACAAACCAGGAATATGAAATATTTTTAGACAGAGATGCGGATAATTATCCTATTACAAAAATGCCGGGTGCCGCGGTATATTTCGGAACGGAAATTAAATTTTAATATAAATTAATTTATACAATATATTGATTAAAACACAATATAAAATACTTTATATTGTGTTTTTCTTATTGACAAATTAAAAAATAAAAAATATAATCAATTCATATTTTGAAAACTTTGTTGGTGTTTTTTTACAAACTTAATAGGAAATTCCGTTAAAATCGGAAGCACTCCCGGTGCTGTGATAGGGGACGAAAAACTTTTAATCAAAACAATCACTGCTTATTTGATAAGTGGGAAGATAAAGTTTAGTAGGTTATTACCCTTAAGCCAGAAGACCTGCCAATAAACACATACTGCTTATAAAAGTTGTCGAGGAATAACTTTTTATAATTCGAATGGAAACAAGAAAAACAGGGTGCATTTCCATATTTATGCAAAATAAAAATCTTTTGATAAATAGGAGAAATGCAAATGGAACAAATCCTTTCGGTTTTTGATTGTATTCTAAAAAGAGACGGCAAACAGGAAAAATTCAATTCAAAAAAAATCCAACAGGCAATTTTAAAAGCAGGTCAGGCAACAGGCGAATTTGATGAGCAAACAGCTTCAAAATTAACGGTTAAAGTTTTAAGTATTGCACAGGAAACCGTCAGTAACGGAAAGCCTACCGTTGAACAAATACAGGATATTGTTGAAGAAGTTTTATTAAACTCTCCTTATAAAGCATCTGCAAAAGCATATATTATATATAGGGACCAACATTCAAAAATAAGAGATGTCATTTCAAAATTCAATGTTGATTTGGTTGACCAATATTTATCAAAAAAAGATTGGCAGGTAAAAGAAAACAGCAATATGTCTTATTCGTTGCAGGGATTAAACAATTATATATCTTCCGAAGTCAGCAAAGCATATTGGTTAAACAAAATTTATTCAAATGAAATAAAACAAGCCCACAGCGGGGGAGATTTGCATATTCACGATTTGGGTATACTCGGTGTATACTGTGTAGGTTGGGATTTATACGATTTGTTGGTTACCGGGTTTAAAGGTGTAGCAGGTAAAATTGAATCTTATCCGGCAAAACATTTTAAAAGTGCATTGGGACAAATAGTTAATTTCTTTTTTACCTTACAGGGTGAAGCTGCAGGTGCACAGGCATTTTCAAGTTTTGATACATTGCTTGCACCGTTTATTGCTTATGATAATTTATCTTTTAAAGAAGTAAAACAGGCATTGCAGGAATTTTTGTTCAACTTGAATGTTCCTACAAGGGTAGGTTTTCAATCTCCTTTTACAAACTTAACTTTTGACTTAAAAGTTCCCAAACATTATAAAGACGAAGCCGTAATTATCGGCGGAAAACCGCAAGATAAAACTTACGGACAGTTCCAAAAAGAAATGGATATTTTAAATAAGGCCTTTTTGGAAGTTATGCTTGAAGGCGATGCAAAAGGAAGAGTTTTCAGTTTCCCAATTCCTACATATAACATAGGAAAAGATTTTGATTGGGACAACCCGGAACTTAAATTGTTATGGGAAATAACCGCAAAATACGGTATTCCTTACTTTGCAAATTTTGTCAATTCCGATATGGACCCCGACGATGCAAGAAGTATGTGCTGCAGGTTAAGAATAGACAACAGGGAACTTAGAAGAAGAGGCGGCGGGCTTTTCGGAGCCTCCCCTTTAACCGGTTCCATTGGTGTTGTTACCTTGAATATGCCGAGGTTAGGCTATTTGGCAAAAGACGAAAAAGATTTTTTTGACAAACTTGAAAAATTAATGAACATAGCAAAAGACAGTTTGGAAATAAAAAGAAAAGTTTTGGAAAAACTTACCGACCAAAATCTTTATCCGTACATGAGTTTTTATTTAAGAAATATTAAACAAAGGTTTAACTGCTACTGGAAAAACCATTTTTCAACAATCGGTGTTGTAGGCATGAACGAGTGTTGCTTAAACTTTTTAAAAGAAAACATTGCAAGTGATAACGGCAAAAATTTTGCTTTAAAAGTTTTAAATTTTATGAGAGATAAAATGCAAAGCTTTCAGGAAGAAACGGGCAATATTTATAATTTGGAAGCAACACCTGCCGAAGGCACTTCTTACAGGCTTGCAAAAATAGACAGACAAAAATATTCCGATATTATTTTTGCAAACATGGAAGCCGTTAAACAAAACAATCCTCCGTTTTATACAAATTCAACACAGTTACCTGTAAATTATACCGACGATTTATTTGAAATTTTACAATTGCAACATGAAATTCAATCTTTATATACGGGCGGAACGGTTCAACACATGTTTATAGGGGAACAAATTACAAATACCGAAGCTATGAAAAATTTTATTAAAACGGCTTTTACACATTATAAGTTACCGTATATGTCCATTACACCGACATTCAGTGTATGCCCCAACGACGGATATTTGAACGGTGAAGTAAAAGTTTGTCCTCATTGCGGAGCAACATGTGAGGTATATTCGAGAGTTGTAGGATATTTAAGACCTGTTTCACAATGGAATGACGGCAAACAGGAAGAATATAAAATAAGAAAAGTAGCTAATATGTAGGTGTGGAGTATTTTTATGAGAATAGGCGGACTTCAAAAATTTTCTTTTATAGATTATCCGGGCAAAACGGCTGCGATTATTTTTACACAAGGTTGTAATTTTAAATGCAGTTATTGTCATAACCCGCAACTTGTTTACCCGCATTTATTTCAGGTTTCAATACCGGAAGAAGAAATTTTTGCTTTTCTTGAAAGCAGAAAAAATCAGTTGGATGGGGTTGTAATAACAGGCGGTGAACCTACATTACAACCGGATTTAACAGAGTTTATAACAAAAGTAAAAGATATGGGTTTTTTAATAAAACTTGATACTAACGGGTCAAACCCTCAGGTGTTGGAACAAATAATAAAACAAAAATTGGTAAATTTTATTGCTATGGATATTAAAGCTCCGTTTGATAAATATAATTCAGTTTGTTGTGTTCCCGTTAATATCGATAATATAAAACTCAGTATAAATTTAATTAAAAAATCAGGTATTGATTTTTTATTTAGAACAACTTACGATAAAACAAAATTATTTGATAAAGATATTCAAACAATGACCGATTTTTTAAATGTTGCAGGTTTTTATAAAATACAAAAATGTAACCCCGTTTTTTATTCCGTAAATTAATTTTAATATTTTTCTTGACAATAAATCTGTTTTTAAATACAATAATTTTATTATGAAAAAGATACTATTGTCTGTTGTTTTTATATTAACGGTTTTTATAAACTTTATTTTTGCGGAAAATACGGAAAGTTATCAGGACGGCAGTACCGTAAAAGGTATGCACCTTACATCTCTTACAATGGGGTCACAATTTTTTAAAGATAAAGTAGACGATTTGGTGGATAACACCGAGATGAATGCCGTTGTTATTGATGTAAAAGAAATTGACGGTAAAATTGCAATAAAAGGTGTTGCAGGGGATTTGGCATATTCCAAAAGTTTACCGGACCCCATGACTTATGTTAACAAACTTAAAGAAAGAAATGTTTATATAATCGCAAGGCTTGTTTGTTTTAGAGATAACACAATGCCCAGAAAAAGACCCGAACTTGCCGTTAAAACAAGTAACGGACAGTTATGGGAAGATTATAAAAAACTTACATGGCTTGACCCTTATAACCAAAAAGCAAGAAATTATCTTTTGGATTTAGCCGAAACCGTTGCCGATATGGGTTTTGATGAAATTCAGTTCGATTATATAAGGTTCCCTTCCGACGGCAATGTAAAAGAATGCAGATATAAAGTTGAAAGAACATCAACAACGGCAAGCCGGGCAATAGTTGAATTTTTAAGGCAGGCAAAACAAAGGCTTGCACCCAAAAATATAAAAATTTCAATAGATGTTTTCGGACTTACAACAACAGCAACCACCGATATGGGTATAGGGCAAAAAATTGTTGAAATGACAGAACAGGTAGATTATGTAAGCCCTATGGTTTATCCTTCCCATTACAGAAAAGGTGATTACGGAATACCTCACCCGAATAAAGAACCGTATAGAACAGTATATATTGCATTGCAAGGTGCAAAAAAAAGAATACCGGTAGAAAAATTAAGACCATGGTTACAGGATTTTTCAATAAGGGGTGTAAAATACGGACCTGAAGAAGTGCAGGCACAAATTCAAGCTTGTGTTGACTGTGATGTAACAACATGGCTTTTATGGAACCCTGCATGTAAATATACTAAAGGCGGTTTAAAATCCAAAGATGAAGCCGATACTTATGTTAAAAGTTCAACACAAACAATAAATAAATTATTAAAATTGAATGAAATTAAAAAAAGTACTTCAACAAAAACAAATGTTAATAAACAAAATACCAATAAACAGAATACCAACAAAAAACAAACCAATACCAAATCAAATAAAGTAAATAAAAGTTCAAGTTCATATACATCCGATTTGAATAAAGCAAATGCTGCAAAAACCAAGAATAAAAAATAAACAGTTTGTAACATTTTATTGTTAGGTATTGTCTAAAAGGTAGCCGAAATGACAGAAAAAGAATTAATTGAAAATATTGTTGCAGGACAAGATAAACTTTTTGAACAGATAGTGGAAAAATATGAAAATATGGTGTTGGGTGTAATAACATCGTTCTGCGGCAAAAGAAGTGACAGCGAAGATATTGCACAAAGTGTTTTTGTTAAAGTGTTTTTTTCACTGAAAAAGTTTCAGTTTGCCTCTTCGTTATCAACTTGGATATACAGAATAACAATAAACGAAGCAATAAATTTTTCTAAAAAAAAGAAGCATCAATTTGTTCCTTTAAGTGAAGTTTCAAAAGATGATGATGAAGAAACGGATTTTATAGATTCTTTGGAAAACAAAAAGGATAATATAGAAAAGCAGGCGGTTCAAAAAGAAGAACAGCTTTTGGTTCGTAAGGCAATGGAACAATTACAGGATAATTACAGAACGATTTTGACATTGAGAGATATTGAAGATTTATCTTATGACGAGATAGCACAAATATTAAATATTTCGCAGGATAAAGTAAAAATTTGGTTGTTTAGGGCAAGAAAAAAATTAAAGGATATTTTAGTAAAAGAAGGTAATTTTAATGAGCTGCAATAAATTTGAGTTTTTAATTTCAAAAAAAATAGACAATTGTATAACCGATGAAGAGTTATCGGTTTTAAATGCTCATTTGAAAAATTGCCCTAATTGCAGTAAAACTCTTGAAACTTTTTCAAAAACAAGAAACCTTTTATTGAAAACAAAAACTGCTCCGGAAAAAATTCCGAATTTAAAACTTAAAGTTTTTGAACAAATAGAACAACAAAAACAAAAAGACAGTAAAGTTATTTTTGTAAATTGGACGAGAAAGCATTTTATTTTAGCAGCAAGTTTTATATTTGTGGTATTGGCATCTTTTACTGTTTGGCAAACATCATCTAAAAATACAAGCCAAACCGATTATTTAAGTTGGTATTACGATTATGAAACCGGTTATGAAAACGAATATGGGGACGGTTATTATTACGATTATTTTTGTTGACATAAAAAAAATAAAATGTTAGAATATTCCTATTGTTATAGTATTTATCGGTCATGGGCAGTTAGCTCAGCTAGGGAGAGCATCTCCCTTACAAGGAGGAGGTCGCAGGTTCAATCCCTGCACTGCCCATTTTTTTCTAAAACTTTTAAAATCAAAAAAATTTTAATAGGTGGTGCTTATGAATAAAAGATTAGGCTTATTGTGTTTAACCGCTTTTATTGCTTTTTTCGTTTTTTCATCTGTTGAAGCAAAAGAAAAAAAGGAAACATTTTTTAAAATAAATACACCCGGAACGGAAAAATTTGTTAATTACGAAAAATACGGAACATTTGAAAATGTGGGAACGGATAAATACAAATATACAATTACTGATTCAAAAGGTTTAAAAGAAGCAACAGGTGAGGGAATATTCCCGAATACTTCGGATGTTTACAAAAGTCCTTACTTTAAAGAAATAAAACAAGCAGGAAGGCTTAACGGAGTAAAATGGGATTTTGTAAATACTACCGATTTTGAAGCCAATTATTACCAGTGGGCAACTACCGCAGAAGACCCCGGTGTTAAATTGTATTATACGGCACTTGCACTTGAAAATGCAGGTAATTATGAAAGGGCGGTAAAAGCATACTATGCAATATTGGTATTTTTTCCCAGAGCCAAAGGTGTAACTTTTTGGAATACTCCTTGGTATGTAGGACCTGTTGCGGTTGAAAAAATAAAATATTTAACAAGAGAACATCCTGAACTCGGTGTAAAATTGGTTGATGCCGATATTCATATTGACGGCAAATATGATGACGATAAAAACAATGATAATTTTATAATTAACCCCGGTAAGTTGGTAAAAGCAAAAAAGAAAGACTGGAAATTAAAACAAGCTAACCTTAAAAAAATAGGTATAAAAAAGACCGTCGGAAAAGGTAATGTAAAATTGGTTGAATATAACAATAAACATTATCAATTGTTTGTTGATGATAAACCTTTTATCGTTCGCGGAATTTGCTATTCACCAAACCCGGTAGGGCTTTCTCCCGATAACGGAACATTAAATGTTTCAAGGGACTGGATGTTTGCCGATTATAACAAAAACAATATTATAGACGGACCTTACGAAGCATGGGACGATAAAAACAGAAATGAAATTCAAGATGAGGATGAACCCGTTATCGGTGATTTTCAACTTATGAAAGATATGGGTATAAACACATTGAGGTTATATCATTATCCCGACTTTAATAAACAGCTTCTTAAAGAAGGACATGAAAAATACGGATTCATGTATATGATAGGTAATTTTATCGGAATGTATTGTACCGATTCCGGTGCAAAATGGTTTGAAGGAACAGATTATACCAACCCCGAACAATGCCAAAAAATGATGGACAGTGTTAAAAAAATGGTTGAAGAATATAAAGATGAAGATTATGTTTTAATGTGGGTTTTAGGTAACGAAAACAATTACGGAACGGTAGGTGTTGTAGGTGTTTCGGCAGGAACAGGGTGTAATGTCAGGAAAGATATCCCTGCATATTATAAATTTGTTAACGAATGTGCAAAGCTTATAAAAGAATTGGACCCAAAACAAAGACCTGTTGCAATATGTAACGGTGACCAATTATTTTTGGATATATGTGCGGCTAATGCTCCCGACCTTGATATATACGGTGCAAATGCTTACAGAGGAAAAGAAGGTTTTGGAATGTTATGGAAAGATGTTTCCGATTTATATGAAAAGCCTGTTGTTATAACAGAATACGGTTGTCCGGCATTCAGTAAAATGTATGATGCCGATGAAAACGAAAGACAACAAGCCATATATCACGAAGGAAGCATAAGAAATATACAGGAAAATGTTGCCGGTTACGGTGCGGGAAATGCCTTGGGCGGAATAATATTTGAATGGACGGATGAATGGTGGAAAGCAGGTCCTCCGCCTGAATTTGACCCTTCGGTTCATGATGAAACCGCACAATGGATGGGCCCTTTCATCGATGGTTCCGCTTACGAAGAATGGTTCGGTATATGTTCCGTAGGTGACGGTAAATTCACTCCTTTTAAAAGACAAATAAGAAAAGCATATTATTCAATAAAGGATATGTGGGAAAAATATAAAATAATAAAATAAAATATGAGAAAATTAATTTCTTTTTTATTGTTAGGCTTTTTTTGTATAAATTCAGCAATTTGTTACGGAGGTAATTTTCCGGAAAAATTGCCGACTGTGTATTTGGAAGATACTGATGACGGCTGGAAACTTATGGTAAAAGGAAAACCGTATATAATAAAAGGTGTTGAATACTCCGTTTCCACAGTAGGTGAAAAACCTGCAACGAACGATTGGATGTTTCAGGATGAAAACAATAACGGTAAAATTGACGGACCGTATGATGCTTGGGTGGATTTGAACGGAAATAATTATCAGGATATTGAAGAGAAAAATATCGGTGATTTTGCTCTTTTAAAAGCAATGGGATGTAATACGATAAGAATTTATCATTGTGAAAAGATAAACAAAAAGCTTCTTAGAGATTTGTATGAAAATTACGGTATAATGGTTATAATGGGAAACCTTTTCGGTGCATATACTAAAGGCAGTAATGCAACATGGGCTTCCGGAACCGATTATACCAACAAAGAACACAAAAAAAATATGTTAAACAGCATTAAACAAATGGTTGAGGAATATAAAGACGAACCTTTTATTTTAATGTGGATGCTTGGAAACGAAAACGATGTTGACGGTAAACAAATAAATTCAACAGCTACAAATACCAATGCCGGTTCATATCCGGAAGAATTTGCAAAATTCTTGGAAGAAGCATGTGCTGCAATAAAAAAGATAGATAAAAACCATCCTGTCGGTATATGTAATGCAACTACAAAATTTCTTAAATATTACAAGCAATATTGCCCAAGTTTGGATATTTTCGGAATAAACCAATATACCGGCCCTTTCGGTTTCGGTAATTTGTGGGCAAAAGTAGAGCAGGAACTTGGTAAACCTGTTCTGATTACCGAGTACGGCTGTGATGCATACAACACAAATAAAAATACTTCAAACGAAGCCTACCAGGCAAAGTATCACAGAGGAGCCTGGAAAGATATAATATGGAACAGTTATTTGGGTAACGGAACGGGAAATTCCTTAGGCGGTGTGGTTTATTGTTGGCTTGATAAATGGTGGCTTATAGGAAGCCCGAGTGTACATGATACGGTTAACGGTGCTTGGAAAGGTGTTACAATTGACGGTTTATTTAACGATGAATGGTTAGGGGTATGCAGCCAAGGTAAAGGCTTGAACAGTCCGTTTCAAAGAATTATAAGAAATGTATTTTATTTATACAGAGATGAACTTTGGAACCGCTGATTGTTAATTAGTTATTGATACAATTTGTTAAAAACTGATGAATTTTTACAAGAGCAAGTGTGTCTTGGCAACAATATTGTAAAAGTTCTTTTTTTATTTCTTCTTCTTTTTCTTTAGAATACATATTCATTGCCATATATGCAAAATGTGCCGAAGCCGAACCGCCTTCGGCTATATCCAAGTTATCGTAGTTCATATTTTTCACAAGAACCGGCAATACTTTTTTTATTGAAGTTCTTCCGTGGAAATTTTTATCATAATAATTGTTTCTTAATATCACTTCAAAGTCAACAATTCTTTCTGCAATATTATGTATTTTTTCGGAAAGTTCAGGGAATAATTTTATTAAATTCAATATGATATTATGTTCAAAGTCCGAATATGTTATTATACTGCCTTCGGTTTGTAAATTTTCAATTAAACTCGTTATCAATTGTTTTCGGCAGTCTTTTTTAGGGTCGGCAATAAATTCAAAATGTTCAATTTTATTAAAATTTAAGTCGGAAACTTTGTGCAGTGAATATTGTGTAATAATTTGTGAATGCGGTGCAATATTGTTATATACGGGATAAATTGTCATCATGGATTCGAAATCCAAATAATAAAACGGTAATTTTATTTTACTTAAGTCATTTTTTAAATTCGGGTTTATAAAAATTTTATCGTTTATTATGCAGTCTTTTACAACTTTTTGCATCGGTGTAAGTTCTATAGTATCGGGAATATCTTCAACTTTATTTATATTTAATTGTTTAAGTTGTTCGAAAACTTTTGCCGATAATCTCGGTAAATCGAAAATATGGTATTTGATATCTTTACCGCAACATTGTAAAAACAAAGGACAGTTTTTACAAATTAATTTTAATTCCGCTTGCGGAGGTGTTTCCGAAGTTAAAGAAATTTTTATTTCTTCAAAAGCTTTTTCAATTTCTTCCGCTTTTGAAAAAACTTCAAAACTGCAATCTTTTTCGTTAAATAATAAATCTAACGAGGAATTGAAACGAAAGTTTTTTGACAACAAAAACAAAGAAGCTTTATTAATACATTGAATGTTTTTTGAAGCTATAAAACAACAGTAAGCCAAATCCGCTATATATTTTTTTTTGCCTTTGTTTCCGGACTTTATTGTGATAATTTGCCAACCTGTATCGGTTCTTTTCAATATATCGATTTTTGTAATAAAACCGTTATATTCAAAAGCCGGTTCAAATATTATATTGACGGAATTATCTTGCAATAATTGTTTTGTTTGGAGGATTGCTTCCTGAAAATTTGCAGCTTGGACTTTTATGCCATTTTTAAAAAGCAGCTGTGATACTGAGTGAATTTTTTTAGATTCGAAAATTAAAAAATTATCACTGAACGAATTTTCTTTTTTTATTAAATCTCTGTATAAGTGCCATGCAAGTTTGGGGCACTGCAAATATTTCAAAAAAATACTTTTGGATATCGGTTTCATTATAAATAGTTTTTCTTTTTTTCAAGTTCTTCGACAACGGTATAAGGAACTTTAATTTTACCTATCATATTATGTTCGCCGTCGGGACTTTTACCGTGGCAGTCCGAACCGCCGGTTGCTGCCAAGTCGAATTTTTCGGCAAGCATAAGCAGTTTTTTCGATATATGCTGCGGGTGCCTGCTATGCCAAACTTCTATACCGTCAAGCCCGTCACGAACAAGGCTTTCTATAATTAAAGGATTATTATAATGCCCGTAATAAGGATGTGCCAAAACAGCAAGCCCTCCGCTTTCATGCAGCAAATTTATTGCTTGTGCCGGTGTTATTGCATATTTTGGAACATAAGCGGTTTTATCGGTTCCTAAATATTTTTGAAATGCTTCCTGTACGGAAGAAACATAATGTTCGGCAATAAGTGCTTTAGCAAAATGAAGCCTGCCTATAACTTTTTCATCAACCGATTCTACCAAACCTTCTTTTTTTAATTTAAGTCCCAATCCGTCTAATTTTTGAAAAATTTTTTCCGCTCTTTCTTTTCTTGCCTGCTTAAAAACATTAAGAGCTTGTTTAAATTTTTCGGATTTCCAGTCTATGTAGTAACCCAAAATGTGCATTTCCATTTTGGTTTGTTCGTCACATTCTGCCGATAATTCAATTCCGGGAATAACTTCCACATTGTATTTTTTACCTGCTTCCAATGCTTCTTCTATTCCGTCAACGGTATCATGGTCGGTTATTGCAACGGCTGCCAACCCTATTTTAGCGGCATACTCCACAACTTCGGTAGGTGTAAAAGTTCCGTCCGAAAAATGTGTATGAATATGTAAATCTACAAAAAAATGTTCATCCGTCATTTATAACAACTCCGAAGATAATGCTGCCAATGCACTTCTTTCACTCTTTGAGAACATCAAATGTCCGTAGACGGATTGCCCTTTAAACCTTTCAACAAGGTAAGTTAAACCGTTGGAAGAGGCATCCAAATAAGGGTTATCTATTTGGTAAGGGTCACCTGTTAAAACTATTTTTGTTCCTGTGCCCGCCCTTGAAATAATTGTTTTTATTTCGTGCGGAGTAAGGTTTTGTGCATCGTCAATAATTATATATTGTCTAGGTAACGATCTTCCTCTTATATAAGTTAATGAGTCAATTTCTATTTGCCCGGAACTGAAAAGATAATCTATTTTTTCATCAACTTTTGAATCGTCATGCCCTTTATCAATCAAAAATTCCAAATTATCGTTTATTGCACCCATCCAGGATGAAAGTTTTTCTTCTTTTGTTCCCGGTAAAAAACCGATATCTTTACCCATAGGAATAATAGGGCGGGCTATATATAATTTTCTGAATTGATGTTCTTCAACCGTTTTTTGTAAACCTGCAGCCAAAGCAAGTAAAGTTTTACCTGCACCGGGTAACCCGATAAGTGTTACCAAACTTATTTCGTTACAAAGTAATAATTCAAAAGCAAACCTCTGTTCTATGTTTAACGGTTTTAGCCCCCAAGGTTGCGAATTGATATGAAATATAGGAAGTAAAGCTTTATCTTTTGCCGAGTATTTTGCAAGTGCACTTTTTGAAGAGCCTGCAATATCTTTTAAGGCAATAAATTCATTGGGATAAAAATCACCTTCAAGTGTTAATTTTGAATTTTTATAGAATTGGTCTATTTTTTCGGATGAAACTTGCACTTCTTTCCAACCTTTATAAATTTCATCCATTTTAACTTTGGATTTTTCGTAATCCTGTGTATTTATATCAAGAATTTCAGCTTTTATTCTTAGGTTAATATCTTTTGTTATAAAAATTACGGTTTCACCTTTTTGTTTTAAATAAAGTGCAACCGATAATATTTGGTGGTCATATTTTGAAACGGTAAATTCTTCCGGAAAGCTAACTTGGTGCATCATTTCAATAAATAATGTTCCGCCGTTTTTTATGGGAACACCTTGTGATAATTTCCCTTTTAATCTTAAACCGTCAAGTATTCTTGAAATTTGTCTTGCACTTCTGCCGTGTTCGTCATTAAATTTTTTAAAACGGTCAAGTTCTTCAATAACGGTCAACGGAATAACAACTTTGTTGTCGGCAAATGCAAAAATTGAATCAGGGTCATGTAATAAAACATTGGTATCTAATACAAAAGATTTTATTGCCATAATTAAAGCCCCCTTTGATTTTATTTACTTAATATAGATTTTATAATATTTAGAAAAAAATGTGAAACAATATTATAAAATAATATTTCTATTTGTTTGTTGTTTAGCAAAATTTTACAAATTATTTAAGTGAAACATTTTAATTTGTTATAATGTCTAAATATCGGAAGTACCAAATTATAAGGTGAGGTATTGAGATGAAAAAAATAAAAATTATAACAAGCTTATTTTTAATGTTTACTTTGGCAACTGTTTCGTTTGCAGGTGGTCCGCACCACGGACCAAGCCATGGTCATCATAATCCGCCGCCTCATCATCATGGCGGACATCATGGTCATTATTACAGTAGTCATTCAAATGCAGCATATGCTTTTTTTGGTTTAACCGCACTTACGGCAATTGCCATAGCTGCAAGTAATTCCGCAAAGAAAAATAAACCGAAAGAAGTGGTAGTTGTTGAAAAACAATATACTCCTGCACAAGATTTAACTTTAAGTCAATTACAGCAAGAAAGTATGCAAAGGTTATTTGATACAAATAGGGAAAGACTTAATATGTTAAGAGTTGAAAAAAATGCAAAAGCTGTTGCTTTGGAACAGGAAAGAGCTAAAGCCGTTCCTAACCAGGCAACAATAAATAGCCTTGAAAATGATATTTCAAACTTATCAATGGAAATATATAAAACGGAACAAAATACAAATGCGGAGCTTCAAAGAATACTTACCCCGCAACAGTATGAAGCAATGAAAAATTCACAGCTTTAAAAATTGCAATTTTTGATAAATAATGTAGTTAAGGTTTGTCATTGCGAGTGAAGCGAAGCAATCCGGTGCCGTTCGTCGTGTCATTCCGGACTTGATCCGGAATCTATGTTAAATAAAAGTTCCTTTAAGTTGTTCTTTAAAAATATTTTCTCTTTTTTCTGTACAGACTTGTTGTTTTAAAAATTCTCTTTTTTGCACTCAGTGTCACCATTCGTTTGAAATTTTTAAAGCCGTCCGTCAACTTGAATTTTCCTAACATCTAAATGAAAACGGAAAATTCTTCAAACAGTGACGGACTAAAAAACTAATAGAATTTATAGTTTTTTACTCTAAAAATTTCTGCACTCATAAGCGGTGACAAGTCGTGCTTCAAAAGAAATTTTTAAAATTATCATTGTAGTTAATTATACATTCTACATTGTAAATTATAAATTGTGGTTTTTGCACTGTCAAAAAGAAAAATGTTTTTAAAGTAAGTACTTCAAAAGAAATTTTTAAAATTGCTTTAGTCGTTAATTATAAATTGCCGTTTAAGGCTTTATAAATAAATTTTATGTTTCTTTTGAGTTCGGAAAGTGTTCCGGAATTGTCAATTGTAATATCCGCAAGTTTCATTTTTTCTTCTATAGGCATTTGAAGTGCAATTCTTTTTTCGGCTTCCTGTTTTGAAAGGTTATCTCTTTTCATAAGCCTTTTTAACTGCAAATGATACTTTGCATATATAACAATAACTTTGTCACAAACTCTGTCCAAGCCTACTTCAAAAAGTAAAGGTGCATCAACTATTATATCGGTAGTTTTATGTTTTTTTGCAATCACTTCATTTGTCTTTTTTATTATATGCGGATGGATTATTTTTTCAAGTTCCGTTTTTGCCTGCTTATCACTAAAAACAATAAGCCCCAATTTTTTTCTGTTAAGTTCCCCGTTAGGTTTTAATATATCTTTACCGAAAATTTTCACAATATCAGCTAAACATTTACTGCCTTTAACGGTTAAAGTTCTTGACAGTTTATCGGCATCAATTATATAACAACCGAGTAGTTTAAATATTTTAGATGATTGACTTTTACCGGTAGCTATTGAACCGGTAAGACCTATTATCATTTTTACCCCTTAAATCTTATATTGTTCTGTAGTTAAATTGTTCCAATTTGTTCCTGTTTTTATATCTACAAGTAACGGAACATCAAGTTTTACTGCCGTTTCCATTTCCCGTTTTAACAGTTTTAAAATTATATCTTTTTCCTCAACGGGAACTTCCAAAAGTAAATCGTCGTGAACCTGTATTAATATTTTTGCTTTTAAATTTTGTTCTTCCAATTTTTTATAAATATTTATCATCGCTATTTTTATAATATCGGCAGATGTTCCTTGAACTGGAGTATTTAATGCCATTCTTTCACCGAAGGAAACTATTTGTTTGTTTGTAGAATTAATTTCGGGAATATATCTTATTCTTCCGGTAATAGTTTTAACATAACCTTTTTGTTTTGCTTCTTTTATTATTTGTTCCGACCAATTTTTAATACCCGGATATTTTAAAAAATAATTATCAATATATTCTTTTGCTTTTTGAACAGGAATATCAAGCTGCTTTGAAAGCCCGAATGCAGATATACCGTAAACTATACCGAAATTTATGGATTTTGCCGCAGACCTTTGTTGTTTTGTTACGGCTTCTTTTTTTTCGATGTTAAAAATTTCCATAGCTGTTGCTGTGTGAATATCGGCACCTGAATTAAATGCTTTAATTAAGTTTTTATCTTTTGAAATATGTGCCAATGATCTTAAATCTATTTGAGAATAATCTGCGGAAATGAAAATTTTACCTTCATCGGCAACAAAAGCATTTCTTAACTTTTTACCGTAATCGGTTCTTATAGGTATATTTTGTAAATTCGGATTTGATGACGACAGCCTGCCTGTTGTGGTTACAGCCTGGTTAAATATTGTGTGTATTCTTTCACCTTCAAATTCAATAAATTTTTTTATTGAATCGATGTAAGTTGTTTTTAATTTTTGCAGTTCTCTGTATTTTAAAATTTCAGTTGCAATTTCGTATTCGGTAAGTTCTGCCAAAACCGATTCGTCGGTGGAATAGCCGGTTTTTGTTTTTTTTACAGCGGGCAATTTTAATTTTTCAAAAAGAATTTCTGCCAACTGTTTCGGTGAATTAATATTAAATTTTTCTTGTGCAATATTATAAATGTTTTGTTCTATAATGCTTATTTCTTTTGTAATTTCGTTGTCAAAATTATCTAAAAAAACTTTATCGATTTTAATTCCGGTTTCTTCCATATCATATAAAACATTTATTATCGGCATTTCTATATCAAAAAATAAATTTTGTAAATTGTTTTTGTTAAGTTCGTCGGTCAATTTGTTTTTTAAGTTATAAATACTTATTGCTTTCGAACAGGAATATTCTGAAAGTGTTTCAATGGAAAGGTTATCGGTTTTAATTTTTTTTGCACCTTTTGAAAAAATTTCTTCTTCCGTTTTAATATGAAAATTTAAAAATTTTAATGCCAAATTTTCAACGGTATGTTTTTGTGCAGGGTTTATGCAATAAGAGGCTATCATAACATCAAAACCGATATTTTTTAAATTTATGTTAATTGTTTTTAATATGTGTTTTATAAATTTTAAATCATACCCGATAAAATTTATTTTTTCGTTTTCAAAAACAGGTTTAAATATTTCAATAAAATCTTCCTGTTTAAGCTGCTGCAAAATAAAATCGTTGTGGTTTATGGGAATATAGTAATTGTTATCTTGACCGTAACAAAATGAAATACCTACAATTAAATCCTGAAAAATTTCAGAGCCGGAAGTTTCAATATTTATTGCAATTTCTTTTTGCTGCATTAAATTTTGTTGCAGGTTTTCTGCAGCTTGTTTTGTATCAATTAAAGTTACATTGTTTTTTGTTTCTATAAAAATATTTTTTTGTTCCTGTTTTATTTGTAAAGGATTTGCCGGCATAAAACTGTATAATTCATATTCTTTTAAAAAGTCTTGTGCATGTTCAAATAAATTGTCGTTAAATTTTGTTTGCCCAATTGAAAAATCCAAAGGAACATTAAGTTCAAGCTGCACTAACTTTTTGCTTAATAACAAAGTATCGGTAGCATCTTTTATTGCTTGTGCCAATTTCCCTTTTAGTGAATCCGCATTTGCAATAATGTTTTCTATTTGTCCGTAAGTGTTTATAAGTTTAACGGCAGTTTTTTCGCCTATTCCTTTAACTCCGCAAACATTGTCGCAACTGTCACCGGTTAAAGCAAGCATATCTATAATATTTTCGGGATACAAACCGTATTTTTCAAAAACTTTTTGCCTGTCAAACATTATATTTTTTGATTCGTTCCAAATATTTATATTTTCATTTACAAGTTGAAATAAATCTTTGTCTCCCGTAACAATAACAACTTTTATGTTTTGTTGTTCGGCTTTTTTTGCTATTGTTCCTATAACATCGTCTGCCTCAAAACCTTCTTTTTCAAAACAGGCAAGTTCCATAGCTTTTACGGCTTGGCGGGCTATAGGCATTTGTGTTAGTAAATCGGCATCAAGCGGTTTTCTGTTTGCTTTATAATCCGGTGATAATTTATGCCTGAAATTTTTTGAAGGATGGTCAAAACACACTGCAATATAATCGGGATTTTTTTCTTTTTTTACTTTGTTTATAAGTTTTATAAATCCGTATACGGCATTTGTTGGAATACCTTTAGATGTTGTTAAAGGTTTTATTGCATGGTATGCCCTGTGAATATAAGCACTTGCATCTATGATATATAAAATTTTATTCATATTCTTCTAAATAGTGTTGTGCGGAAATGGCTGCCGTTGCACCGTCGCCTGCTGCGGTAACAACCTGCCTTAATATTTTATACCGAACATCACCGCAAGCAAAAACACCGTCAACGGATGTTTTCATATTGTCGTCGGTTAAAATATAACCTGCTTCATTTAATTTTATTTGTGTTTGTTTTAAAAAAGAAGTGTTAGGTAACCAGCCTACAAAAACAAATATTCCGTTAATGTCTAATTGTGTGATGTTGCCGGTTTTAACATTTTTTAATTTTATTTGTTCAACGGTATCTTTTCCTAAAATTTCTTCAACAATACTGTCATAAATTATATTTATTTTCGGTTCTTTAAAAACTTTTTCCTGCAAAATTTTTGCAGCTCTAAAAGCATCTCTTCTGTGAATTAAATTAACTTTTGTTACAAATTTTGTAAGGTATAATGCTTCCTGCAGTGCGGAATCTCCTCCGCCTATTACGGCAATTTCTTTGTTTCTAAAAAAAGGACCGTCACAAGTTGCACAATAAGAAACACCTTTACCTATAAATTCTTTTTCACCCGGAATATCCAATTTTTTAAAATTTGCACCGCTTGCTATGATAACGGTTTTTGTTGAATATTCTTTGTTGTCCGAAAGTATAATTTTTTTTGTTTTATCTTCCGCTTGAATTGAAACGACTTCTCCGTAAGTTATTTCACAACCGAAAGTTCTTGCCTGCTTTTCCATTTTTACGGCCAATTCAAAACCGTTTATTCCTTCTTCAAAACCCGGATAGTTTTCAAGATGGTCTGTTATTGCTATTTGTCCGCCGCAACCGGCTTTTTCAATAAGCAAAGTTTTAAGCCTTGCCCTTGAAGTATAAATCCCGGCAGAAAGCCCCGACGGACCTCCGCCGATTATTATAACATCGTATATCATAATTTATCCTTTTGTTTTTATAACAATTCTTTTATGTCTTCTTCCCACTTTGATTCCAAACCGGAACTGTAACCTAAATATCTGTTAGCAATATTTCCGTCTTTATCTATAATAAAAAATGCGGGGATACTTCTTATTTTATAATCGGTTATTACTTTATTATTGCTAAGTAAAACCAAATATTGAATACCTTCTCTTTTGACAAATTTAGATACGGTTTCTTTATCTTCACTTAAATTAATTCCTATAAAACAAACATTATCATCATCCTTATATTTTTCATAAAGAGATTCGACGGCAGGAATTGATGCTCTGCAAGGCGGACACCAAGTTGCCCAAAAATCTACAAAAACTACTTTCCCGTTAAGTTCTTCCAAAGAAACTGTTTTTCCCGACAAATCTTTAAGTTCAAAGTTTATTGCTTGTTCTGCACATGCAGTATTTGTAAAAACAAATACAAAAAATAAAGCCGATAATAAAATTTTGTTAAATAATTTCATTTATTTCCCTCACTATATCGTTTTTAGGTCTGAAACCTACCATTTTATGAACAGCCTTTCCTCCTTTAAAAATTATTAAACAAGGAATTGATGTTATTTGAAATTGGGAAGATAAAGCCATATTTTCATCGGTATTTACTTTGCAAACTTTAATTTTGCCTTCAAATTCTTTTGCTATTTCATCTATAACAGGTAACAACATTTTACAAGGTCCGCACCAAGTTGCCCAAAAATCTACCAATACCGGAATATTTGAGTTTAAAACTTCCTGTGAAAAATTTGCTTCGGTAATATTAATTTCTGCCATAATATCCTCCAAATTGTGGTTTATTAATAAATGTAAATTTAATTATATAAAAACTGAAAAATTTTTTAAAGACGGTAAGTTTGACAAATACGGCTTTTTAATATATAATCTACGAACATTTTGGTACTCTGCAGTAAATCGGGAAGTGGCGTAGCTGGCTAGCGTACCTGCTTTGGGAGCAGGGGGTCGCGGGTTCAAATCCCGCCTTCCCGACCACTTTTATTCGATTAAATACTTAATACATTTATTTGTATATTTTCATAAAATAATATAGAATAAACACCATGTTTAAAAAAGTTTATAAATCTGTCAAATTTTTTATTGTTGAATTAACAAAAATTGTTATGAAACAGGATATTTTCGGTTCTGCTGCCGAAATGTCTTATATGTTGACATTGAGTGTGTTTCCTTTACTGCTTTCTTTTATGGCAATATTTTCAATTCTCGGTAACAGTACATTTGTTAATGAAGCATTAGATGCACTTTCTCAATTTGCCCCCGGAGAAGTTATTGTTGTAATTAAAACAGTTTTAAAAGAAGTTACTTTACTTAAAGGTTATTCACTTGTTGCAATTATCGGTTTTTTAACAACTTTATATCTTGCATCAAATTCAATATCGGTTATTATAAAGTGCCTTAACAAATCGGATAAAATTAAAGAAACAAGAAGTTTTATACATACGAAAATTTTATCGGTAATAATGGTTTTTGTTTATGTATTTTTTTTGTTTTTCAGTGTAAACCTTATTGTGTTTGGGCAGTCAATTTTAAATTTAATTACAAAATATATCCATATTATTCCTTTTGAAATTTCACAGTTAATTTTATTTTTAAGATGGCCTGTTACTTTTATACTTATTTTTGTGTTGGCAGTTATAAACTATTATGTATTACCTGCAAAAAAAGTAAAAATTAAAGATGTAATACCCGGTTCTGTTTTTTTTACAATTTTTTGGCTGATAGGTTCGTGGTTGTTTTCGGTTTATATAAATAATTTCGGCTCTTACAATAAAGTTTACGGTTCAATTGCAGCATTTGCAATTTTGATGATTTGGCTTTATTTTACTTCAATCATTATTTTGGTTGGCGGTGAAATAAATAATTTTTCCGTTTCTCCCGGAAAAACAAACAACAACAATTAGTGTTTTAAGAAAAATTTGCAAAGCAAATTTTTTCTTGATATTTAAAATATAAAATTATAAAATTTATAAAAATAAAATTAAGGAGAGTTAAATGAAAAAATTATTGGCATTGTTTTTTTGTGCAGTTTTTGTAAGTGCATGTACTACACCGGGAACAAAAACGGCTATCGGTGCAGGTGCAGGTGCAGCAGTAGGTGCGGTAGCAGGTGCTGTTATTACACATAATACCGGTGGAAAATCTACAGAAGGTGCAATTTATGGTGCTTTGGCAGGTGCAGCAGCAGGTGGTTTGATAGGTAACTATTATGATAAACAAGCAAAAGAGTTGGCAGCAATTGCAGATGTTAAAAAAACGGATAACGGAATAGAAGTTACATTAAAGAATGATATTTTGTTTACAACAGGCAGTGCGGAATTATCCGAAGGAGCCAAAAAAACACTTACGGATTTGAATAAAGTTTTAAAGAAATATCCTGAAAATATAATTCAAGTTCAAGGACATACGGATTCTACAGGTTCTGCTTCTTTTAACCAAACATTATCAGAAAAAAGAGCACAAGCGGTTTACGACTTTATTTTGGCTAACGGTTTAAAAACAAACAGTTTAACTTATGTAGGTTTTGGCCCTAACCAACCTATAGCTTCAAACGATACTGCAGAAGGTAGAGCAAAAAACAGAAGAGTTGAATTGAAAATTACCGCAAATCAAAAATTAGTAGAACAAAACAGAAAATAAACAAGAAGTATTTTTTACATAATAAAAAGCAGGAAGATAAATGAATATCTTCCTGCTTTTTATTTTAAAAATTCACAAATTTTTTACAAATATGTTGTTGCGAAAGTTGAAAGGTATGTTATAATAAGTATAGAAGATTTAAGAGCTTTACTAATTTTTGGAGAAAAAAATGAAATTGATGATTAAGAAAGCAATAAGCATGTTAATAGCAGCATGCTTGATGATAACGGTAGCAAACATACCGGCATATGCATATACGGCAGTAGGTCCGACAGAGTATTCACAAGAATACAATTTACAAACGGAATATGTAACCCCTGCACAGACAGTAAAGAAAGCAACTGCAAAAAAAACAACAGCAAAATCTGCGGCAAAAAAAGCAACAAAAAAAGCAACAAAGAAAGCAACAAAGAAAGCAACATCAAAAAAGAAAGTTTCATTAAAAAGTAAAATAAAAAGTAAATATACAAACATAGGATTAAAAGCTTTACAAACACTTGCAAAAAAACTTAAGTTGAAATTGAGTACGGTATTTAATCAATTTGTAAAAATGGGAGTAACAAAAGCTCATATGAAAAAAGTAAGTTCTTTACTTTTAAAACTTATGAAAAAAGGAGAAGATTTTGTTTGTTGTGCATCTCTTGCTGTAGCAAAATATTTAGGTATAAAAACAAAGTTGGCAGCATTAAGGAATTTGGCAGCCGATATTTCGACAGATGTTAATTATTTTCTATCATCCAACAAGAATGGTTTTGTAGGAACAACTTATGAATTAAAAACACTTCATAAAAGCGGTAATAAATATGCCGATGAATATAGTATTACATTAAAAAATTTTATGACAGGTTTGAAGAAAGGACAAAAAGCATTAGTTGTTGTTGATTGCTATAATAAAAAAGGTAAAGATGTAGGAGCTCATGAAATAACGATAGAAAGAGAAAAAAACGGAAGATATGCAGTATATGATATATTGATAAATAATGGGAATAAAATATCATATACGGCTAAAGAATTTGAAAAATTTATGAACGGTAAAAAAGCAAAAGGAAAAACAGCTTCCGGAAAGGCAATAACAAAAAATGTATTTTTGGATTCGGATGCCGGAAATATCAGGTATAAATTTATTAATGACGGGGTACTTGATATAGTAACAAATTCAAAAAGTATATCTAAAGTTGGAGAAGCTTGGTATGGTGTTAGAGAGGGGTATAATTCTGCAAATAAAGCAATAAATTTAATAAATAAACTTTTAAAAAAGAAAGATGTAAACAGTTTGGCAAAAAAGTGGTTAAAAGCGGCATCTTCAATAATTAAAAAATGTATGAATAATTATACTGCTCTTTATTTTAATACAAAAAAAGATATTCTTAATAGTGCATATAATACAATTAAAATTATTGCAAAAAATAATGCTTCAATAGATTATTTGAAAAAGTTTTCTTCTAATATTTTTTCTTCACTAAAAAAGATTTTAAACTAAATTTAAAGAAAAATAAATGAATTTTCAATTAATGAAAGTAATAATCAAGAAAGTAATAAGTATGTTAATAACAACATGCTTGGTGATAACAATAGCAAATATACCTTTATATGCAAAAGCAACAACAATATCGACTGTAAAAACAACAAATGCGGTTTTATCAAAAACTTATGTAACAGTGAAGGAATCAGCAAAAAGTTCAACAAAAAAAACAACAAAACCGACAGCAGCAAAAAAAGCTAAAAAAACAAACATATCGACTAAGACTATAATAAAAAAATATGGGAAAAAAGGATTGTCTCTTCTAAAAAAACTTGCCGGTAAATTAAAGTTAAGTTTAAATACGGTATATAATAAATTTGTAAAATTCGGAGTAACAAAAAAACAAATTAATAAAGTTTATTCAACAATAGTAAAGCAAATAAAAAAAGGAGTAGGTTTTGTTAATTGTCCTCACTTGCGGTAGCAAAATATTTGGGTATAAGCAGAAATTTGGCAGCATTACAAAATTTGGCAGGGGATATAGTATCAGGTTCTTTTTTGGTTAATAATTCAAAAACTTTTAAAGGTGTAATAGGTACGGGAGATGGCAGTACATTAACACTTAAAAAAAACGGTAAAAAAGTTGAAAATTATGACATTACATTGAAAAAATTTATGTCGGGTTTAAAAAAAGGAGATAAGGCATTATTGAGTGTAGATTGTTATAATAAAAAGGGGAAAAATGTTGGCGGGCATGCAATAACGATAGTAAAAGAAAAAAACGGTTATGGTGTATTTGATACATTATCAAACGGCGGTGAAGAAGTAATATATTCTAAAAAAGAATTTGAAAAATTTATGAATGGTAAAAGTGCAAAAGGAAAAACAAAGAAAGGTAAAATAATAAAAAAACCTGTATATTATACTAATACTACAAGCGGAACTATTCGTTATAAGCCGTTAAAAAACGGGAAATTAGATGTAACAACCGATTCTAAAGGTGTAATAAAAGCAGCCAATAACGGCTATATTAAAACAGTTAAAAATATAGAAAAACAAGCGGTTAAAATAAGTTTGGATACTCTTATGAACGGTTTAAAAGCAGGTGAAAGTTCTACGGTAAAAGTTAGAGGTTTTGGAAATGTTTTTTATAAAGGCGGTATACATTATATAACTGTAACTAAAGAAAAAAACGGTTATGGAATAATAGATGCGAATGTTAATAATGGTAAAAAAGTAATATATAATGCTTCAGATTTTCAAAGGTTTATGATTCGCCAAAAGACAAAAGTTACCGGAATTGATGCCAAAACGGGTAAAAAAATAATAACGGAAACATATTATGGAGCAGTAGAAGATGACGGTTTAATAACATGTACTTCTACAACAGGTATAGCTGAACTGTTGAAAACGGCTAAATAAAATTTTCAATAAATTCCTTCCTGATATTTATCAAAAAATGCAAAATAATTTTTTGCTTGACAAAAAGTTTTAACTGTGTTATAATTAGCACTGTTAAGATTTGAGTGCTAATACACTGAGAGTGCTAAATTAGAAGATTGGAGGAATGGAAAAATTAGAAGATTGGAAGAAAAACTTTTCAACCTTTCAACTATTCAACCATTAAACTGATTATGAGGCAAATTGCAGAAAATATTTTAAAAGAAAGAAAAAATAAAGTTTTGCATGCTGTTATTCATGAATATATTAAAACGGGAAAACCGGTCGGTTCAACAGTATTGGAAAAAAATTATAATTTTAATTTGTCGCCGGCAACACTTAGGAATTTAATGGCAGAACTTGAAAAGGAAGGTTATTTAACTCATCCTCATACATCTGCAGGCAGAATACCGACGGATGAAGGTTATAAAGCTTATGTTAGCTCTTTGGTTGAATTACAAAGATTGGCGGTTGAAGAAGAAGAAAGAATAAAAAAAGAATATGAGAAAAAAACTAAAGAAATAGATAGTTTATTATCTCAAACTTCAAAAATATTGTCCGGTCTTTCAAATTATACGGGTTTTGTTATGGCACCTAATTCAAAAACAAACTTAATAAGAAATATTGAATTGGTGCAGCTTTCAAGTGAACAAATTCTTGTTGTTTTGTTGACAAGGTCCGGAATTGTAAAAAACAAAGTTATCAATTTGAATATAGACAGTAAAAATTTATACGAATTAAAAAAGTTTTTAAATAACAAATTAAGGGGTTTATCGTTAGACGAAGCAGGAAGGAGAATAGTTGTAGAAGTTCAAAAATATCAAAACAAGCAGAAAGATTTGTTTAAGTTAGCCGAATATATAAGCAGTGCCATAGACAGTATAAAAGACGATATTTATATGGACGGGACTTCAAATGTTTTAGGACTTCCTGATTTCAACGATTTTGAGTCTGCACGAAGTTTGGTAAAACTAAACGAAGACAAAGAAAGGTTAATAGAAATTATCGGTGAAGATTTTAAAGAGTCAAACGGTGTAAAAGTTCAAATAGGCGGGCAGGGAAAAATTGCGGATTTAAAAGATTTAAGTGTTATAACAACATCTTATTCTTACGGAAATAAAATAATAGGTGTTCTCGGTATTATAGGGCCGAAAAGAATGGAATATGAAAAAATGATGGCACTGGTAAAATCCGTTTCCAAAGTTGTTAACGGTCTTTTATTAAAAATGGGAGATGAAGATGATGAAGAATAAAGAAGAAGAAAAAATAGAAAAGAAAGCCGAAAAATTGG
>Ga0265298_10001580_pt1 | contig 33769 bp, 30 predicted proteins | sample AusTroGonzalo_MG_3_FD_193486 | JGI IMG/M metagenome (GOLD analysis project Ga0265298, IMG submission 193486) | Bovine rumen microbial communities from tropical cattle in Woodstock, Queensland, Australia - Gonzalo_01 | ecosystem: Host-associated > Mammals > Digestive system > Stomach > Rumen ... | reverse complement strand
AATGGAATTGATTTTGAAAGAAGATGTTATCGGCTTGGGATTCAAGAACGATATCGTGAATGTAAAGTCAGGCTATGGCCGTAACTACCTGATTCCTCAGGGCAAGGCTGTTATTGCTTCTCCTTCTGCTAAGAAGATTCTCGCTGAGAACCTGAAGCAGCAGGCTCACAAGCTGGCTGCTCTGAAGGCTGCTGCCGAGGAGAAGGCTGCTGCTCTCAATGGCGTGGCTCTGACCATCGCTGCTAAGGTGAGCGCTACCGGTCAGCTCTATGGTTCTGTTACCAACATGACCGTTGCTGACGAGCTCGCTAAGCTGGGTAAGGAGGTCGATCGCAAGATCATCGTGATGAAGGACATCAAGAAGGTTGGCGATTATGTAGCTGTTGTTCGCTTCCACAAGGAGGTGAGCGCTGAGATTCCTGTGAAGGTTGTTGCTGAGGGCGCTGAGCTCGAGGCTGCTCCCGCTGAGGCTCCCGTTGAGGCTCCCGCAGCTCAGGAAGAAGCTCCTGTTGCAGAGTAATTAGCTGTAAAGCAATTCGTTTATTATAACATTAATCCCGGTCGCTGTTTCAGTGACCGGGATTTTTTTCTCACATATTTTCTATAAATCCGTAACGTACGTATTTTTTGTCCGTCGCCTACGGACTGCTTGTCCGTAAGTAATATACTTATTCTATTTTGCATGCCTTATTGAATTGATTATCGTATCTTGTTGAATAGATTAGCGTATCTTGTTGAATAGATTAGCGTATCTTGTTGAATAGATTAGTGTTTCTTGTTGAATAGATTAGTGTTTCTTGTTGAATTGTGTTAGTATAGTTTGTTGAGGAGAGTAGTGTGTTTTTGCTTGGTTAAACTAAGGATACAAAAGCAAAGCGGATGTACTCAAAGAGCACATCCGCTTGAATTTCTGTTTCGCTTTCTGTAGATTACTCAGCAACAACTGAATCAGCAGCCAGAGTATCAGCAGCCAGAGTGTCAACAACAGTGGTGTCAACCTCAGCAACCTCAACTGAATCAGCAGCAACCTCCTCGGCAGCCTTGTTACCATTACCACAAGCTACAAACATAGCAGCTACAGCGAACATAAATGCAATCTTTTTCATTTCTTTTGCTTTTTTAAATCTGTAAAACAATCATTTGTTAATTAAAACGTTGCAAAGGTAGGCATTTTTTTAATACGATGATACTTTTTTTTCGTTTTTTTTTAGGGTGTTTTTGTAACATTTTCGTAAGTTATTGAAAATCAGTATAATAGCAAATGTTAAAAATGGTATAAAAATTACACTCAACCATTATTTTCCTAAAAATGGGCATTAATTGGCATTTTTTGTGTACCTTTGCGGAAACAAATAAAGATACATATTTTATTTATGATAGATACATCGGCCTTTCATGGGAAAACGGCTAAATATTTCACGCTCGGATGTAAGTTGAACTTCTCCGAGACATCAACTTTTGCTCGAATGCTTCATGAGATGGGTGTTCGTACGGCTCAAAAGAACGAGTCGGCTGATATTTGTCTCATCAATACATGCTCGGTGACGGATGTGGCCGACCATAAATGCCGTCAGGCCATTCATCGTTTGGTTCGTGAGAATCCGGGTGCATTCGTGGTAGTTACGGGGTGCTATGCGCAACTTGAGGCCGAGGCGGTGAGTCATATCGATGGCGTCAGTTTGGTGCTTGGTGCCAATGAGAAGGCCAGTTTGATACAGTTCCTATCAGATGCTTTTGTCAATCGCACGGGCGAACCTATGTATAAGCGCGAGAAGACCAAGGATATCAAGACGTTCTCTCCTTCCTGTTCGCGAGGCAATCGTACGCGTTATTTCCTGAAAGTGCAGGATGGCTGTGATTATTTCTGCACCTACTGCACCATTCCCTATGCACGAGGCTTCAGTCGCAATCCTTCAATTGCATCTCTTGTGGAGCAGGCTCAGCAGGCTGCCAATGAGGGAGGTAAGGAGATTGTGTTGACGGGTGTGAATATCGGTGACTTTGGTAAGACCACGGGTGAGCGTTTTATTGATCTAGTGAAGGCACTCGACAAGGTGGAAGGTATTCAGCGCTATCGTATCAGCAGTTTGGAACCAGACTTGCTGAGCGATGAACTCATTGACTATTGTGCTCATGAGAGTCGTGCTTTTATGCCTCACTTCCACATACCTCTCCAAAGTGGTAGCGACACCGTTCTGAAGTTAATGCATCGCCATTATGATCGTCAACTCTTCGCAGACAAGATACTTCATATTAAAGAGGTGATGCCCGATGCCTTTATTGGTGTTGACGTGATGGTGGGATGTAGGGGCGAAACGCCTGAGTGTTTCGAGGAGACCTATTCTTTCTTGGAGTCTTTGCCTGTCACTCAGTTGCATGTTTTCCCTTATTCCGAGCGTCCTGGCACTTCGGCCTTGAAGATTGACTATGTGGTGCCCGAGCGTGAGAAGAAGTTGCGCAGCAAGCGACTCTTGGAGTTGTCGGACCAGAAGACCCGGGAGTTCTATGAGCAATATGTGGGTAGCACTATGGACGTGCTTTTTGAGAAAGCACCTCGTGGGCGTGCCATGCATGGCTTTACTAATAATTATGTACGTGTGGAATTGGCGCCTGCCAATGCTTGTCCAGAGTACGACAATCAAATTATGAAAGTTCGTTTGGGTGATTTTAATGCAGGTGGTAATGCTCTGAAAGTAGTAGAGATATGAAAAAGGTAGCTGTAGTTATCTTGAACTGGAACGGTGCTGCTATGCTCCGTCAGTATCTGCCTCAGGTTCTCGAGTATTCTCGTGATGAGGCAGATGTCTATGTGGCAGACAATGCATCGACAGACGATAGTGTGGATTTGCTGAAGACATCGTTCCCCGAGGTGAAACTCATCCTATTGGAACGTAACTGGGGGTTTGCCGAAGGCTATAACAAAGCCCTTGCTCAGGTTGATGCGGAATACTATCTGTTGCTGAACAGTGATATTGAAGTGACGCCTCATTGGCTGTCACCGCTTATCTCATTTATGGATACGTATCCTCAGGTGGCTGGATGCCAGCCTAAGTTGCTGAGTATCTTTGAACGTGATAAGTTTGAATATGCCGGAGCTTGTGGTGGCTATCTGGATCGTTATGGTTACCCGTATTGCAGAGGAAGGGTCTTTGATGTTGTGGAGCAAGACAATGGTCAGTATGATGCCCCTGCAATTATTCATTGGGCTACAGGAGCTGCTCTCATGGTACGCTCCTATATATATAAAGAGGTGGGAGGACTCGATGCTCGTTTCTTTGCACATCAGGAAGAAATCGAGATGTGCTGGCGTATGCGTATTCGTGGTTATCAGCTCTATTGTTTGCCCGAGAGTGTGGTCTATCATGTTGGTGGAGGCACATTGCCTAAGTCAAACCCCATGAAGACTTATCTTAATTTCCGTAATAACCTCACGATGCTCTACAAGTGTCTGCCTCAGAGTGATCTGTGTCGTGTTATGATAGTGCGCTGGTTCCTTGATTATCTGGCAGCTTTCCAGATGTTGCTACTAAAACGTAATTTGGGAGATTTTAAGGCCGTCTATCGTGCTCGCAGAGACTTTAGACGATGGAAGAAAGACTTTGTGAATGACCGTCAGCTGATTCAGCAGAGTAGGGTCATGCATGATGACTACACCCCTATGATGCTTCTATGGAAGTATTATGTTCACGGATGTCATACCTTTGAAAAACTCTCAAAGGTTATTCGTGGTGATAAGGCTCGCCTTTAATGATTGTGCATGCCCTATAGAGTTGTTCGGTGAATACCAGTCTCACCATCTGGTGAGAGAATGTCAATTTAGAAAGAGATAACTTTTCGTTGGCTCGTTCATAGACGGCAGGCGAAAAACCATAAGGCCCTCCGATGACAAATACTAGTCGGCGGGCTTTGTTTTGCATTTGTTCCAACCAAGCGGCCAGTTCGATGCTCCTGAATTCCTTGCCGTGTTCATCTAGCAGAACCACTGTGTCGGTGGATTGTATCTGTTTCAGAATCAGTTCCCCCTCGGCTTTTTTCTGCTGTTCCTCTGTTAGGTTCTTGGTGTTCTTCAGCTCAGGAATGGTCGTAATGCTGAAAGGCATATAGTGACTGATGCGCTCTGCATAGTCGTTTATGCCTGCCACAAAGTGCTTGTTGACGGTCTTTCCTACTAAAATCAAGTTAGTCTTCATACTCCTCCTTTCGTTTGGGATTCATGGGAAACCAACCTCTTTTCACGCGCTTTCTCTGTTCGAACAGTTCGCCGATGGTCCAAAGCGATGATGCTCCCACCACACCTGTCAAGGCAGAAATGATGTCATTGCTAATAAACAAGGCTCCGCCAATGCAGGCAATACCTAATAAGAGAAATACCCACCAGTAGCGTGTGCCGGTGTGATATTCAGTCTTGATGACGATGGGATGAAAGATGCCAATGACCAGAAATGTCGAGATTGCGATGATGATGCCCGTGAAATGCATAAATTCTTTTGATGGGGTATTACTTTTTGGATTGCAAAGTTACAAAAAAATCCCCATAACCATGCAGGGCTATCGGGATTTTTTTGTACCTTTGCAACTCGAAACGAAAACTTAAGATAAATTGAACATATATGGGAAAAGTAATCTTGACGGGTGACCGTCCTACCGGTAAACTGCATCTGGGTCATTTTGTGGGCTCGTTGCGCCGTCGTGTGGAACTGCAGAACGCAGGTGATTATGATAGGATGTTTGTGTTTATGGCCGATGTACAGGCTCTGACAGACAATGCAGACAATCCTGAAAAGATTAGAAATAGCGTGACCCAGGTGGCACTTGACTATTTGGCTGCAGGACTGGACCCCAATAAGTGTACCTTGTTTATTCAGAGCGGCATCCCCGAGTTGGCTGAGTTGACCACATATCTGATGAACCTGATTACAGTGAGTCGCGTGCAGCGAAACCCTACTGTGAAGACTGAAATCAAGATGCGTGGTTTTGGCGGAGAGAGCATCCCCTTGGGCTTCTTCTGTTATCCTGTAAGTCAGGCAGCTGATATTACACTGTTCAAGGCCACCACAGTACCTGCTGGTGAAGACCAGGAGCCAATGTTGGAGGTGACACGTGAGTTGGTGAACCGCTTCAATAATACTTATGGCCCTGTGTTGGTAGAGCCTAACATCATGTTGCCTGAGAACTTGACGGCTCGTCGACTGCCAGGAACCGATGGCAAGGAGAAAATGTCGAAATCGCTGGGCAACTGTATCTATCTGAGCGACTCGGCTGATGAGGTTTGGCAGAAGGTTCGTTCAATGTATACCGATCCGACACACCTTAATGTCAGTGACCCAGGTCATGTGGAGGGTAATGCTGTGTTTACCTACTTGGATGCGTTCTCTACCGATGAAGATTTCAAGAATTTCTGGCCAGAATACCAGAACTTGGATGAATTGAAGGACCACTATACTCGTGGCGGATTGGGCGACATGAAGTGTAAGAAGTTCCTCAATGAGGTTCTCAACCAGTATCTGGAGCCTATGCGTCAGCGTCGTGCAGAACTTGAGAAGGATATTCCCGAGATCTATAATATCCTGAAGAAGGGTACTGAAGCTGCTCGCGAGGTTGGTGCGCAGACTATGAGTGAAGTGCGCAAGGCCATGCAAATTGATTATTTCGGATAATCTCAGAAGATTATCATATTATGAAAAACGACTCTGTAGTTATTATACAGAGCCGTTTTTTTATGTTCTTTAGAAGGGCATTGGAGCACCTCCAGGACCACTTGAGAAGGGGTCGTAACCATCAGGGAGTGGGGCAGGGCCTTCGTTTCCGTTAATCTTAGACTCAAGGAATGGGCCTTGATTATCAGAAGGAGCACCAGCACCAGAATTGATGTGTCCTTCTTCGGGATTCTCGAATCGGGTGAACTCGCCGCGGAAGTTGAGCAATACGTCGCCGGTGGCACCCTTACGGTGCTTGGCAATAATAATCTCGGCCATACCATGTAGGTCACGTCCCTTGTCATCCTGGAAGATATGGTAGTATTCTGGACGGTGGACGAAGAGTACCATATCGGCGTCCTGCTCGATAGCACCCGACTCACGCAGATCGCTCAACTGGGGACGCTTGCCTTCAAGACCTTCACGACTCTCTACACCACGGTTCAATTGCGACAGGGCAAGGATGGGGATATCCAACTCCTTGGCTAGTCCTTTGAGTGAACGACTGATGGTACTTACTTCTTCCTGACGGCTGGAGAATCGCATGCCGTTGGCATTCATCAGCTGTAGATAGTCAATCATGATAATCTTAACACCATGTTCGCGCACCAAGCGACGAGCTTTTGTGCGGAGTTCGAAGACAGAAAGACCAGGGGTATCATCCACATAGAGTGGGGCACCAAGAAGTGTGTTGACACGATTGTCCAGACGATCCCATTCGTCAGGCTGCAACTGTCCGTTCAGAATTTTCTTACCGGAAATCTCGCATGCATTAGAGATGAGACGGTTGACGAGCTGAACGTTCGACATCTCAAGAGAGAAGAAAGCAATGGGCACGTGGTGGTCGGCAGCAATGTTTTTTGCCATGGAGAGCGCAAAAGCGGTCTTACCCATGGCAGGGCGTCCAGCGATAATGACTAAATCTGAGGGTTGCCAGCCACTGGTCTTATCGTCAAGTCCAGTATAACCACTACTGATACCTGTTAGACCACTCGTGTTGGCTGAAGCTTTCTGGATGACTGTAATGGCCTGCGTGACGACTGGGTCAATCTGGGTGTAGTCCTTCTTCATGTTCTTCTGAGAGAGTTCAAAGAGGGCACCTTCAGCATGTTGCATGAGGTCGTCAACATCAATGGTCTCATCAAAAGCTTTTGTCTCTACATCGCTTGCAAACTGAATGAGTTGGCGAGCTAAAGACTTCTGTGCCACGATGCGGGCGTGGTATTCCACATGGGCAGAAGAAGCTACGCGTGATGATATCTCAGCAATATAGGCTGGACCACCCACCTCTTCTAATTGTCCTTGTTTGGCCAGTTCTTCTGCAACGGTAAGTACATCGACAGGGCGCTCATTCATGGAGAGCTGCTGGATGGCACTATAGACGATCTGGTTGCGAGGCTCATAGAAACTCTCTGGGCGTAATATCTCGCAGACAATGGCATAGGCGTCCTTGTCAATGAGAAGGGCTCCAAGAACGGCTCGCTCTACATCAAGTGCCTGAGGCTGCAAATGAGCATAAGTATTGTCGACAGGTTGCTGTTTGCGGGACTGTCGACGAGCAGTAGTATTCTGTTGTGGCATATTATCTTTATTTTGTGATGCAAAGGTAATCAATTTTTTGAAGAAAAGGGCTGTGAAGAAAAATTTTTTTAATATGGGTTAAACTTTAAATAAAGTAACGCGTCAAAGGTTCAGTTGAATAATAAACAAACCAATAATGAAAAGATTTCTATTCACGATGGCCGTTGTATTTTCGGCCCTCTCTCTTCAGGCTCAGCGCACCATCACAGGAATCGTGGTGGAAGGCGATACCCAAGAGTCGGTGATTCAAGCAACAGTGTCTTTGTTGAAAACTGACAGTACGAAGGTTGCCAATGCAGTGACCAACATGAACGGACAGTTCTCTATCACAGCCCCAGCTGATGGTAAATATATTGTTCGCGTATCATACATTGGTTATAAGACGCTGAACAAAAGCGTTACCGTAGCTGGAAAACCCGTTAACCTTGGCAAGATGACAATCAATGTGGATGCTGTCATGCTAAAAGGCGCAACAGTGACATCACGTTTGGCAAAGGTTCAATCAAAAGGCGATACGCTGATTTTCAATGCAGATGCCTATCGTACTCCCGAGGGATCTGTTGTTGAAGAGTTGGTGAAGCGCATGCCTGGTGCAGAGCTTGATGATGATGGAAATATTAAGATTAATGGTAAGACCGTCACAAAGATTAAGGTGGATGGTAAAGAGTTCGGTGATTCAAAAACTGCACTGAAGAACCTACCTACCTCTATTATAGAAAAGGTACGCGCGTATGATGAGAAGAGTGATCTAGCTCGTATCACCGGTATTGACGATGGTAACGAGCAGACTGTGCTCGACTTTGGTATCCGTGCAGGTATGAATCGTGGAACCATGATGAATGTAGATCTTGGTAAAGGTACTAAGGATCGATATACTGGTCGCTTATTCGGTATGTATATGCGCGACGATTATCGTGTAATGGGTATGTTCAACGCCAATAATACCAATGACCAAGGCATGGGTGGCGGTGGTGGCCGTCGCTTTGGTGGTGGTATGGGTATGGGCGGTGGCCTGAATGCTGCCAAGACAGGTATGATTAATCTGAACTATGAAAAGACAGATTTAATCATTGCTCAAGCCAGTGTGAACTTTAACCATCGTGATGGTGACTCTTGGTCACGCCGTTCGAGTGAGAACTTCGTGGGTAGCACGTCTTCATTCCAGAACTCTATCAACCAGAGTTACTCTCGTTCTGATAACTGGAGTGTTACAGGTCGTTTGGAATGGACACCTGATACATTGTGGAATATTTCGTTCCGTCCTAACTGGAGTTTTGGAACAAATGATGGAACAGGTAACAATACCTCGGCTACCTTTAATTCAGATCCATATGATCAAGTTGATTATCAGATTACTTCTGCAGTCATCGCAGAACTCTTGAAGAACGGTGGTGACCTCAGTGATATTGCTGTTAACGGCTCTGCCAATAAATCGCTTTCCTATGGCGAAAACAAACGCTTGGGTGGTACCTTGCAGGTTAACCGCTTGCTCAATGGCCGTGGTCGTAACATTACTGTTCAGTTGACGGGTAACTATAGTGATAACGAGAATAAGCAGCTCTCTAATAATTTTACGAAGCTCTTCAAAAGTACCACTACATTCAATGGAATATCCGGGCTCAACGAATATCAGACTAATCGTTATACACTCACACCAACTAAGTCATACGATTATAGCGTACGTGCTACTTATAGCGAACCTATTGCATATGCTACGTTCTTGCAGTTCAGCTATACCTACCAGTATCGCCATAACGAGAACGATCGTCAGACTTACGATTACTCTACTCCTCTGCTGAATAACCCCGACAAAGATCCTAACTTAGGTTTCAACTTCACAGGTGTAACACCTTCTTATGGCAATTGGAGCGACTACTTTAATTTGGTCAACAGTGGTTATTCTCCTTCAGTAGGAGATGCCTATTATACCAAGAATCAGAGTCAGTATTCAGAATATACCAACTATATTCATACTGGTGAGATTATGCTGCGCTTCATCCGTAATACCTATGACTTCAATGTCGGTGTGCAGGTTATCCCACAGAGATCACACTATAATCAGGACTACTTAGGTCAGTTGGTCGACACCGTTATCAATGTTGTCAACTGGAGCCCTTCAGCTAATTTCCGTTGGCGTTTCTCACAACAGGGCAACCTCCGCTTTGAGTATCGTGGTAGTACCAGTCAGCCATCGCTGTCTCAGTTGCTCGTTCTTGACGATGATACTAATCCTTTGAACAAAACAACTGGTAACCCCAACTTGAAGCCTTCGTTTACTCAGAGTTTTGGCTTGCGCTATAATGACTATTTCCAGGCTCATCAGCGTTTTATCTTTGCTAACTTGAATTTCTCAACAACTGCAAACAGTATTGCCAACGTTGTGAAGTATAATGCCGAAACTGGTGGACAGGAATCAAGACCAGAGAATATCAATGGTAACTGGAATGCTGGTGGTAACGTGACATTTAATTCTGCTATCGACTCCTTGGGCTACTTCAGTTATAACATCTCACTGAATGAAAATTACAACCATCGTGTGAGCTACCTTATGCAAAATAAGGAGACCGTAAGAAACTATACTAACACTCACAACATGGGTGGCCGTCTGGGTGCTAGCTATCGTAACGATTGGTTGGAGGTTGAAGTCAATGGTTCACTGAACTATAACTATACTCGCAATGAGTTGCAGCCTCAGTCTAACCTCGATACATATACATTCTCTTATGGTTTCAACTCCACTCTGCAGATGCCTTGGGGTTCACAGGTAACAACAGACTTGAGTATGAATAGTCGTCGTGGTTATACAGATGCTTCGATGAATACTAACGAATTGATTTGGAATGCTCAGATTTCTCATAGCTTGCTTCGTGGTAAGCCTCTGACGCTCTCGCTGCAGTTCTATGATATTCTCGGGCAGCAGTCAAACTTCTCACGTACCATCTCTGCTATGGCACGTACTGATAATGAATACAACTCTATCAACAGCTACGTGATGTTCCGCGCCAGCTATCGTCTGAACCTCTTTGGAACACGTCAGTCCCGTATGGGAATGGGCATGGGAATGGGCATGCCTATGGGCGGCGGCTTCGGTCCGGGAATGGGCGGTGGCAACAACCGTGGCGGCAACAACCGTGGTGGTGGTAACCGCGGTGGCGGCGGTGGCTTCGGAGGCGGACGTCCTATGGGTGGTGGCTTCGGTGGTCCAGGTATGTTCTAAACCAACACAAAACATAATGAAAAGGGTTTCGGAAATTTTTCCGAAACCCTTTGTTTTATTTGAAAAAATGAAATTATTCAGCGTCCTTGCGGTTATCAATGTTGTTGCCCTCGGTAGGCTTCATCTCTTCCTTGAAATCGGAAATGCCGTTTTCTACGAGGATGTTGTACCACTGGATAAGTTTCTTGATGTCGCTGCAGTGAACACGATCGCGATCGAAACTGGGGAGAATTTTTGCGAAGTAGTCGCGGAGTTCTTCGCTGCTTGCTTTCTTATAGTCTAATGATGACTTCTTGCCATTCTCCAAATTCTTCAGGCTCTCAAGAACATCCATCAAGGGAACATCCTCAGAATCGGTGAACATGGCAATGTCTGCCAATGATGTAATGCGATCTGTTCCAAAGGCTGGCTGACGACGATGAGTAGCATCGAGAGCCTCGACAATGAGGTTGTTCTTTCCGCGTGAAACAAGTTTGTAAAGACCGGGTTTTCCGGCAATAGCTAAAATAGTCTGTTGCATATTGTTCTTATTCTTTTATATGATTAATAATATATTCTATTTGTGGTTCCAGCTCGCGGCCGTCATTTATTATTTCATATTTGGCGCGCTTCTGAAGTTCGGATTGTGGCCACTGCTTGTCAATCCATGCTATGGCAGCTTCTCTAGTGATTTGGTCGCGCTGCATGATACGCAGAATGCGTAGCTCGGTTGGAGCAGTCACGGCAATGACGCAGTCTACTAGATGGTCAAAGCCTGATTCATATAAAATGGCGCATTCCATCCATTGTATGCCACTTTGCTTGAAATCCTCAGCAACGGCAGGATGGACAATGGCATCTACGGCCAGTCTGTTTTCTTCCGATGCCAATAGAAAACGGGCCACTTCAGCTTTGTTGAGTTTTCCTTTCGTGTCGTAAGTATTAGGGCCTATGAGATTGCACAGTTTCTGACGGATTGTGGGAGAGTTACGCATAAGTCGTTTGGCTGCACGATCACAGTCGTATATGTTGATGCCTTTGTTAGACAACAACTGACAAATGTAACTTTTGCCGCTTCCGATGCCTCCAGTAATGGCTATCTTCATTTCTCCTTAGTATTGTTCTTCGATAAGGTAATCAACCTGAGTCGTTTCCAATTTTACACGGGTAACTCCCTCGGGCTTTTGTTGCAGAGTGATAGTGCACTTGCCTGAAGGATCTTTGCTGAACTGCTGATAATCAGCCACAACCAGAAAATCCTGTGCCGTTATCCTTCTATAGTTTTTCATACCCGTAACGAAATGAATAGTAACTTTAGCTGGGAAAGTGCGCAATAATTTTCCTTGTGGCATATTGATGCCAACAATTGGTATATTATCTATGCATTCTTCTGTGAGGACATCACTATAAAAACATGCTGTGACATGACTTGGAACCATCTTCACTCCATCAATATGCTGAAGTTGGGTGTTAATAACAAGTGTGTCGCCTATGTCGTTATGATTAATCTCTTCTGTGGTTACCCATTTGATGCTGTCTAGTTTCTGACGTGAAGCGTAAATGACGACGCTATCTGGCGAAATGGTGGTTTTTGATATGAAATGCATCTGTTGGGGTGTGACATTACCTTGAAGGAGAACGGGGACTTTTTTTCTTTCGCCATAGTTGTAGAAAAAGGTGAGTCTATCGGGTTTGATGGATTCCAATTTAGTTGATGCTGGTAAATAAGGCTCTATAAGCCGTCGTAGATCATTATTCGAAAGCCGTCCTGTACCGTGCAATTCGGCATGGCGATCAAAATCAACTCCTATTGATTGACTTTTAATGGTGTAGATTGCACTAAGCAAATTGAAACCTTTATCACTGATGGTGATGCGGATACTGTCTTGTTCTCCAGAGGTGATAATAACATTCTTTGGTACATTTGTAATACGAATGCTAATATCAACTTCGCGTGTATATGTCTCGTTGAGAGACATCACCAGCCAAAAGATGCCAGACAGTAGCAGAAATGCAAAAAAAATCAGTAATTCCCTGTTAGCAGCGCTGAACAGGAAATTACTGATAGTTCGGATAATACCCGGTATTTTCAATGCTTAATACGTTTAGTATTACTTCTGCAAATTAGTGCTGGCAGTGTCTCTGTAAACGAAACTTTTGTCAACAGTGATGACTACATCGCGTGCAATCTTTACTTCGACGGTGTTCTTGGCCAGATCAACACTTTTGACTGTGCCATAAATGCCGCCACCAGTAACAACCTGAGTGCCTTCCTGCAATTCGTTTTGGAATTTTTGGATTTCCTTGCGTTGTTTCTGCTGTGGGCGAATCATAAAGAAATACATGATGGCGAAAATAGCACCGAACATGATGAGTGTCATGAACATGCTGTTGCCTTGCTGTCCAGCCTCTTGGGCTGCTAAGATGAGATTTGTCATTGTCGTTATTTGTTGTTGTTAATTATTTGTTCTTGTCATCCATGTGTTTCAGCAGACGACCGGTCTTGATGAGGTGACGGGCAATGGCATCAAGCATACCGTTGATATAAGCACTGCTGCGTGGGGTAGAGTAGAGTTTTGCTAAGTCTACAAACTCATTGATTGTAACACTGACGGGAATGCTTGGGAATGTGAGCATCTCAGCAATAGCTATCTGCATGATGATGACATCCATATAGGCCAAACGTGAGAAATCCCAGTTGTGAGATGCTTCCGTCATCATGCGTTGATATTCGTCTCCATTGAGAATGGTGGCGCGGAACAGCTTACGTGCATAGTCTTTCTCTTCCTCTGAGTCATATTCTGGCAATAACTCCTGTTTGTCTCCGTTCTTCTCGTCAAAGCGCTTGATAGTCTTGATGACAAATGTGTCAACAACCTCTTTGTCATCGTTCCAATAAAGACTTTGCTCTTCTAGCAATTGGTCTAGGTCTTCATTCTCCTGGATGAGTGTGCGGTAGATACGGCGCCATAACTCACGATCGCTTGCATAGTCATCGTCTGTGCTTTCTAGATAGTCTTTGTAGGTTTGACTCTGCTCAATCTGCTCAAAGAGCTTTCCAATAAATTCGGGATATTCTGCCCATGAGCGATTTTGTGTTTCCAAAAATTCTGCCAGCTGCCTATTGTTCTCTAACTGCAAGGCGAAGCGATTGTACGCAAACTTCTGTGAAGGCTCTGGAAGACCTTCACGCTGGGCTTTTGCCTGTAAAACTTCCAGGCGTCGACGCGATTCTTTCGTGATGGCAACAATGAGCGCCAGCAGCTGATTATAGAGGTCATAAGCCTTTGAAAGGCTGAAAAAGAGCTCTTTTTCTGCTGTATCAATGTTCTTGTTACCATTTTGATAGTACGCGTAGGTTAACTGAACAATCTTAATTCTAATGATTTCCCTATTAATCATGTGGTATGATGTTTTTTATCGGATGCAAATTTAGTGAATTTTCCGTGATTACACAAGAAAAACATATAATTTTTAAAAATTTTCTATGAACATTTGTATTTTATCAATTCTTTTTCGTACCTTTGCAGCCGCTTTTTTCGTGTGATGGCGAATTAAGTCAAACAAATTTAATGTCAAACAACTTAATTTAGAGTAACACAAACGTTATGAAAGAGATCGCAATCAATGGCCAGAAGCGTGAGACTACTGGCAAGAAGGCTTCCAAGATGATTCGTAAGGAAGGCTTGGTTCCCTGTAACCTTTATGGTGAGAAGAAAGGTGAGAATGGTCTGCCCGAGGCAATGTCATTCACAGCTTCTTTCTCAGAGCTGCGTAAGGCTGTTTACACTCCTCATGTTTTCGTGGTAAACCTTACAATTGATGGTAAGGAGCACAAGGCTATTATCAAGGAGTTGCAGTTCCACCCCACAACAGATGCTTTGCTGCATGCTGACTTCTATGAGATCAACGAGACAAAGGCTATTACTGTAGGTATTCCTGTGAAACTGAATGGTCTGGCTCAGGGTGTTCGTGATGGTGGTAAGTTGAACCTCTCAATCCGCAAGATTGATGTGACCGCTCCCTACAAGCAGATTCCTGAGGTACTGGATATCGACGTTACCAATCTGGCTCTCGGTAAGGCTATCAAGGTTGGTGAGTTGAGCTTCGAGGGTCTGACTCTGGCTACTCCCGCTCAGGTGGTTGTATGCTCAGTTAAGGAGACTCGTGCTTCTAAGGCTGCTGCTGCCGCTGCAGCTCAATAATGATTTTTCGTAATGGAAAAGTACTTAATTGTAGGCTTGGGCAACGTAGGCTCTGAATACGAACAGACCCGCCACAATACAGGTTTTATGGTATTGGACGCTTTTGCAAAGGCGTCCAATATCGTTTTTGAGGATAAGCGTTATGGTTTTGTGGCAGAGACCTCTCTCAAAGGTCGCAAAGTTTTTTTGCTGAAGCCCTCTACCTATATGAATTTGAGTGGTAATGCTGTGCGTTATTGGCTCAATAAGGAGAATATCGACCAGAGTCATTTGCTTGTAATTAGCGATGATGTCGCATTAGCCTTAGGAGCTTTCCGTTTGAAGGCTAATGGCTCAAATGGTGGTCACAATGGTCTTGGGCATATTCAGCAGCTTATCGGGCAGGACTATGCTCGTCTGCGTGTTGGTATTGGCAATGACTATCCACGTGGTGCTCAAGTAGACTGGGTTTTGGGTCGTTATAGTGACGATGATATGCAGGTTCTTCAACCCACAATAGATATGGCTGGTGATATTATAAAAAGCTTTGTACTAGCAGGAATTAATATCACAATGAACCAGTATAATAAGTTCGGTAAGGGCCCTAAGGTTCTTAAAGAAAACAAAGAAGTGAATTCATGAATGAAGCTCGAATAGATAAATGGTTGTGGGCGGCCCGTATCTTTAAGACACGTTCGATTGCTTCCGATGCCTGTAAAAATGGTCGAGTGGCAGTGAATGGTGTCAATGTGAAGCCATCGCGAATGGTAAAAGAAGGAGATACTATCAGTGTACGTAAGCCGCCGGTAACCTATTCGTTCAAGATTCTTAAAACAATAGAACAGCGAGTTGGTGCTAAACTACTGCCGGATATATACGAGAATGTGACACCTCAGGATCAGTATGAACTTTTGGAAATGAATCGTATCAGTGGCTTTGTGGATCGTGCTCGTGGAACAGGTCGTCCCACTAAGAAAGACCGTCGTGCAATGGATGCTTTTGTCATGCCATCTCTTGAAGGCTTTACTGGTTTCGACTTTGACAGTTGGGACGACGATGACGATGACTAACAACCAATACTTTTAATTAAGGAGATATTAACAATGAAAACAATGAAATCTTTTTTAGGTATTTGTGCTCTTTCAGCACTTATGGCTTCATGCCTTAGTGATCAGGACAATTATCAGGCAGGCTTTTATATTGAGCATCCTACTAGCAATAGTGGTGTGAATGCCTATTTTGCCAACAATCCCTATGACTCGTTAATCTTCTTCGGATACGGAAACTGGGCTATGGAGGATTATCAGATCGATGGATTTGATAACTCTTGGGTGACTGTTCCCACAAGAAAGGGATATGGCAGTACAATTTATAGACAGAAGGTTTCGTTCCTTCCCAACACGACAGGTGAGGGGCGATGGGCCGGCGTGAAAATCGTTGACGTCAACCACTCTGATGCCTATGCTCCTGTGATATTCTATCAGTATGCTACCCGTGGTGATGGTTCATTGGGTATCGCTGCCGATGTAAAGTCAATCACTGGTACTGATGGAAGCCAATTTGATTTTGCCTATGATGACCTTCACCGTCCCACTTCTGTATCTATTAAGAAAGAAGGTTCGGTTCTGTCGCAACTGAACATTACATATAGTGATAATGACAGTACGATGACAATTAATGACAAGGGAGAAGGTTTTAAGGTGAAGTATGGTAACGATTATCAGCCTAATTACCTGGCGAATGCTAATGATACTGTGGGCTATTACTCACGTTATGATTCTTATGGATACCCCATCAATGCCAAATATCTCTTTAACTTCGAGCACCGTGGATTGCGCGAGAATTCTTGTGTCACTTTTCGTTTCAAGGATACGGGAGCCACTCTCAGCATAGATAGTCTCCATAATGTAGACACCCTCTATTATTTCTGGAAGGGCGAACGTGTAGAAAAGTTATCGTTGACTTATGGCACAATGGACAATCGTTATCAGACTGTTGATGTCAACCAATTGGTTCGTGGCGTTGAGTCATGTGACCCCTATCTGCTGGCTTCTCTTTTCCGTTACACTCGCAGCACAAGCATTGTAAGTCGCGCTGAGGGTCAAAAGGGTGATAATGAGGTGGAGTATAATGTTACTACCCAATTGAATGCCAATAAGAGTGTCAAGACAATGACCGTTGTTAGCGGTTCTGAGACGATCACATATACATTTAATTATTGATAAGCCTATGAGTAGTTCACGTGAGCAAGAAGGTTTGAAGACCTTAGGCCGAAAGACTGAATATAAGTCTGATTACGCTCCAGAGGTGTTGGAGACCTTCCAGAACAAACATCCTGAGAATGACTATTGGGTACAGTTTAATTGCCCCGAGTTTACATCACTTTGTCCCATTACGGGACAGCCTGACTTTGCTGAGATCAAGATATTGTACATGCCTGGTGAGCGTATGGTGGAATCAAAGAGCTTGAAACTCTATCTATTTTCATTCCGCAATCATGGCGACTTCCATGAAGATTGTGTCAACGTAATTATGAAAGACTTGGTACGTTTGATGGATCCTAAGTATATTGAGGTTATCGGTCTGTTCACTCCCCGTGGTGGTATCAGTATTCATCCTTATGCCAATTACGGACGTCCAGGGACAAAATACGAGGAGATGGCTCAGCAACGATTGATGAGCTATCAAATGACAGGAAAGTAATTCTGCTTATTCCTCGATTTTCTTGTAAAAGCCGCGAGGTCCGTCGTTGAAACGGAGAACTAGAGAATCGGCAGTTAACAACATCAGATCTACGGTGTCGGCGCTGACCAAGTTTGTCATTCCGAGTGAGTCCGTCATTGATTCAACGAGAATAATTTGTCCGTTATGGAAGTTCCATTCGCGATAGCGCTTTAAAATAGGATATTCCACGGGTAAGATTTCATCGCTCGTGTTTTGGCGATTGGCTCCCTTAGTATAGAGGATATTATCGTGTTTGAAAACATAAGTATATTCAAGAGGAATGTTGAGCAACTCCCGAATAGAATCGGGCAGTTGCTCTTCTTTTTGTTTTTGTGTGAGGCCTTCCATGTCGGCTCTGTCACGCAGGGTGGGGAGCACCTGTTGGCACCATTCTCCCATTAAGTCTTCTATAACCACAACCATTCTTGCCTTGGTTGAATCCTGCTCATTGCGAACGATAGCCAGTTTGTCACCAATACGAATGTCTCCAAATACCATATGTTGGCGTGTGGCATCGAGGACATTGAGTGTGTCAGGGTCGCTTCCGTCATAATCGAGTGTCAAGAAAACTACGATCGTATCGTTACATCCGTCGCAAGCCAAACCATAGATAGTGGTATCGTCGTATGTTAGTGAGTCTTTCGATGTCTGCTCTGTCTCATTGTTGTTGCTGCCTGTTGTGCCACAGCCAAGGATGTTTGCGAGAACAAACATAAAGAAAAATAGTGCTTTTTTCATCTTCTTTGGTCTAAATTTGGGGCAAAGTTACTAAATAATTTATTATTTGCCATACACATTTCATAATAATTTTGTAACTTTGCATCCAATTTGAGAATTTAGTAAAAATCAGATTATGGCAAAGAAACAAATTAAGTTTAGTCTCGTCTACCGCGATATGTGGCAGTCGTCTGGAAAATTCCAGCCACGAAAGGATCAGTTGGAGCGTATTGCCCCAGTGATTATCGATATGGGCTGTTTTGCTCGTGTCGAGACCAATGGTGGTGCATTCGAACAGGTGAACCTGATGGCAGGAGAGAACCCTAACGATGCTGTACGCGCTTTCTGTAAGCCTTTCAATGAGGCAGGCATCCAAACCCACATGTTGGATCGTGGCCTGAATGCTTTGCGTATGTATCCAGTTCCCGATGATGTTCGTGAACTGATGTACAAAGTAAAGAAGGCCCAGGGTGTGGATATCCCTCGTATCTTCTGCGGTTTGAACGACACACGTAATATCATTCCTTCTATCAAGTGGGCAAAGGCTGCTGGCATGATTCCTCAGGCCACACTTTGTATCACCAATTCACCTGTTCACACTGTAGAGTATTACTCACAGATTGCCGATGAGGTGATTGCTGCTGGTGCCGAGGAGATTTGCTTGAAGGATATGGCCGGTATTGGTCAGCCCGCTATGCTGGGTGCTCTTACTAAAGCCATCAAGACCAAACACCCCGATATCATCATTCAGTATCACGGTCATTCTGGTCCTGGTCTCTCTATGGCCAGCATCCTTGAGGTTTGTAACAATGGTGCCGATATCATTGATACCGCTATCGAACCTTTGTCATGGGGTAAGGTTCATCCCGATATCATCTCTGTTCAGTCAATGCTGAAGAACGAGGGCTTCGAGGTAGCTGATATCAATATGAATGCCTACATGCAGGCACGTACATTGACTCAGGAGTTCATTGACGAGTGGCTGGGCTACTTCATTAATCCTGCCAACAAGCACATGTCTTCTCTCTTGTTGGGTTGTGGTTTGCCTGGTGGCATGATGGGCTCTATGATGGCCGATCTTGGTGGTATTCAGACCATGATCAATAAGATTCGTGCTCAGAAGGGTGAGGCAGAACTCACGATGGACGATATGCTTGTGAAGCTGTTCAATGAGGTAGAGTATGTTTGGCCTCGTGTTGGTTATCCCCCATTGGTGACTCCCTTCTCTCAGTATACCAAGAACATTGCCCTCATGAACCTGTTGACTATCGAGCAGGGTAAGGGTCGTTTCGTAATGATGGACGACGCTATGTGGGGTATGATTCTTGGTAAGAGTGGCAAGATTCCTGGCACAGTTGATCCCGAGTTGGTCGAGCTTGCCAAGAAGCAGAACCGCGAGTTTACGGATGTAGACCCCCACACGCTGCTTGAGAATGCCCTTGATGGCTTCAAGAAGGAAATGGACGAGAATGGTTGGGATTATGGTAAGGACAACGAGGAACTTTTCGAGTTGGCTATGCACCCTGAGCAGTATCGTGCCTTCAAGAGCGGTCAAGCTAAGAAGCAGTTCTTGGCTGACCTCCAGAAAGCTAAGGATGCCAAGTTGGGTGCTAAGGTCTCAGCAGAGGAATTGGCAGCATTAAAGCACGCCAAGGCCGACGCACTTGTTTGTCCTTCTGCCGGTCAGATTTTCTATGAGTTCAATGGTGAAGGTGAGTGTGCTCCTTGTGTGGAACCTTTTATCGGTCAGAAATACGAGGAAGGTCAGACCTTCTGTTACCTTGTTGAGAAGTGGGGCGAGATTGTTCCCATTCCCGCTGCACTTGGTGGTAAGCTTGTTGAGGTTACGGCCAAGCAGGGTGCCAAGGTTCGCAAGGGCGATGTTCTTGCATGGATTGAGCGTACCGATAAGTAATCGCACATCATCATAATTGAGTATAAGCCATCGAAACTTTAGTGTTTCGGTGGCTTTTTTGTTTTTATTTTGTAACTTTGCATCCGAATATATAGAAATGTAGTATCCGAAAACAGGAAAAGGTTATATGAAATTGTCGGAACTGAAGACGGGCGAAAAGGGCGTAATAGTGAAGGTTTTGGGCCACGGTGGATTTCGTAAACGCATCATAGAGATGGGTTTTGTGAAAGGAAAAACTGTGGAAGTATTGCTGAATGCACCTTTGCATGACCCTGTGAAATATAAAGTGATGGGCTACGAAGTGTCGTTGCGCCATCAGGAAGCAGAGCAGATAGAAGTGATTACTGAAGGATCTCTTCAGCAAGTGTCCTTTAGTGATGCTGTGTCTTCGTCCGTAGCCGATGATGAACAGATGCTTCATCGCCGAGCTCTTCGAGAGCGCCGTACTATTAATGTGGCTTTGGTCGGCAATCCTAATTGTGGAAAGACCTCCCTTTTCAACTATGCTTCGGGTGCTCATGCCCGTGTGGGTAATTATTCTGGTGTAACCGTAGATGCTACCGAGGCCCATGCGTCAATGTTTGGTTATGAGTTTCTACTCACCGATTTGCCTGGCACCTATTCCATGTCGTGCTATTCTCCCGAAGAGCTCTACGTTCGTAAGCATCTTAGTGAAAAGATGCCCGATGTGGTCATCAATGTTATTGATGCCTCCAACCTTGAGCGCAATCTCTATCTCACTACGCAGCTTGTAGATATGAATGTGCGCATGGTATGCGCCCTAAATATGTATGATGAGTTTGAGCGTCGAGGTGATAGTGTTGATATTAAGGTCTTATCATCACTTTTCGGTATGCCCATGGTGCCAACCTCATTTAAGAGTGGCATGGGGGTCAAGGAGCTTTTCCGTGCAGTGATTCAGGTTTACGAAAAACAGGAGTCCACCCGTCATATCCATATTAATTACGGACATGAGATAGAACAGGGCATCAGTCATATTCAGAAATATTTGAAGGCTGACGAGCATATACGCCTTCGCTATTCTACCCGATATCTTGCTATCAAACTTTTGGAACACGATAGTGATGTGCTTCAGTTTGTTGGACATCATTTAGCCGAGGAACATCGTCCAGAAGATCGCAAGCAATTGTTGCAGGCTCGCGACGTGGCTGCTGCCCGTGTACAGGAAGAGACCGGTAGCGACTCCGAGACAGCTATTATGGATGCCAAGTATGGTTTTATTAATGGCGCCTTGAAGGAAGCTGGTTATAAGACAGGTTCAAAGAAAGACACCTACCGTGTGACACATTTGATAGACAGTGTCCTGTCCAATCGCTTCTTGGGTTTCCCCATATTCTTTGCTATCCTTTTCGTGATGTTTCAAACCACCTTCGCTCTTGGACAGTATCCGATGGACTGGATTGACGCAGGTGTAGCATGGCTAGGCAGTATGATAGAGGATAGTATGGTAGATGGGCCGTTGCGTTCCATGCTTGTCGAAGGTGTGGTTGGTGGAGTAGGTAGTGTTATCGTTTTCCTCCCTCAGATTCTGATACTCTATTTCTTTATCTCACTGATGGAGGACTCCGGCTACATGTCGCGTGCCGCCTTCATTATGGATCGCCTGATGCACAAGATGGGCCTTCATGGCAAATCATTTATTCCTTTGGTGATGGGCTTTGGTTGTAATGTTCCTGCGGTGATGGCCACTAGGACCATTGAGAGTCGCCGTTCACGAATCATCACCATGATGATACTTCCCTTCATGTCATGCTCGGCCCGATTACCTATTTATATCATGATTGCGGGCACCTTCTTTGCTCTCGAATATCGTTCGTGGGTAATGATTTCGCTCTATGCTGTAGGCATCGTCATGTCCGTTATTGCCAGCAAGATATTCTCTTCGCTTGTGATTAAGGGAGAAGACACGCCTTTTGTGATGGAACTCCCGCCATATCGCTGGCCCACGGCGAAAGCCATTGCCCGCCATACATGGGAGAAAGGAAAGGAATATCTGAAGAAAATGGGTGGTATCATCCTTGTTGCTTCTATTATCGTCTGGGGCTTAGGCTATTTCCCGCATAACGATGACCTCTCACGCCAGGAGCAGCAAGAGCAGTCATATATCGGTCAAATGGGCAAGGTCGTAGAACCCGTCTTTGCTCCGCAAGGATTTAATTGGAAACTTGATGTGAGTCTTATCGCAGGTGTGGGAGCCAAGGAGATTGTAGCCTCTTCGATTGGCGTTCTCTATAGCGATGACGATTCTTTTGCCGATGATGACACCTTCTCTGACGACAACGAGAAATACACACGCCTCCATCATCTGATGGCAGCCGATGGCATTACCCCTCTTACGGCCTATTGCTATCTGCTCTTTGTGCTGATATACTTCCCTTGTGTTGCCACCATTGTTGCTATCAAGAACGAGACAGGTTCTTGGCGTTGGGCATCCGTTGCAGCGATTTATACCTCAGTCTTAGCTTGGCTGGTATCAGCCCTTGTCAATCAGATTGGAAGCCTCTTCTAATTCCTGCTTCAGGAATCTTGGCGTATAGCCCTTCGTACTCATTGCAACCTCTTCTGGCGTACCTTCGCAGAGGATAGTACCACCATTGCGGCCACCTTCTGGTCCCATGTCGATGATATGGTCGGCCTGACTGATGACGTCCAGGTTGTGCTCAATGATAATGACCGTATTGCCTCGGTCTACCAATTTGTGAATCACCTGCATCAGGATGCGAATATCGTCGAAGTGCAGACCTGTTGTAGGCTCGTCGAGGATGTAAAGGGTGCGTCCTGTATCGCGTTTTGACAGTTCCGTGGCCAATTTCACGCGCTGACTCTCACCGCCCGAAAGGGTAGTAGACGGCTGTCCCAGTTTGATATATCCAAGACCCACGTCCTGTATCGTTTTGATCTTCCGCAGGATATCTGGCACATTCTCAAAGAACTCCACCGCTTGGTTGATGGTCATATCAAGAACATCGGCGATAGACTTGCCTTTGTAGCGCACCTCAAGAGTCTCTCTATTATATCGTTTGCCGTGACATTCTTCGCAAGGCACCTGAATGTCGGGCAGGAAATTCATCTCAATGGTCTTATAGCCATTGCCGCCGCATGTCTCGCATCGTCCGCCTTTCACGTTGAACGAGAAGCGTCCAGGCTTGTAGCCGCGAATCTTTGCTTCAGGCAGTCCCACGAAGAGCGAGCGGATGTCCGAGAACACACCAGTGTAGGTGGCCGGATTTGAGCGCGGTGTGCGTCCCAGCGGACTTTGGTCTACATTCACCACCTTGTCGATATGCTCCATACCCTCGATGCTGTCGTAGGGCATGGGTCTGTGTAGCGAACGATAGAAATGCTGTGACAGGATGGGCTGTAATGTCTCGTTGATAAGTGTCGACTTTCCCGATCCTGACACACCTGTTACCACGATGAGTTTGCCCAGCGGGAAAGAAGCATCGACATGCTTCAGGTTGTTGCCGCTGGCCCCATGAATGGTGATATACTTTCCGTTGCCCGGTCTTCTTTGCCTATTGGCAGCAATGTCGCAACAAGCTATGCGGTTCAGATACTGAGCTGTCAGCGTATCAGTCTTCAGCAATTCTTGCGGCGTACCTTGGAATACCACCTCACCGCCTTTTCGTCCAGCCCTTGGACCAATGTCCACGATATAGTCGGCAGCCAGCATCATGTCGCGATCATGCTCCACCACAATAACCGTATTACCCAAATCTCGAAGCTCTTTTAGTGAGCGGATAAGTCGTTCGTTATCACGTTGGTGCAAGCCAATCGAAGGCTCGTCGAGAATGTAGAGCACATTCACCAGTTGTGAACCAATCTGCGTCGCCAATCGGATGCGTTGACTCTCGCCGCCCGACAACGAAGCCGACTGGCGGTTCAGCGACAGGTAGTCGAGTCCAACCTCCAGAAGGAAGTCCACTCTGGTGCGAATCTCTTTCAATATTTCTGTCGCAATCTGTTTCTGCTGAGAATCCAGATGCTCCTCCACATGATCCAGCCATTCGCGCATCTCGCTGATGTCCATCGAACAAAGTTCCGAGATATTCTTATCCCACACCCGATAGGAGAGAGCCTCGCGGTTCAGGCGCTGCCCATGACATTCCGGACACTCACATTCCTCGAGGAATTGCTCTGCCCATTTCTGTCCACCGGCACTCTCGTCGCTTTCCATGATGTCACGCAGATATTTGATCACGCCGTCGAAGGTCACGAAATAGTCACTTGACGTATGAACCAGTTCCTTGTCAATACGCACATTGTCAAAGGCACCGTTCATAATCTCATTCATTGCCTCGTCCGATATTTCCTCGATGGGCGTGTTGAGGGTGAAATCATATTTCTTTAGGATGGCCTCAATCTGCCAGAATATGAGTTGGTTTTTGTATTTTCCTAATGGCACGATACCCCCGTCTCGGATGCTTGCCTTCTTGTCAGGAATCACCTTGTCGAGGTCGATTTCGCTAACCACACCCAGACCCTTGCATCGCTGGCAAGCACCTTGTGGAGAATTAAAAGAGAAGACATTGGGGGCAGGGTCGCTGTACGAGATGCCCGAGGTGGGACACATCAGTTTCTTGGAGAAAAACTTCAGAGCGTTGGTGTCCTTGTCGAGAATCATGATGAGGCCTTCTCCCTGCTTCATGGCAATCTCGACACTTTTCTTTAGTCTCTCATTACCAGTACTTTCCGTATCTTTTGTTTCAGGAACACTTAACTTATCAATTACCACTTCTATATCGTGGTTCTTGTATCGGTCCACCTTCATGCCTCTGGTGATTTCCATCACCTCGCCATCCACTCTCACGGTGAGATATCCCTTGCGACGCATGCTCTCGAAGAGTTCACGATAATGACCTTTACGGTTTCTCACAACAGGCGCCAAGATGAATATCTTCTTGCCAGCATAGTCCGTTTGAATCATCTCCAGCACACGCTCTTCTGTATATTTCACCATCGGCTCGCCCGTCATGTAACTGTAGGCCTTTCCGGCGCGAGCATAGAGCAATCGCAGATAGTCGTATATTTCTGTGGTGGTGCCCACCGTAGAGCGGGGATTCTTGTTGGTTGTCTTCTGCTCAATGCTGATGACAGGCGACAGACCCGTTATCTTGTCGACATCTGGGCGCTCCATGCCTCCAAGGAAATTGCGGGCATAGGCCGAGAACGTCTCAATATATCGGCGCTGCCCCTCTGCAAAGATGGTGTCGAAAGCCAGCGACGACTTACCCGAGCCACTCAGTCCTGTGATGACGGTGAGTGACCCTCTAGGAATTTCTACATCGATGTTTTTCAGGTTGTGGACGCGTGCACCATAGACGCATATCTTTTCGCCTTCGTTATTTGCCACTGGTCTTTCCTCCATCAATATAGTGTCTGAATAAGTTAACGTCCTTTCGGATATTATATTCCCTTCCATCGGCGCCCTTGGCCTTTACGATGACGAAATACACACCTTCCTTGCAGTCGCTGCCACGATATTTTCCGTCCCATCCCTTGGCTGGGTCGCTCCATTCATAGAGACGCTGCCCCCAGCGGTTGATGATGGTGGCATGAAACTTTACGATGCTTCGATAGCCCCGTTTGGCCTGAAAGACATCGTTCAGTCCGTCGCCGTTGGGCGTAAAGGCATTAGGAAACTCCAGCCAACTGTCAGAGATGACTATTTTGATGCTGTCGGGTTCCATGTCCGAACCGTCCTGGTCTATTCTTGCCTTGAGTAGGATAGAGTAGGTGCCCGATTCAGTGAACGTATATTGCGTATCTTCCTCATAGCGCACAAACATCTCCTCAAGTTTGTTGTTCTCTACTTCGCGTCGGAAGTGCCATTCATACGATGCCGTGTTGCTGCCCAGCCCTGAGGGGTTGGCATTGAAGGTGACCTCCAGAGGTGCCTGTCCGTTATCAATACTTGTTACTTCATTCACCATTCCCAGACTGTCCGTGTAAACGGCTCTGGGCGAAATGCTCTGTGCCATAGCCGAAAGAGACGTCAAAATCAGTGCGAATAGTGATAATATGGTCTTCTTTTTCATATTTCTTTCTATTTTGTGGGCAAAGTTACGAATTTATTTTGTACTTTTGTCGGCGAAAACCGAAAAAATGAGATTATGAGACATTTATTAAGATATTTTCTGATATGTGCGATAGCCTTGTCTCTGCCATTGTCGGCTTCGTCTCAGACGAAGACAACCCACGAGGTGAAGAAGAAAGAGACCATGTATGGCATCGCCCGTATGTATGGTATCACCGTTGAGGAATTGGTACAGGCTAATCCTGGCATGGAGCAGCCTGGCTATCAGTTGAAGAAGGGTTCGGTGATTACAATTCCCGTAGCCCAGGCGCCTTCCCAGCCTTTGACTGCCCAGAGTGTTCCGCTGTCTACCGGTGATGTGCGTAGTCGAGCCATCCGCGTGGGTGTGATGCTGCCCCTTCACAAGATTAACAACGACGGCAAGCGTATGGTGGAGTACTACCGCGGTTTGTTGATGGCTTGCGATTCCTTGAAGAAAGAAGGCATCTCAGTTGATGTCTATGCATGGAATCTGCCCGAGGACGGCGATGTGAATGCATTGCTCCAGGATCCCGCCGCTGCCCAGTGCGACGTGATTATCGGTCCGCTCTATTCCAAGTTCGTGCCCCCCCTTTCCAACTTTGTCGAGAAGCACGATATCCGTTTGGTTATCCCATTCTCCATTCAGACAAACGAGGTTTATAGCAACCGCAATATCTTCCAGATCTATCAGGTGCCCAATGACCTTGTAGAGACTACCGCCCGTCGTTGTGTGGAGTGGTTCAAGGATTATCACCCCATCATCATCGACTGTGGCGACAGCACCAGCACCAAGGGCTCTTTTACCTCTTCCCTTCGTCGCCAGTTGGAGGTGAAGGACGTGCGTTATAGCATCACCAGCCTGAAGTCATCCGAGCAGATGTTTGCCAACGCCTTTGTGAAGAACCAGCCCAATCTGGTCATTCTCAATACTGCCCGTTCTCCTGAGTTGCTGTCCGCCTTTGGCAAGTTGAGTGCCATCAAGGCCGCCTATCCCGAGGTTCAGATAGCGATGTTTGGCTATACGGAGTGGATGATGTACACACAGTATCAGTCGGAGAACTTCCATAAGTACAATGTCTATATCCCCGCACCATTCTATCTGAATACCCACTCGGCTCAGACCGACAACATGCAGAAGTCCTATCGCCAGAACTTCAGTCAGGACATGCTCAATTCGCTGCCCCGTTTTGCCATCACAGGTTTTGACCATGCGGTGTTCTTCCTGCGTGGTCTGCACAAGTATGGCAAGACCTTCGATGGTGCTGCCGGACGTTTTGGTTATCAACCCATACAGACGCCGTTGAAGTTCGAGCGTATTGGCAATGGCGGTCTGCAGAACCGTGCCTATATGTTCGTTCATTACAAGGACGACCATAGCATAGAAACCATTAACTATTAATCGAAGCAGATGAGGCCCCAGATATTCCTTTCCTTATTATTCCTTTTTGTTTCGAGTTCAGCCGCCGCCCAAGTAGGAGAGCATCGCAATGAGTTGGCGGTAGGTGTCAGTGGAGGCTATGTAATGAGCAATGTGGGTTTTACACCCGAAGTGCCGCAAGATATGCATGGTGGCCTCACTGGAGGTGTCACCCTGCGCTATACTTCCGAGAAATTTTTTAAGAGCATTTGTGCCATTGTGGCCGAAATCAACTATGCCCAAGTGGGTTGGAAGGAGCGCATCCAGACACCTAATGACGAACCCGTCATCAATGCCGTTACAGGTTTGGCCGAGTCCTATCAGCGCGACATGACCTATCTTCAGATTCCCGTCATGGCCCGCATGGGATGGGGACGCGAGCGCCGCGGCCTGCAGTTTTTCGCTCAGGCAGGTCCGCAGGTGGGCTTCTTCCTCAACGAGAAGACCAAGATGAATTTCCCTTGGGATAGTCGCACCCCCGTCTATGAAGACGGTTCAGGTCGCACGTCGAGCATCGTGGCTCAGGACACGATGAGTGTCGAACACAAGATTGACTATGGTATTGCTGGTGGCATCGGCTTGGAGTTCTCCGTCAACAGGGTAGGGCACTTCCTTCTCGAAGGCCGTTACTATTATGGTTTAGGCGATATCTTCGGCAATTCGAAGCGCGACTATTTCGGTCGTTCCAATCTGTCGAATATCGTTATCAAGATGACCTACCTCTTTGATATCACACGCAGCAAAAACTCTAAAATCAAATAAGTAATATTATGTTTAAAAACCATCCGAAAGGGCTATTGCTCGCTGCCCTCAGTAACATGGGCGAGCGCTTTGGCTATTACATCATGAACGCCGTCCTGGCGCTGTTCCTCTGTTCCAAGTTTGGACTGAGCGACGGACAGAGCGGATTCATCGCAGCCATGTTCCTTACCGCTATTTATGTACTTAGCCTCGTGGGCGGTATCATTGCCGACCGCACCCAGAACTACAAGGCCACCATCGCCTGGGGTTTGGTAGTCATGGCATTGGGCTATGTGCTGCTTTCCATTCCCGTGCTGTCAACCCCCGACAATATCTCGTGGTTGCTGCCCTTCACCATCTTTGCCCTCGCCCTCATCGCTTGTGGTAACGGTCTGTTCAAGGGAAACCTCCAGGCTATCGTCGGTCAGATGTACGACAATTTCGAGTCCAAGGCTGCTGAGGAGGGTCCTGAGCGCCTGAAGTGGGCCCAAGGACAGCGCGATGCAGGTTTTCAGATTTTCTATGTATTCATTAATGTTGGCGCTCTGGTGGCTCCCTTTATTGCCCCTCTGCTTCGCAGTTGGTGGCTCAATGTCCACGGACTCACCTACAATGCCGACCTGCCCAAGCTGTGCCATCAGTTCATCTCGGGCAATATCTCTGACAACGACCTCACCAACCTCAATGAGCTCGTGGTGAAGGTAGGAGGCGACACCGCCGACCTGACCGCCTTCTGCACCCAGTATCTCGACATCTTCAATACGGGTATCCACTATTCGTTCATCGCGTCGGTGGTCACCATGCTCATCTCGCTCTGCATTTTCCTGTGGTCTAAGCACCTCTTCCCCACACCAGGCAAGAAGGAGGCTACCACCTCAGTTGATTATACCGAGGAAGAGAAGCTCGCCATGGCCAAGGAGATCAAGCAGCGCATGTACGCCCTCTTTGCTGTGCTGGGCATCGCTGTGTTCTTCTGGTTCTCGTTCCATCAGAACGGCCAGTCGTTGTCGTTCTTCGCACGCGACTTCGTGCAGACCGACTCTATTGCTCCTGAAATCTGGCAGGCTGTGAACCCCTTCTTTGTTATTGTGCTCACACCTATTATTATGTGGTTCTTTGCCATGCTCACCAAGCGTGGTCAGGCCATTTCCACTCCTCGCAAGATTGCCTATGGTATGGGTATCGCCGGCATCGCTTATTTGTTTCTGGCCATCTATTCTGCCACACAGGGCTATCCCTCTGCCAACGAGTTTACCGCTCTGGCCGACTCAGCCAAGGCAGGTCTGAAGGCAGGACCATGGGTGCTCATCGTCACCTATTTCTTCCTCACCGTGGCCGAGTTGTTCATCTCGCCTCTGGGACTGTCGTTCGTATCAAAGGTGGCCCCCAAGAACTTACAGGGTCTTTGCCAGGGACTGTGGCTTGGTGCTACTGCCGTGGGTAATGGTCTGCTTTGGATTGGCCCGCTGATCTACAACGAGTGGCCTGTATGGATTTGCTGGACCGTCTTCCTTGTCGTTTGTGTCATCTCGATGGGTGTCATGTTCGGCATGGTGAAGTGGCTCGAGCGCGTTACCAAGTAATCGTTAAGCAAACGCATAATTAAGTGATATTATCCTTTCTGCTGTCCTCCTTTCTCACACTTGTTGAGTTGAACTGCGAAAACCTGTTCGATACTCATCATGATGTGGGGAAGGAGGACACAGAGTTTCTTCCCGATGGTGCCCGTCATTGGACATCTACAAAATACTGGGGCAAGGTCAATCGAATAGGGCAGGAGATACTGTCGTGTGCCGACCAGTTGCCCGACCTTGTGGCTTTAGTCGAAGTAGAGAACGATTCCGTGTTGCGCGATCTGACGCATCGCTCCCTTCTTCGCAATGCCAGCTACGATTACCTCATGACCGAGTCGCCCGATGTCCGTGGCGTCGATGTCGCCTTGCTCTATCAGCCTAAGCGCTTTCATCCCCTTTGTTATGAGACGATAACCGTGCCGCAGCTTCCTGGCATGCGCCCCACTCGTGATATTCTTTATGTTCAGGGCCGTTGTTCCTCGGGCGACACTCTTCATGTCTTTGTTGTTCATGCCCCCAGCCGTTATGGCGGTGCCCGCCAGACCGCACCTTATCGCCTGCAAGTGTCTCGACTCCTTCAGCAGGCCGTTCATACCATTGGCTTGCAATCCCACGTGATTATTACCGGCGATTTCAATGACTATGCCGACAGTCCCTCACTTGAAGAACTCTATCGCCTCGGGCTGCAAAATGTCACCCGCGAAGCCAAGGGACTTCATGGCACACCAGGCAACTATTGTTTCCGTGGCGAGTGGCATTCCTTGGACCATGTGCTCACCACGCCCTCATTGTCTCTGAAGGTCGATTCTGCTTTTATTAACGACGCTTCTTTCCTTTTGGAAACCGACCCAGATGATGGTGAGAAGCGCCCCTTCCGCACCTTTCAGAATATGCACTACCAGCAGGGGTTCAGCGATCACCTTCCTCTTGTTGTTCGCTTCCTCCTCCATTAAATATGCGTCCACTTTGAGTGAAAAACCAAAATATATTTGGTTTTTTTCGCGCTTCTTCGTACCTTTGTGGCATGGAAGACAGCATACTGAATAAATATCTCGACGAAATAGGTCGCGAGCAACTCCTTTCGCAAGAAGAAGAGGCTCGCCTCTCAGCCCGCATCCTGAAGGGCGACGAGCGCGCTCTCAATAAACTCATTGAGGCCAACCTCCGTTTTGTTATTGTTATCGCCCGCCAGTATCAGGGACAGGGCCTCTCGATGGAAGACCTGGTCAGCGAGGGCAACCTCGGCCTGATGAAAGCCGCCGGCAAGTTTGATGCCACCCGTGGCCTTCGTTTCGTCAACTATGCTGTAGTCTTTATCCGTCGTCAGATTGAAAAGGCCCTGCAGAAGGAGAGTGCCGAGCAGCGCGTTGAGAACACCCGCGATGGTCAGACACGTTCTGTCGATGCCCCATTGGGGTCTAAGTCAAATGTCAGTCTGCTTTCTGTCTTGGTCAACACCAATTCCCCCCAGGCCGACCAGCGCGTCTATGATGCCAGCATCGAGTCAGCCATCGAATATGCCATCCATTCTCTTGATGAGCGCGAGCGCCAGGTCATCAATGCCTATTTCGGTATTGGTCAGGACCACATGACGATGGCCGAGATAGCCGACGACATGCAACTCAAGCGCGAGCGTGTGCGCCAGATTCGCGACAAGGCCATCCGCCATCTCAAGAAAGCCTATCGCAGTCGCTTGTCATCATTATGAGTGCCCTCGTTGCTCTAGCATCATGTTGGGGCCGACGAATCATACATAAAAAGAGGCGAAGCCCATCATGCGGCTTCGCCTCTTTCCCTTTCCTTCGCGCTATTGATTATTTGAAAATTAGTTGCGCAAAGTTATAGAGTCCATACTTCCACACCACGAAGTTGTGACCCTGTCCGGGATAGTTGATCAGTGTGCAAGGGATGCCCTTCTCGTCGCAGAAAGCTTTCAGTTGGGCGCTGTTGTTCATCAGTCCGTCGGCGCCGCCGCAAACCATCCACAGCAATTTGTTCTCCTTCTTCACCTTGTCCACATCGGGAATCAGTTGGGCAGCACGCATGGTGTTTGGTGCAGAAGAGAAGCCGCCAACATACGCGAACACATCCATATGACCCAGTCCGAAGTTGAGCGACTGGCCGCCACCCATCGACAGACCAGCGATGGCACGATGCTCACGGTCGGCATACACGCTGAAGTTTTTCTCGATATAAGGAATCAGACTGCCGATAAGGTCCTTGTCGAAATCGCCGAAAGCACGGAAAGAACCCATGCCGCCGGCACGCGAGTCGTCCTTCTGGGCGCGTCCGTTGGGCATCACCACAATCATGTCGGCCACCTTGCCCTCCGCATAGAGGTTGTCCATGATAATGTTGGGCACACCACCGTCGCGGTACCACTCGTTCTCGTCGCCGCCGATGCCGTGCAGCAGATAGAGCACGCTGTATTTCTTCTTGGCGTCATACTTTGGCGGCAGATAGACGTTGGCCTTGCGTACGGTGCCCACCGACTCCGACTGATACTCAATCAGTTTCACGGTACCCTTTGCCACACCCTCGCGCTCCTTGTCGAAGTCCTGAGGCGCTGCCTTGTAGTCGTCAAACTTCACGTCAATCTGTTGCTGACCGCCAAACATTGGAATATTTGGCTCCTGAGCATTGGCCGCCATCATTGACAGCGACAGCATTGCTGCTAAATAAACTTTCTTCATAGTTGTTTTGTTAATTGATCAATTAGTTAAATAAATTGCTATTCTTTTAGACTCCCTTCCTGCCTGTTGGTTTAAATAGATTCCCCAAAATGCCAACAAAATGAGCTTTTTTTGATTTTTTCCAGATATGATACATCTTTTCCCACATTTGATACACCCTAATCGCAGTTGTTTCTTAAATTTGCACCGTTATTTAAAACCATAAAAGTAATAAAAATGAGAAAACTATTAACGATCGTAGCCTTGCTGACAGCTATGACAGCACAGGCCCAATGGCGGGTTGGTGTAGTAGGCGGTGCCGATTATAATGTGTACCGTATGGACCAGCAGTATATGACCGACTTCAAGGTCGATGGCCGCTGGGGCGCCACTCTTGGTGTGACGGGACAGTATGATGTGAATGAATGGCTGGGCGTGCGTGCCGAGTTGGACTGGACGCAGAAGAACTACCGTCGTTCGCGTGTGGTTTATAGCGATATCGACTATAAGTACACCAACAACTACCTGCAGTTGCCCCTCATGGCATCGTTCAGCTTTGGTGCCGAGCGTTTGCGCGGTTTCTGCAATGTGGGTGTCTATGGCGGCTACTGGCTCAGCAGTCATCGCAAGGGCACCGACATCAATTTCTTCGATAATGATAAGGTTATCTCATTCGATGAGAAGGTCGATTTCTATGATAAGTGCGACCAGCGTTGGGACTGCGGTCTGGTGGGTGGCGTCGGCATCGAGTATCGCCTGGCCGAGCATTGGGCTGCACAGGCCGAGGCCCGCTACTACTACAGTACCACCAGCGCCACCAAGCAGTATATGCGAATTGCTGACTATCGTTACAACTCAACCACAGCCCTTCAGTTGGCTATTAACTATATTTTCTAATAGGTAGGAGGACATAATCATGAAAAAGAATAAGATAATGATTTTGGGAGCAATGCTCCTCATGATGCTCATATCGTCTTGTCGTAGCGAGAGCGACAGTTTGATGACCTACGACCACCTCGACGAGATGGCTTTCGGTAAGGCCGACACCTGCTTTGCCGAGAAGTTCAAGATACTGTGGAACGGACTCAACCAGTATTACGCGTGGTGGGACTTTGAGGAAAAGTGCGGACTCGATTGGGACGCCGTCTACGATGAATATCTACCGCAGTTTGAGGTCCTCGATAAGAAAGACTATGTCTCCGACGGAGAGCTTGAGGAATTGATCGCTAAGGTTTGCTCGCCGCTTCACGACGGCCACATGGCCATTGTCTTC
>Ga0265298_10001579_pt1 | contig 33769 bp, 23 predicted proteins | sample AusTroGonzalo_MG_3_FD_193486 | JGI IMG/M metagenome (GOLD analysis project Ga0265298, IMG submission 193486) | Bovine rumen microbial communities from tropical cattle in Woodstock, Queensland, Australia - Gonzalo_01 | ecosystem: Host-associated > Mammals > Digestive system > Stomach > Rumen ... | reverse complement strand
TTCATATGCCAGTCTAGGTTAGTCTGGCAAAGATAAATTCAAATCGTTGCGGTCAAAAAATCCTTGTAACGCTCTAACTTACAATATTTTCAAAGAACTTTTATTAATTTTTAGTGGACACTACTGTTTGATTGTAGCAATATCCTTATCGTATTGGAAGTCTTCTATGGTTTGGTTTGTTTTAAGCCAAATCTCTGTTAAAAACGGATTGTTATAACACCACAAATAATTCAAAACAGTATTATTGCTAACATCTAACGATGTTAATGGCGTTGAACCAAACCACAACCACGTTAGTTCGGTGTTTTTACTTACATCCAACGATGTTAGCGGATTGGAGCCACACCATAACTGAGAAAGCGCCGTATTATTACTGACATTTAAAGTAGCGAGTTTATTGCCATTACAAGCCAACGTTTTCAGCGATGGACACTCACTAATATCTAATGATGAGAGTTGGTTTACTTGGCAATTAATAGATATTAAGGATGTGTTGCCTCTTAAGTCCAACGATGTGATATTGTTTACACCGCAATGGAGTTCCATCAAAGAAGGGATGCCACTCAAAGACAATGAAGTCAGTTCATTGTTATAACATATAAGCGTAACAAGAGCCTTGTTGCTCTTAACATCAAGTGCTGTTAGTCGATTCTCACCACAATCCAAATAAGTCAATTCTGTGAAGTAACGAATCCCTTCAAGAGATGAAATCCCCCTTTTCATACATTCAATTTTGTTCACAGAGGCTGCTTCAAAAAATGATATTTCTCCATCACCATCCGTATCGAAGTTCTCCACACAATATGCTTTGAAGTTGGTGTCTTTGAAGGATATAATCTCGTCAACATAAGTTATTGATGCAACATCTTTATCATAATATAAGTACTTGATTCTTTGCTCTTTTTTTAACCAAATAACCTTCAAAAATGGATTCTCTGTACAATTCAAATACTCTATTAAGTCATTATTGCTAACATTGAGGCTTGTAATCAGATTCCCAAGACAATGCAAGGCTGTTAATTCCGTATTCTTACTAACATCCAAGATAGGAAGTTGGTTAGTATCACACCATAACCAAGATAAGGCTGTATTGTTGCTAATATCAAGACTTGACAGATTGTTGCTGCCGCAGGTTAATTGAACTAAAGAGAGGTTCTTGCTGACATCAAGGCTTGAAATATGATTACCACTGCAAGACAAACTTGTTAACGCTGTATTGTTGCTGACATCAAGACTTGTGAGTTGATTATAACCACAACTTAAATCTGTTAATGCGGTATTCTTACTAACATCAAGGCTTATTAATTGATTATTGTCGCAAGTTAAGTCTATTAATGCAGTATTCCTACTGACGTCAAGGTTTGTGAGTTGATTACCACTGCAAGACAAACTTGTTAACGCTGTATTGTTGCTGACATCAAGACTTGTGAGTTGATTATATATGCAAGACAAACTTGTTATTTTTGCGTTTTTGCTTAAGTCGATACTTGAGAGGGAATTCCCATAACAATGAAGAGAGATTAATGCCGTGTTTTTGCTAACATCTAAAGAAGATAGTTTTCCTGAAAAGTTATTACTTGCATAAGCACTAATATTCAATAAATTAGGCATAAATTCGATTCCCTGCAAAGAGGTGATGTTATCTGTGTTTACAGATAAGCTTTCAACTTGATTAATCTCATCATATGAAACCTCACCATCACGATTCTTGTCATAATTCTCAATGCAGAAGGCTTTGAAATTATCATCCTCAAAAACAACGAATCCGCTTGCCTGTTTAATTGTGATGGAAACTTGTAGATTTGCATATTTCAATACAACACTTCCTTTTCGTTCTTCTTTCCCATTTTGTGAAATAGACAAAGTAAGTGTTGATTCTGCTAACCCCTTTGTCTGGACTCTGCTAATCCAGTCTTTGCAAGAATCATCAATCTGAACATCATAGTCCACATTGGATATAACCTTGATACTCAGTGTCTGCTCTTCATAAGATACCTCGTACTCCGTTTTTTCAGCGAACAACCCATTTGTCTGGCTCTGCTTTACAATCACAGTTGCCGAAAGATTGCCGTTTGTTTGCCGTATCGTAATCTTACCCTCACGCCCATCGTAGGATTCGTTCTTTGAAATAGCAAACTTGATGGTGTTGGAAGATAAGCCCTTGGTTGATTCTTGCTTTATCCAATCTCTGCAAGCGTTATCGATGTCCACCGTGTATTGAACGTTGGCCTGTACCGTAACAGAAATGGTTTGTGCCTCGTTGGAAAGATTGTACTCTGGTTGTGAAATGAGCAATCCCAACCCTTCTGCCTGTGTAACGGATATGGTTAGCGTCAGTTCTTCCGACACAATTGTGATATTTCCAGTTCTGCTATCATAGGTGGTGTTCCCTTCGCAAGATATGGACAGTGTTGTCGTTCCTTCACCAGAAGAAGGAGATACCCGAAGCCAACCCTGATTTGAACTGGCAGTCCACACCTTGTTTGCCGTGAGCGTCACAGATTGGTTGCCGCCACTGTTTTCAAAGGTTAAGGCAGTCTGGCTGACGGATAGCATTGTAGGCTGCTCACAAGAGGCAAAAACAACCAAAATTACCAGCATCAAAACAGTGGAGAATCTTTTCATGGCTCAATTTGTTGACTCTTTCAAAGTTAATGAATCCATCACATATAAACAAAAGCGGGCTCCATTTCTGAAACCCACTACTGTCCGAATAATCAAGGCCGTCCAGTGTTACATTAAAAGATATAAGCCAGTCCAAAACCGCTTGATGTGACTCCTACAGCTATTTTTGGGTGCGTTGTAACTATCTGATAATTGCAAATAATGCGGGCGAAAATTTGAATATAAATGGACTTTTCACCCGTTTTATGTTTGTTTTCTTCGTAGAAATAATGGGGCACCGGAAAAAGTGGGTGGGCCGACGCCTACCATAAGCCGTTTCGCCAAACTGGCGTCGGCTCAATAGCCTCAGGACGCGTTCTGGCTGGGGGTATATCGACGCTAAGGTCCGATATCGGGGTCTGGTGCCGAAGCGCGCGAAAAAACAATGTGGATTATCAGATAGTTACGCTTTTTCGCTCGACGCCAGTTTGGCGAAATGTTCGGCCAGAATAGGAAGGGGGTTCAGGCCGTTTCGCCAAACAGCCACAAAGGGACCGGCTTCCTGAGTGTCTCTGATACAGTTGGCTTTGCGGCTAAGGCCGATTACGGCCCTTGGCGCAGCAAGACCGCCCTTACAGAGAGTGTGGGGCCGATTATTTTGCGGCTAATTGGCGATTTCGATGATATAGTTCCTGCCCACCCACTTTCCCCGGTGATCCAGAATACCCCTCCCCGGGAGGGGCTTCCGGGGTCGCTCGTCCGAGCCTCGTCCTCCTAAAAGCCGAACGACAGCCGCGTGGGCTGTCGTTCATCTTTTGAGCGGAAAACGAGACTCGAACTCGCGACCCCGACCTTGGCAAGGTCGTGCTCTACCAACTGAGCTATTTCCGCGTTGGGAATGCAAAGGTAGTAACTTTTTTTGTACTCCCAAATTTTTTCGATAAAAATTAGAACGAAAAAGAAATTCGATAGAGCTTGGGGTCATCTTCGTCGCTGCCGACCCAGACGCAGTCATGGGCGCGGTCGACGCAGATGGCTTCGGCGTTGTCGATGAAGGGGACATCGTAGCTGGCCACCAGGTCGAAGGTCCCGACCTTGAAGATGAACAGCCGCTGGGTGTCGGAATCGGATACCCAGAGCCAATCCTTTTTCGCGTCGTAGAACAGGCCGGCCACCTCCTCGATCTTGGACGTCTCTTTGCGGAGGGATACCCGCGAAACGAGGGTGCCGTCGAGCCGGTAGGTCCAGACGATCGCATCTTCCTGGCTGCCGACCAGCAGCAGGCTGTCCTTGTAGAAGGCGATGCCTTCCAGTCCGTTGTTGTCGAAATCTTCCGTGATGGCTTCCTGCACGTAGAACAAGGTGTCGACGACGGTATAGCCCGGCGCCTGGAGGCGGCAGACCATCTGGTCGCCCTCCACGGCCACATACATGTCGCCGGTGGCGGGATTGAGCGTGACGCCCTCCATGTCCAGCCCAGTTGAAAGAATCGGGGTGACGGCGCCCTGGAACGTTACCTGACAGACATGGCCCTCGTCGCTGACGGCCCAGAAGCCTGTGGTATCCTGGTTCAAGCAGAGGCCTGAGATTTCTTCAAGCTTGACGTTGAACACCTGACAGGCGCCCATGACCGGCGTGGCACGCTGATGTCCGCCCGGGGATTTCTGGCTGGCTTTCTGGCTTTCTTTCGCTGCAGGTGCGATGGGTGCGTTGAGACTGTCATCCTGGCACCCCGGGATGGCCAGGATGAGCAAGAGAAGGGCAAGGATCGCTTTCATGGGACGACTATTCACGGCTGAAGATCAAAACGCAGCTGATGGCTGCCACGATGCCGATGATCTGCGGGACCGTAGGGACGGCAGCGTACAGGATGAGGGAGATGACGCACATGATGACCGGGGCGCAGGCGTCGGCCAGCGGCGCGATGATCATCGCTTTCCCGTAACGGTTGGCATACACCAGCGTGAAGGCGCCGATGGCGTTCAGGATCTGGACGAAGAATACTTTGGTGAGTTCTCCCCAGCCCTGGGAGGTGATGCCGGAACCGTCGCCCATGAGCAGGGCCACGGGAATGAGCAACACCGCCGCGATGGCTATGTACACAAACACACTCTCCGCGTCGGGCGTGGAATTGTTGGCCAGCTTCATCACGAAGGCCTGGATGCCCCAGCAGATGAACACCACTGCCGCGAACACGATCCACAGATTGCTTTTGATGGCCTCGTCGGTCTTGCCGGAGAGCGAGAAGCAGATGATGGCGACGAATGCCAGGGCAATGCCGAGGATGCCGAGCCTGCTGACGCGCTCCTTCAGGAAAAGGGCCGACAGCAGCACGGTCACGATCGGTGCCACGGAGATCATGGGCATCACCAGGTAGGCCGGCGCATAGTCGAGGGCCAGGAAAAGCACCAACTGTCCGCCAGCGCCCAGCAGGCCGACAATCATGCTCAATAGCGCAGGCTTGGGGCGGATGTCCAGTTTGAACTTGATGTTGACGAGCGCTGCCAGTGCACAGGGAATCATGCTCAAGGCCCAAACGACATAGACAAGGTTCTTGGGAAGCGAAGTCTGGTCGCTGAAAGCGCCCCATACGCCCCATGTGACCATGGTGATGAGCGCATACAGCAGCCAGTTGTGTTTTTTCTGCGTCATGACGGTATAGAAATAAGGATAATAATCAATTGTCGACGTCTACGATGTGCAGAGTGATGCCGGTCTTTTCGATGTAGGCCTTGAGGTCGGGCGAGATGTTGCTGTCGGTGATGATGGTGTTGATCTTGTCGAGCGAAGCGATGTGGGCGAAGGTCCGGCGCCCGAACTTGCTGGAGTCGAACACGGCGATGACTTCCTTGGCGGAGGCGATCATCGCCTGGTTGAGGCTGGCCTCTTCCAGGCTGGGGGTGGAGAGTCCGTCCGTGATGCTGATGCTGTCGACGCCCAGGAACAACTTGTCACAGAAGATGTTCTTCAGGGCGTATTCCGAAATCATGCCGACGGTGGAGTGGGATACCGACCGCATCGTGCCACCAAGGACGATGACGGTGAACTTGCCATAGGTGTTCAGGGTGATGGCGATGTCGAGCGCGTTGGTGATGACCGTCAGGTTGTTGACGTTCTCCAGGCGTTTGGCGATCTCCATCGTGGTGGTGCCCGAGTCGAAGATGATCCGCTCCCCGTCGCGCACGAGCGAAGCGGCGTACTGCCCGATAAGGGCCTTCTCCCGCGCATGGAGTTGCTGCTTGTGGCTGATCGAGAGGTCGTCGTAGTCGCCCGTCTGGTGAAGGACGATGGCCCCGCCTTTGACGCGGACCAGCAGCTGGCGCTCTTCCAGGACAGCAAGGTCCTTGCGGATGGACACTTCGGAGACGTCGAACGTCTCCACCAGGTCGGACACATGGACGCGGCCTTCGGTATGGAGCATGTTCAGGATCTTGCTTCTTCTTTCCTCGATGGAGTACTTTCTTTTCATAATAGGTGTGGAAGAGTTTTGGATTTGGAACGAAAGTCCAGGTTAATTTTCGAAAATAATTGCTTGATTTTTTAATTTCAGCTGCAAGTTAGTAAAATTTTATTTCGAAACAAAATTTTAATTTACAAAACTTTCGCAAAACAACTATTATGTTTCGTTCCAAAAGCCTATTTGCGTTGCAAATTTACGGAAATTAACAAATACTCGCAAAAATTTTGTCGAAAAATAATTTTTTATTTAGATTTGCAACATTGAAACCTAAAATGCATCATTATGGTCAAAGTTGACTGTCATACCATCCGCGAGATTGAGCATCAACCGAAAATGTGGATGGAGACCTTCGGGGTCATCGAAGCGATGAAAGCCGATATCGTGCGATTCATGGCCGACAACCATATCAATAAAGATACCCGTATCGTACTGACCGGCGCCGGTACTTCCGCTTTCGTGGCCGACACGGCCGCGTGCATCTTCATGAAGGATGGTTATGGCAAGACACATTCCGTCTCGACGACCGACATCGTTTCCGCACCGGAATCCTTCCTGAGCCCGGACGACAAGCTTTTCGTTTCTTTCGCCCGTTCCGGCAACAGCCCCGAAAGCGTAGCTGCCTACAGCATCGCACGCAAATACTGCCATGACGCCCGTCACCTGATCATCACCTGCAATCCCGACGGCTGCCTGGCGCGCCAGGCCGATCCTGCGAAGGACTGCGTGGTCGTGCTTCCCGACGGGACCAATGACCGGAGCCTGGCGATGACCAGCAGCTTCTCCTCGATGCTGGTGGCCAGCCTGCTTTGCAAGAACATCGCACAGCTCGAGGCGGAGCGCACGAAACTGGAGGCGGCAGCGGCCTTTGCCGCCAGTATCCTTACGGATAACGTGCAGGAAGCGCTTGCCGGCATGACCGCCAAGACGGTCCGCCGCGCCGTGTTCCTGGGCTCCGGCGCGCTGAAAGGCATCGCCTGCGAGTGCCACCTCAAGCTGCAGGAACTCACCGACGGCCAGATCATGTGCTCGTTCGATTCGTTCCTGGGCCTGCGCCATGGTCCGAAAGCCGTGATCAACGAAGAGACATTGGTTGTGTACCTGCTGAGCGACGACCCGTATACCCGCCGCTACGAATACGACCTCATCGACCAGGTTGGCAAGGAGAACCGTCCCGCAGCGCAGGTGGTCGTCTCCCTTGTGCCGTCCGGCATCACCGAGGGCATCGACCTGGAAATCGACGCCCCCGCCTCGAAAGAATTGATGGCTGGTGAATATAAATATGTACCGTACGTGCTTGCCGGGCAACTGCTGGGCTACTTCTTCTCCCTTTCCAAAGGCCTGGATCCCGACAAGCCGTCGGTGCGCGGAACCATTTCCCGTGTCGTCAACGGCGTGACCATCTATCCCTATTGATTACATCGCATTTTGAAAAGGAACATAATATGAACGAAACACCCAAGCTAAGAAAGCTGCTGGACCGCATCCAGGAACTCAAGAAACAGGGCCACAAGCCGATGACCCTCCTGGCGGTCTGCCCCAACTCGCCGGCCGTCATCAAGGCCGCATTCCGGGCCGCCAAGCGTAACAACGCGCCCATCCTGTTCGCCGCAACGCTCAACCAGGTGGACGGCGACGGCGGTTATACCGGCATGACGCAGAAGGATTTCGTGCGCGTGATGAAGGCTGAGGCCCGACGCAACAACTATACAGGCAACTATCTGGCCTGCATCGACCACGGGGGACCCTGGCTCAAGGACATCCAGACCATTGAGATGTGGCCCTACGAGAAGGCCATGGCCGGTGTGAAGCGCTCGTATGAGGACGCCCTGATGGCCGGTTACGAGCTCATCCACGTCGACCCCACCGTCGACCGCTTCCTGCCTGCCGGCAAGACCATCGACATCGAGGTGGTCGCGGCGCGCACCATCGAGCTGATCACCCATATCGAGAACTTCCGCAAGGCGAAAGGCATGGCGCCGATCGCTTACGAAGTGGGCACCGAAGAAGTCCACGGCGGCCTGGCCGACATGTCGGTCTTCAACAAGTTCCTGACCCTGCTCAAGGCCGGTCTCAAGGCGAACGGCTGCGAGAGTGCCTGGCCCTGCTTCGTGGTGGGCAAGGTGGGAACCGACCTGCATACGACCTTCTTCGATCCCGAAGTGGCCCGCCAGCTGACCTCGACCGTAGCTCCTTACGGCAGTTTTATCAAAGGCCATTACACCGATGACGTGGAGAACCCCGAAGAGTATCCCGTCACCGGTATGGGTGCTGCCAACGTGGGTCCCGAGTTCACGGTGGCGGAATACAACGCGCTGGAAGAATTGGAGGGTGTCGAGTCGGCGCTCTATGAAGAGGGCCGCGTGGCGATGCACTCGAACATGACCGAAATCCTGAAGCGCCTGGTCGTCGAATCGGGCCGCTGGAAGAAATGGGTGCACGGCAACGAGTCGCCAGACGACTTCGGTTCCATTACGCCGGAGCGCCAGCGCTGGCTCATCCAGACGGGTGCGCGATACATCTGGCAGAAGCCCGAGGCTGTGGCTGCCCGTCGGACGCTCTATGACAACCTGAACGACAACGGCATCGATGCGGAAGGCATCGTGCTGTCTACCATCGAGCGGGCCATCGACAAGTATTACGTGGCATTCAACCTGGTCAACCTCAACGCAAAACTCTGATGAAAACGATCGATATCCTGGCTGTCGGTGAATTGAATGTCGACCTGCTCCTGAACCGGATCGCCGGTTTCCCGGAGGTCGGCAAAGAGATTTTCGCCCGTGACATGACCCTGACGCTGGGCAGCTCAACCGCCATTTTCGCGGCCAATGCAGCCACGCTGGGCAGCCGCGTCGCTTTCGTCGGCATGATCGGCAAAGACAGTTTCGGCGACGTGGTGCGGGAAAGCCTGCGCGCGCGGAATGTCGACGTGTCCCACCTGATCGAGGCGAAAGATGCCGCGACCGGCCTGACCGCCATCCTCAATTACGACAACGACCGGGCGAACGTCACGTATCCCGGCGCCATGAGCCTGATGGGCGTTGCCGACCTCAAGCCCGAAGTCATCGAACAGGCGAAGCATGTCCATGTGTCCTCGGTGTTCCTGCAGGAACAGTTGCACAAAGACCTTTCCGACATCGTCCGCCTGGTCAAACGCTGCGGAGCCACGCTCTCTATGGACGTGCAGTTCGACCCGGCTGAAACCTGGGATTTCGACTGCGCCGCCATCCTGCCTTACGTGGACGTGTTCATGCCCAACGAACAGGAAATTATGGCCATCACCCGCAAGGACAGCGTACCGGAAGCCGTGGAGGCCGTCCGGCCGTATGCCAAGGTGATTGTGGTCAAGATGGGGACGAAGGGTTCCCTGCTGGTGACGCCCGAAGGACAGAAGCAACTCCCGGCCACGCTCAACAAGCAGGTCGTCGACGCCATCGGTGCGGGCGACAGCTACGATGCCGGTTTCATCTCCGCGTATGTGCGCGGCAAGAGTCTGGAAGAGTGCCAGCGCATCGGCAACCTGACGGGCGCCGTCAATACTACGGCGGCCGGCGGCACCGGCGCCTTCTCCTCGCTGGAAGCGGTGCGGGAAGCCGCCCGGAAACATTTTGGCCAAGATATCATGTTATGAAAACCGTAACCAGACTCCTTCCCTGCCTGCTGGCCGTCCTGTTCTCACTGACGGGGTGCCGTTGCAGCCTGCCTGATGCCGATCTCGCGCAGGCCGGTGTCACGGAGCTTGCCGCCATCACGGTCGACGGACAGCCGGTGGCGTTCTCCACTGATTCTCCTACCTCCAGGAAAGCGAAAGATGTCTTCGGCACGGGCTGCAGCCTCGTTTTCCGGGATAAATCCGTCATCGGGCTGGAGCGCCGGATGACGGTTACGAAGTATGAAGATTTTCCCGGTACGCTGGTGGTGCGGGTGGAATACAGGAACACGTCGAAAAATGCGCTCGCCGTGGACGGCTGGTCCGTCTGTCGTCTGAAAATGGTGGGTGCGGGCGACGAACCTTGCTTCTGGTCGTTCCAGGGGCAGTCGACCGAAGAGCGTGCCGACTGGATCCTGCCGGTCGAAGACGGGTTCTACCAGAAGAATTACATGGGCATGAACGACCCTGACTACGGGGGAGGCATCCCGGTGGTATGCCTGTGGCGGAAAGATGCCGGCGTGATGGTGGGCCATCTCGAGACCCATCCGGAACTGGTGAGCCTGCCGGTGAGCAAGAAGGCGGGCGAAAATTTCGCAACCGTGGGCATCGAAAAAGAATACGACACGCCGTTCGTCCTGGCGCCGGGCGCCTCGCTCAAGGCCTGCACTTCTTTTATCTCCGTGTTCACGGGCGACTGCTTCCAGCCGCTGCGGACCTATGCGCAGCTGCTCGCGAAGGAAGGCGTGGTGATGCCGGAGAGTGAGCCGTATGCGTTCGAGCCGGCCTGGTGCGCCTGGGGCTACGAACGCCGGTTTACGGTCGATGAGATCCTGGGCACGCTGCCCAAGGTGAAGGAGCTGGGCTTCAAGTGGGCCACGCTCGACGACGGCTACCAGATCGCCGAGGGCGACTGGGACCTGACGCCCGACAGTTTCCCCGGCGGCGACGAGCAGATGGAGCAGCTCGTGGAGAAAATCCATTCCTACGGCTTGAAGGCCGAACTGTGGTGGGCGCCGCTGGCCGCCGATCCCGGCACGGCATTCCTTGCGCAGTATCCTTCTTCCGTCATCCTGGACAAGGAAGGTCGCCCGCAGGTAATCTCCTGGTGGGACAGCTGGTATCTGTCGCCGCTCGATCCGGATGTGATCCGCGAGCAGAAGGCGCTGGTATCCAAATTTATCGGCCAGTGGGGCTTCGACGGCTTGAAGCTGGACGGCCAGCACATGAATGCGGTTGCACCGGACTACAACCCCGCCCATCATCCCGATGACCCGGAAAAGGACGTGCGGGAACTCCCGTCGTTCTATAAGATGATCTACGATACGGCGCGGAAACTGAATCCGCATGCCGTCCTGCAATACTGCCCCTGCGGCGACTGCTTCTCCGTGTTCAACCTGCCTTACGTCAACAAGACCGTGTCGTCCGACCCGGGCAGCAGCTGGCAGATCCGCACGAAGGGCTATGTGTTGCGGGCCATCGCACCCAAGACCGCCTATTACGGCGACCATATCCAACTCTCGGACGGAGAGGACGACTACCCGACGCACCTGGGCATCGGCGCGGTGCCGGGTTCCAAGTTCACCTGGCCCGAGGACAATCCGTACGTCCGCCACTCGTACAAGCTGACGCCCGAGAAAGAGGCGAAGCTCAAGCATGCGCTGGACATTTATGCCGAGAAGCAGCTCTCCAAGGGAGAAATCGTGGCAGGCCTCTATGACGTGGGCTACGACAACCCCGAAACCTATGTCATCCGCAAGGACGGCATGCTCCACTATGCCTTCTATGCCCGGAACGGGGAGAAGGTGACATCCGTGGAGTTGCGGGGCCTGGAACCGGGCTGCCGCTATCAGGTGACGGACTATTACAACCAGGTGGACTACGGCGTGGTCACCGCGGCGGAACAGACCATCCTGCCCGTCGCTTTCGACCAGGCACTCCTGCTGGAAGTCAGGCAATTATAAACAAACACAATCATATATAAAAAAACAACCTATGAAACGTTTGATCCTTTTGTTCTCCCTTCTGCTTGCGAGCCTGCCGACCTTCGCGCAGGTGACCGTCAAGGGTACCGTCATCTCCACGGAAGATGGCGAGCCGATTATCGGTGCAGGCGTTTATGAAAAGGGAACGATGAACGGAACCGTCTGCAGCGTCGATGGAACCTATTCCATCAACGTGGCGGGCCCCAATTCCGTTCTGGTCTTCACGAGCATCGGTTTCAAGACCGTGGAAATCCCGGTCGGCAGCCGTGCTGTCATTGATGTCAGCCTTGAAGTGGACCAGCAGCTGCTCGACGAAGTCGTCGTGGTGGGCTACTCCAGCAAGACGAGGGCTGAGATTACTTCCGCCGTATCGGTGGTCAGCGCAGATAAACTCAACGACGTCGTGACCAGCGACATCTCCCACATGCTGCAGGGCAAGGTGGCTGGCGTGTCGGTCATCAACAGCAGCGGCCTGCCGGGTTCCTCGGCTTCCATCCGCATCCGCGGTACTTCTTCGCTGAACGCGCCGCAGGAGCCGCTTTACGTGGTCGACGGTATCATCGGCGGTTCGTATGACCCCAACGACGTGGAATCGGTAACCGTCCTGAAGGACGCCGGCTCCACCGGTATGTACGGTGCCCAGGCCAACGGCGGCGTCATCGTCGTCACGACCAAGAAGGCCAAGAGCGACCAGCTGCAGTTCAATTTCAAATCGACCGTCGGCCTGGCCCAGCCGGACTTCAGCCGCCAGCGCCTGATGAACTCCCGCCAGCTGTATCAGTATTATCGTGAATACTACCGCGACCCGGAGACGGGCCTCGTGGACGACGTCGCCTTCCAGTCGGTCGCGCCCAAGTCGGTGATGGACACCGATACGGACTGGCGCGGCCTGGTCTATCGGAATGCGCTGTTGCACAGCCACCATCTCTCGGTTGCCGGCAGGACGAGCAAGAACTCCTTCTATAACAGTATTTCCTACTACGACGAGCAGGGTACCCTGAAATACACCGGCTACAAGAAGATCAACGTGCGTTCCAACAACACGACGTATCTCACCAAGTGGCTCACGATGACCAACAACCTCAACGTCTGGGCCGACAAGCAGGACCAGCCGGACGACCTGCTGGTTTACTATGTGCTCCAGGGTGTGGCATGGGACAGCCCGTATGACGAGGACGGCAACCTCCGTCCCTTCACCGGCCGGACCGACCTCTATTCCCGTTACGACAAGAACCCGTTGATCGGCTATTCCGACCGGAACAAGGATTCCCGTACCTCCAAGAGCTTCGGCGTGGACTACGACTTCGTGCTCAGCGCACAGATTACTCCCTGGCTGTCCTTCGTCTCCCAGACGCGTGTCGGCGCTTCCGCCGCATCTTTCGACTACCATCGTACGGCTGACGTGGAATACATGCAGCCCGGCGACCAGGTGGAGGGTGAGCAGTCGCTCGACTATGGCGGCATCACCACCAACATGTTCAAGGTCCAGAAGGACTGGGGCAAGCACTCGTTCGACGCTTTGGTCGGCTATGAGGCACAGCGCTCCTGGTACCAGTATGTGTATGGTGAAGGCAAAGGCCTCCCGTACGGCCTGTATGTGTTGAGCGTGGCTTCCGACAGCAAGGACGTCGCGGGTTCCAACTCCGTGACCGGCATGCAGTCGTTCATCTCCCAGGCCAGCTACAACTACGCTTCGAAGTACTTCGTCAACGCTTCGTTCCGTATCGACCAGTCCTCGACCTTCAACAAGCAGAACCGCACGGCCATGTTCCCGAGCGTTTCGGCCGCGTGGGTGATCAGCAACGAGAACTTCTTCAACAGCCGCGTCATCACCAACCTCAAGCTGAAAGCCAGCTGGGGCAAGACGGGTATGAAAGACATCGGCGCCAGCAAATATCTCGAAGCGTTCTCCTACAGCACGCAATATGACAACCACTCCGCCGCAACGGCCACCCAGATGGCCAATGCCAACCTGAAGTGGGAGCAGACCACCCAGCTCAACATCGGTGCCGAGATCGGCTTCGGTGACTGGCTCTCCGTGGACCTCAACTGGTACCGCAACAAGACCAACGACCTGCTCGTCTATCGCGACCTTCCCCCGTCCGGCGGTTTCTCGCAGCAGTGGCAGAACCTGGGTTCCGTGATCAACACCGGTTTTGAGGCCGCCATCCTCACGACCCCGGTCAAGAGCCGCGACTGGCGTTGGGACGTCGACTTCGAGATTGCTTACAACAAGAACTGGCTGACCGGCTTCGGCGAGGGTGTCACCGTCACCAAGTCGAATTATTCCGGTGTCTCGCAGGTGTACCACGACGGCGGCCAGTTGGCTACCTGGTACCTCCGGGAATACGCCGGCGTCGATCCGCAGACCGGCCGCAACACCTACATCGATGCGAACGGCCAGAAGACCTTCGACTATTCTTCCGCCCGTTATATCGAGGCAGGCTCCCCGATCATCCCTTGGCAGGGTGGTCTGTCCACGGCCCTGAGCTGGAAGAACTTCAAGCTCTCCGCCACCAGCAACTTCGTCTGGGGCAACCAGCTGTACGGCCGCAGCCGCGCCAGCGAACTGGCCATCTGGGTCGAGAACTCGCTGCTGCCTTCCAATGAAGACAAGATCTGGCGCCGTCCGGGCGACATCGCCACCATCGGCTCGCCCACCTATGCACCGGCCACGCTCTATCACACGGGCTACCTGGTGCGCGGCGACTACTTCAAGATCCGCAACATCACCCTTTCCTACACCTTCCCGAAATCGATCATGAAGAAGTGCGGCCTGACGCTCTCGCTCTCCTGCGACAACGCGGCCACGTTCACGACCGTCTGGGGCGGTGACCCTGAAGTGGATATGACTGGATCGGGCCTGATCGGCACCATCGAGGGCATCGATGACCGCTACCCGAACAAACGGCAGTACATTTTCCAGGTCAACTTCACTTTCTAAATCCGGAACACCATGAAAAAGATATTTAGCATAATGCTTGTCCTGGCAGCTTCCTGCTGTCTGTTTACGGCTTGCAACCTCGACATCGCTCCGGCCGACTCCCTGACCGGCGAGCAGATGACCGCATCTCCTTCGGGTCTGGAAGACATCCTCAACGGCTGCTATGCCACGATGAAGGACGATACCGATGAAAGCAACTACTGGTGGGGTCGCCAGTATTACCAGCTGGCGGACTTCGCTTCCGACGACGTGGTCTACGGCCATGAGACCTCCGACGACCTGAACATGATCTTCCGGTATGACGAGCGCTCCTCCGTGCTCGGCAACTTCCGGAGCTTCTGGGCCCTCAACTATAAGCTCATCTATTCCTGCAATGTGGCGCTGGCCACCATCGCCCAGAAAGAAGAGCTGACTGAGAATGACATTTACCTGCGCGGTGAGGCCGAGTTCTTCAAGGCCTTCTGCATGCACGCCCTCCTGAAGAACTACGCCAAGCAGTACGATCCGGCTACCGCTTCTATTGACCTGGGCATCATCCTCCGGGAAGACAGCTCCGACTCCGAGCTCAAGGACCGCGCGACGGTCGCCGACAGCTACCAGGCCATCATCGACCTGCTGCTCGCAGCAGAGAAGGACTTCCAGGCCGGTTCTTTCCCCGACCGTGAATCGAACAAGGGCTTTGCTTCGCTGGGCGCCGCCCAGGCGATGCTCTCCCGCGTGTACATCTTCACGCAGCAGTGGGACAAGGCCGCCGAATATGCGACCAAGGTGATCAACAGCGGCGACTACGAACTCGAATCCGCCAAGAAGTTCCCAAGCTACTACACCGAAACCTACAACCGCGACGAAACCATCTGGTGCATGCGCATGATCCCGACCGACGACCAGGGCAGTGCCGCCGTCGCCTCGATGATCTACAACGGCGCTTCCGGCTGCTGGGGTGAGGAAGGTTACAGCAAACCTCTGCTGGATGATATGAACTTCGAGAAAGACCAGTACATCGACGTGGACTGCCGCTTCAGCTTCGTCTGCGCACCGTACCTGAAGAATGGCCTGATCCTCTATCCTTGCTCCAAGCACACCTGGCAGGATGGTATCGCAACGCTCTGCTCGCATCCGCTGATCCGCCTTGCAGAGGTGTATCTCAACCGGGCTGAGGCTTATGCACACAAGGGCAACGATGCTGGTGCGCTGGCCGACCTGAACGAGATCATCGATCACCGCATGGACTATGACGTGGCTGCCACCAAGGGCTTCTCCCCGGAGAGCTACCACCTGACTTCCGCTGACGTCAAGACCAATATGGTCGACCTGGTCCTTACCCAGAAACGCGTGGAGCTCGCTTTCGAGGGCTTCCGTATCTACGACCTGTTGCGGAACAAGAAAGACGTGGTCCGCAACTACTGGGGCTTCCACACCAACTACGTGAACGGCCAGAGCACGGGTATCGCCCCGGGCCTCGACGCTCCCGGTGTCTATACCAAGTATGACTATGGCCGGTTGGTCTGCCCGATCCCGCAGCAGGAGATCCTCAACAATCCGGCATGTACTCAGAATGAAGCTTATAAATAGACTACAGCTATGAAAAATATCAGACTTTTCTTTATGGCCCTGGCTGTTGCAGCCTGCTCGCTGACCGCCTGCGTGCATCTGGGAGACCTTGACCTGGAACCTATTCCGGACATCTCGTTCACCTACGATTGCTCGGGCCTGACCTATACCTTCTCCTCCGCCGACGCCACCGATGTCAAATGGACGATCGTGGGCGAAGCGGAAGGCAGCGGAGAGACCTTCTCCCATACCTTCAAGAAACCGGGCAGCTACTGGGTGTCCATGACCGGCAACTACAACGGCGAACAGCAGACCGTTTCTACCAAGATCCTGGTTGCCAAGGCCTCCGTCGTCAAACTCGACGACGGTACGATCGCCGATTGGGATGCCGTCACCTATCCGGACTTCATGCTCTATGGAAATGACGGTGTCAGCTATGGCAAGTTCGATTACGATGCGAACTACATCTACTTCATGTTCGTCCTCGAGGAGCAGGATATGTTCGACATCAATGCAGCTATCTGGAACCTCCGTCTCGACGCCGACGACAACAGCCAGACCGGCTACTCCACCAAGAGCCTCGGTTGCGAGTGGTACTACGAAGGCAACTGCTGCGGCGACGTGCCTTGGGACGACTGGTACATTGGTGGCGACGACCTCGAGTGGACCGATACGGTGAAGGAAGTGATGGGTACGCGCGGTACGACCGATGACGGCAAGTTCTTCTTCGAACTCGGCATCAGCCGCAAGACCTTCGGCATCAAGACGGCTGCCGTAGCCTTCTTCACTAAGTTCTACAACGAGGATTGGGATGATGCCGTGGCCTTCAAGGACAAGGATGGCAACACCTCTCTCCACCTCGCGCTCGACAAGGATTAACCGGCCATGAACAAGCCCATTCTTCTCTGGTCGCTTATTGCCGTTACCGCCCTTTGCGGCTGCTGCCGCAAAGGGCAGGAACCGGCGGCGCTCAAGACCTACGTCACGCCGTACCCTTACGAGACCGTAAAGGTGCAGCAGCCGCCCGTGGCCAATGAGGTCCGGAACATCATTTTCCTGATCGGCGACGGCATGGGTCTCGAGCAGGTCAGCTGTGCGTGGGTCCTGAACCACGGCCGGCTGAATCTCGACAACATGCCCGTGGTGGGCTTCTCCCGGACCTACAGCCTGAGCGACCTGATCACCGATTCTGCCGCGGGCGGCACTGCCCTGGCCGTGGGTGAAAAGACAGCCAACAGCCATGTAGGAACCGATGCGGAGGGCAAGCCGCTGTATTCGATGCTGGTCAAGGCGCAGGAATGTGGGAAGAAGACGGGCGTCGCGGTCACCTGCCACCTGGCAGATGCCACGCCGGCCGACTTCTGCTGCCACAGCGACGACCGCTACAAGTACGATGAGGTCGTCGCAGGCTATGCCGAGAGCGGCGTCGACTACATCGTGGGCGGCGGCCTCGACTATTTCGGCAAAAAACGGAAGGATTCCCGCAATATCGCGGAGGAGATGGCCCGTAAGGGCTATGCCGTGGCACTCGACGAAGTGGCGCTGATGGAAGCGCAGCTTCCCATCCTGGGCCTGCTGGCCGACGACAACATGCCTGTGGCGCTGGAACGGGGCGACCTGTTCCGCCACATGGTGGCCAAGGGCCTGAAAGAACTATCGGCAGCTGCCGGCGACAAAGGCTTCGTCTTCATGGTCGAAGGTTCGAGCATCGACGACTGGCTCCACGAGAACCGCATCGACCGGGCCATGGAGGAACTGCTGGATTTCGACCGTACGCTGGGCGATGTCCTGGAGTGGGCGGCGGCTGACGGGCATACGCTCGTCGTCGTCACCGCCGACCATGCGACGGGCGCCCTGACCCTGCAGGGCGGAGACCTGAAGGAAGGCCGCATCGACGTGGCTTTCGGCAACGACTCACACAACGGCATCGCCGTTCCTTACTATGTTTGGGGACCGGGCAGCAACCGGTTCGGCGGCATCCTGGAGAACGCGGAGCTGGGTAAATTGATCACATCTTTCATTTGAACGAACATAAGATTAATACAACGGATGTGAAGGCAGGCCCTGACCGAGGTCGGGGCCTGTTGTTTAAGAAAAAGGCATTGCAAAAGACAGATGCCGTTATTAAATTTGTAGCAGATAACAATCAAATTACCATTCTGATATGAAACGCAAACTGTTCCTCTTCCTTGCAGTGGCTGCGCTGCTGGCTGCCGGCTGCTGCAAACCTTCCGGCAACGTCATCAAGACGACGGTTCCCGCCCGGCCCGCCGGACAGCAGGATGTCATCGGCCTGACGGCCGAACCGATCGAGACGGTCCGCATCGGCATGGTGGGCCTTGGCATGCGCGGTACGGGTGCCGTCGAGCGTATCCCCTATGTACCCGGAGCCGTCATCACCGCTCTCTGCGACTTGCTGCCCGAACGTGTGGAAGAAAGCAAGGCGATCCTCGAAAAGATGGGCAAACCTGCTCCCACCGGTTGCTATAGCGGCGAGAAGGAATCCTGGCGTGCCCTCTGCGAACAGGAAGATGTCGACCTGGTGTACATCTGCACCGACTGGCTCAACCACTATCCGATTGCGATGTATGCCATGGAATGCGGCAAGCACGTGGCCATCGAAGTGCCCGCCGCCCTCGACATGGACGAGATATGGGGCCTGATCAATATGTCGGAGAAGACCCGCAAACACTGCATGATGCTGGAAAACTGCATCTACGACTTCTTCGAGATGACGACCCTGGAGATGGCCCAGCGCGGCCTCTTCGGCGAGATCATCCACGTGGAAGGTGCCTACTGCCACAACCTGGACCCGTATTGGGATGAGTATTGGAACAATTGGCGCCTGGACTACAACCAGAAGATCCGGGGCGACGTCTACCCGACCCACGGTATCGGCCCTGTCTGCCAGGTGCTGGACATCCACCGCGGCGACCGCATGACCACGCTGGTGTCGATGGATACCAAGTCTTTCAACGGCGCGAAGATCACGTCGAACCATACGGGCAAGCCCTGCACGGACTTCGCCAACGGCGACGAGACCTCCACACTCATCCGTACCGAGAAGGGCAAGACCCTGCTCATCGAGCACGACGTGATGACGCCGCGTCCATACAGCCGCATGTACCAGGTGGTGGGCACCGACGGCTATGCCGCCAAGTACCCGATTCCGCAATACTGCCTGCGTGAGGAGAAGCCCGCCGACCAGGTGGATGCCAAGCATATCAGCGACGAGAAGACCTACGAGGGCGAGGAACTGAAAGCTCTGCAGGCCGGCTATCGCAACACCATCCTGACGCCGGAACTCGAGGCGCTGGCCAAGGAGGTGGGTGGCCACGGCGGCATGGACTTCATCATGGACTACCGCCTGGTGTACTGTCTGCGTCACGGCCTGCCGCTCGACATGGACGTCTATGACCTGGCCGAGTGGTGCTGCGTGGCTCCGCTGTCGCGCATTTCGCTCGAGAACGGCTCGATGCCGGTCGAGGTGCCCGATTTCACCCGTGGCGCCTGGGACCGTGTGAAGGGATTCAGCTACGCACTGGCAAAATAGAGACATGGACGCACGCTTGCTTGAGATTGTCGGTCACTTTGCCGTGGAAGGCAAGGTGACCGGCATTCGTCCGTTAGGCAACGGACTGATCAATGACACGTTCCTGGTCGAGACCGATGGTCCCGACGATTATGTGCTGCAACGCATCAACCAGTCTATCTTCCAGGATGTGGACCTGCTGCAGCACAACATTGACTGCGTGACACGGCACATCCGCGCCAAACTGGTGGCTGCGGGGGAGAGCGACATCGACCGCAAGGTGCTGCGCTTCCTGCCGGAGCGGACCACGGGCAAGAGCTACTGGACCGATGGCAAAGAGTGGTGGCGGATCTCGGTGTTCATCCGCGACGCGGTGACCTACGAGGCGGTGACGCCGGAATATGCCGGTTACGCCGGTGTGGCTTTCGGCCGCTTCGAGGCGATGCTGGCCGACCTGCCCGACAAACTGGGAGAAACGATTCCGGACTTCCACAACATGGAATTGCGCGCGCGCCAGCTGCGCGAAGCCGTGTCGGCGGATGCGGCCGGCCGGATGGCTGACCCGGAGGTGCGGGCCCTGGTGGCTGACATCCAGTCCTATGAGGAGGAGATGTGCAAGGCGGAGGGCATGTACCGCGAGGGCCTGCTGCCCAAGCGCATCTGCCACTGCGACACGAAGGTTAACAACATGCTGTTCGACCGCGAAGGCAACATCCTCTGCGTCATCGACCTGGACACGGTGATGCCTTCGTTCGTCTTCTCCGATTTCGGCGATTTCCTCCGCACGGCGGCCAACACCGGCGCGGAAGACGACCCGAACCTTGACAACGTGTCGTTCAACATGGACATCTTCCGGGCGTTCGCCCGGGGGTATCTTTCCTCTGCGAAGGTGTTCCTCAAGCCGGTGGAGCGGGAGAACCTGCCCTATGCGGCTGCGCTGTTCCCCTACATGCAGACGGTCCGTTTCCTGGCCGACTACATCAACGGGGATACGTACTACAAGATCAAGTACCCGGAGCACAACATGGTCCGTTCCCGTGCGCAGTGGAAGCTCTTCCTGTCGGCGTGGGAGCACATGGATGAAATGGCGGCGTTCATCGCCTCGGTCTAACCATGAAATGCCTCTTGCTGACGATGGCCCTTCTGGCGGCTGCGGCCAACCCGGATGCTGCGCGTGTCCAGCGCGGCATCGACCAATGTGCGGCTCTCTGGCGTGCGGAAGACGGCACGCAGGCCGAGTTTGAAGCCTTCGTCAGCGAGTGGCTGGCCCCGACACCGGAGGCACGGCGCACGCTCTACGACAGGATTGTCCGCGCGCTTGAGATCTTCAACACCCAGGCCAACCAGCTTACCATCGAGCTGGGACGGCCGACAGTTCTGGCGGAAGGCGTCCCCGGAGAGATCGACTATCTGCTGGCCGGCTACGATGCGATGGCCCACTTCTCCGACGATATGTTTGCCAGTCGCCTGGCATTCATCACGATCCTGAATTTCCCGCACTATACGCTCGCGGAAAAGAATGAGTTGGGTGCGCACTGGGACCGTCAGGAATGGGCGTATGCCCGTCTGGGCGACGTGTTTACGGAGCGTGTGCCCGCAGCGGTGAGCCAGGAAGTGACCCTGGAGCGCAGCGAGGCGGAAGCCTATGTCTCGACCTATAACATCGAGATGGGGCATCTGCTGACCGAAAAAGGGGAGCGTCTCTTCCCCGAAGGCATGTCGCTGCTATCGCACTGGAACCTGCGCGACGAACTCAAGTCGAACTATGCCGATGTGCCCCATGCCCGCGAGAAGCAGGAAATGATCTATCAGGTGATGGAGCGCATCGTCACGCAGGAGATTCCTGCCGCCGTGGTCAACGACCCGGTGTACGACTGGGCGCCGGTCTCGAACCGAGTGTGGAAGGATGGAAAAGAGGTGACGCTGGTTGCTGAAGGGACGGTGCGTTATTCCCATATCCTGGACCAGTTCCATGCATACCAGAAACTGGATCGTTGGTGCCCGGCCCTGCCGACGGCCATCGCACGCAACTTTGAGGGCGGTATCGAGCTGTCCGACACCGAGGTGGAGGACCTGTTCATCCGTTTCCTGACCTCGGAACAGGTAGCCCGGGTCGGCGCCCTGATCCGGCAGCGCCTGGGCCGGAAACTGCGTCCGTATGACATCTGGTACGACGGGTTCAAGAGCCGCTCGGCGATACCGGAAGACCAGTTGACCGCCGAGACGCGCCGCCGCTACCCCGATGCCGAAGCATTCCACCGCGACATGCCGCGAATGCTTTGCAACCTGGGATTCGATCCCGCAGAGGCACAGTTCCTCTCCGACCATATCGTGGTCGAGGGAGCCCGTGGCTCCGGCCATGCCTGGGAATGCATGGGCCGCACTGAACCGGCCCGCCTGCGCACCCGCATCGGTTCCGCCGGTATGGACTACAAGGGCTACAACATCGCCGTGCATGAATTCGGCCATAACGTGGAGCAGGTCACGGATCTCTACCATATCGACTTCTACACGCTGGCAGGCGTGCCCAACAGCGCCATCACCGAATCGATGGCCTTCCTGTTCCAAAGACGCGACCTGCAGTTGCTGGGCTACGGACGGCAGGAAATGGATGACAACGCGACGCTCGACCTTTTCTGGGGCATGTATGAGATCATGGGCGTAAGCCTGGTCGACATGTACACCTGGCGCTGGCTCTACGCGCATCCCGAAGCGACGGTGGAACAACTGCGCGACGCCGTGCTGGCCATCGCCCGTGACGTCTGGAACCGATACTACGAACCCGTGCTCGGCACGCACGATTCGCCGCTGCTGGCCATCTATTCACACATGCTCGACTACCCGATGTACCTGCCGAATTACCCGATCGGGCACATCGTCCACTACCAGCTGGAGGAGCACCTGGCCCGGTTTGGCAGCGACGCGGCTTTCGCTGCGGAGTTGCAGCGTATCTACCGCCAGGGACGCCTGACGCCGCAGGTCTGGATGCAGGGTGCCGTGGGCGCTCCCATCAGCGTCGATCCGATCCTGACGGCCGTCAGCCGGATCCTCGCCCGCTGACCTGTTCCCCGTATCTTACTGAAAGATAGCTAAGCGGCACGGCTATTTCAGGCCGCGGGCGCGAAGCAGTGCGTTTGGGTCGGGTTCGGCGCCGCGGAACTGCTTGTAGAGCGTCATCGGCTCCTCGCTGCCGCCTTTCTCAAGGATGTTGTGGCGGAAGCTCATCGCCGTCCCCAGATCGAAGATACCCTTCTGCTTGAAGAGTTCGAAAGCGTCCTTGTCGAGTACCTCGGCCCAGAGGTAGCTGTAGTAGCCGGCACTGTAGCCGCTGTTGAAGATGTGGTTGAAATAGGTCGTGCGGTAGCGCGGGATGATCTCTTCGATCAGGCCCATTTCCCGGCATGCCTGGGCCTCGAAGGCCTCGATGTCGATGCCCTCGACCGAGGAGAGCTCATGCCATTTCATGTCGAGGATCGACGCAGCACAGAGCTCCGTGGTCATGAAACCCTGGTTGAAGGTGCGTGCCGCCAGGATCTTCTCGACCAGTTCGTCGGGAATCACCTCGCCGGTCTGGTAGTGCTTGGCATAGCCGGTGAGAACCTCTTTCTGGAAGGCCCAGTTCTCGTTGATCTGCGAAGGCAGCTCCACGAAGTCGCGGGCGACAGACGTACCGCTCACCGTCGTATAGTGGCACTGGCTCAAGAGGCCGTGCAGGGCGTGTCCGAATTCATGGAACATGGTCTCCACGTTGTCGATGCTCAACAGCGACGGCGTATCGGCGGTCGGTTTGTTGAAGTTGCCCACGTTGACGATGATCGGGCGGATCATCTGGCCGTCGAGGGTAACATACTGGTCGCGCATATTGTTCATCCAGGCGCCGCCCCGCTTGCTTTCCCGCGGAAAGTAGTCGGTGAGCAGCACGCCGATGAGCGAGCCGTCCGCGTCGGTCACCTTGAAGGCCTCTACGTCGGGATGGTATTTCGGTGCGTCCTCGATCTGCTCGAACTGCAGGCCGTAGAGTCTTGAAGCCGTGTTGAACACGCCCTGACGCACGTTTTCCATCTGGAAATACGGCTTGACGAGGTCTTCGTCCAGGTCGTATTTGGCCTTGCGCACCTTCTCGCTATAATAGAACCAGTCCCAAGGCTGGATCTTGGCGCCTTTCTCCACCTTGCCGGCGGCAATGTCCTGGTCCATGATCTTCTGCATGTCCTTCACTTCCTCCTTGGCGCGGGCCACGGCATACTGGAAGATGTTGGCCAGGAAGGCGTCCACAGCCTCGGGCGTCTTGGCCATCTTGTCACTGAGGATCTGGGCGGCAGGGGTGTCGTAACCCAGTAATTTCGCACGCTCTTCCTTCAGTTTCAGGATGTTGAGGATGATTTCCTTGGTGTCGAACTCATTGCCGTTGTTGCCGCGGTTGGCGAACGCACGGTACATCTTCTCGCGTGCGGCGCGGTCTTCGAGCTGCGCCATGACGTCGCGATATTCGGAGATGGCCACGTTGAATTCTCCCTTGAAGGCGTTGTTCTCCTTGAGGAGGTAGTTGCCGAAGCGGTTGCTCAGCACGGACAGTTCCGTGTTGATCTCTTTCATCCGGGCCTGTCCTGCCTCATCGAGGGCGATGCCGTTGTCGGCGAACGAGCGATAGATCTTGTCGAGGACCATCTCCTGCTCGCGGGTCAGGCCGAGGGACGCTTTCTGGTTGTTGACAGCTTCGACTTTGGCGAAGAGTTCTTTGTTGAAGGTGATGTCGTTGCTGTGCTGCGACACCAGCGTCATCGCTTTCTCCACGATTTTTTCGAGCGCGGGCGTGTTGTCGGTCTCGGCGAGGTTGAAGAGCACCCCGGCCACTTTGGCGAGCAGCTCGCCGGACTGGTCGTACGCGGCGATCACGTTGTCGAAGGTCGGCGCTTTGGTGTTGGCGATAATGGCGGCGATTTCAGCGTCGTGCTGCTTGATGCCCTCCTGGAGGGCGGGGAGATAGTCCGCATCCTGGATCTTCTCGAACGGCGGAATGCCGAACGGGGTGTTCCATTTCGCGAAGAAAGGATTCTCGTGCTTGTTGCAAGCGGTCATCATGAGTAATACAGATGCAAAAAGAAGGATTCGTTTCATAGGTAAGAGATGATGTTCTGCAAAAATACGTATTTTTGTATATCAAACTGCCAATTACTATAACTATGATCCGCAATATCACGCCTGCCGTCCGCTTCATCGGTGTCGACGACCTTGATCTCGACCTGTTTGAAAGCCAATACATCGTTCCCGAAGGGATGTCGTACAACTCCTATCTGATCCTCGACGAGAAAGTCGCCATCCTCGATACGGCCGACGCCCGCAAGGGGGATGCCTGGAAAGCCAACCTGGCGGAAGCCCTGGAAGGCCGCACGCCCGACTACCTGGTGGTCCACCACATGGAGCCCGACCATTCCTCGCTCGTCGCCGAGATGCTGCAGAAGTACCCCTCGCTGACGCTCGTGGCCACGCCCGCCGCGCTGAAGATGCTGCCGCAGTTCTTCGAGGGCATCGCCTTGGAGGGCCGCACGCTGCCCGTCAAGGAAGGCGACACGCTGTCGTTGGGCAGCCACTCGCTGCGTTTCGCCATGGCCCCGATGGTCCACTGGCCGGAAGTCATGGTCTCGTACGAGGCTTCCGAGAAACTGCTGTTCTCGGCCGATGCCTTCGGCCGTTTCGGCGCCATGGAAAAGATTGCCTTCTGGGTGTCGGACGATGACGACTGGGCCTGCGAAGCCCGCCGCTACTATTTCAATATCTGCGGCAAGTACGGTGTCCAGGTCCAGAACCTGCTCAAGAAGGTCGCTCCGCTGGACATCGCGATGATCTGCCCGCTGCACGGACCCATCCTCAACGAAAACCTGCCCTATCACCTGGGCCTGTACCAGACCTGGAGCAGTTATGGCGTTGAAACCGAGGGTGTCTTTGTCGCGTATGCCTCCATTCATGGCGGCACGGCGGCGGCCGCGGAGCGCTTCGCGGAGTTGCTGCGCGAGAAAGGCTGTCCGAAAGTGGCGACCGCCGACCTTACCCGTGACGACCTGGCCGAAGGCGTGGAAGACGCTTTCCGCTACGGCAAGATGGTGCTGGCCGCCTCTTCCTACGATGGCGGCGTGTTCACCCCGATGCATGATTTCCTCTATCGCCTGCAAGCCAAGGGATACCAGCAGCGCAAGGTGGGCCTGATCGAGAACGGCAGCTGGGCACCCAGCGCCGGCCGCACCATGAAGGAGATGCTTGCCACGATGAAAGACATCACCGTGGTCGAACCCATGGTGACCATCCGCAGCCGTATGCACGCCGAGGATCTTCCGAAGATGGAAGACCTCGCCGCAGCGATGTTGCACTAGACAAGCCCTGCCATGGTACGCCTGGAACCCGGAACAGCCATCGGCCCGTATCGCGTGGAGCGCTTCATCAAGGACGGCGTCTTCAATAGCAGTTACGTCGTGGCCGACGCACAGGAAGGCCGCTTCTTCCTGAAGCTCTTCGATGTGTCCGCCATCCCTGCGGCCTGGCTTGACAAGGGCCAGGTGCGGGAGATTGTCAACAGCCGCGGCCTCGGCCACACCAATGTGATCTCCTATGTGGCCGACGGAACCTTGGACCTGCAGGGCCAGGCGTATCGCTATCTGGTGATGCAGTTCTTCAAGGGCTCGCTCCTGTCGGAATATCTGGCTTCGGGACGGAAGTTTTCCGGCGCCGAAGTCCGGACGATTGCCTGTTTCGTACTCGACGGGCTGATCTATCTCCGTCGCCAGGGTCTGCTCCATAACGACCTCACCCCGCGCAACATCCTGCTCGAAGAGACGGGCGAAGGACTGGTGCCCAAGCTCATCGACCTGGGACACGCCAACGCCGAAATCACCAGTGGTGAGCCGCCCTTCCCCATGGAAGACCTCAATCCGCTCTACATGGCACCTGAAGCGCTGAACGGCGTCTTTACCGATGCCAGCGAGGCCTTTTCCGTGGCGGCGATTCTCTATACGCTGATCTGCGGACAGGTGCCCTGGAATCTGCATCTGGACGAAACTGAATCCTTTGCCGAACGCAAGGCCCGTCTGAACGAGGCCCGGCAGCGCGAGCCTGTCTGGCCAGCCGCCCTGCATGCTTGTGACCAAGTGCTGCAGCATATCGTGCTGACAGGGCTCAACCTGATTCCGGAGCGGCGCCCGACACCCGCCCGGATGCTGGAGATGCTCACCGGCGAGTCGGTGGACATGCAGCAGCGTGCGGCTGGCGGCAAGGGTACGCCGAAGAAGCCCGCTTCCGGCCTGACGGCCACGACCGACGGCACCGAACTCAAGAAAACCTTGCAGCGCAACACGCGCAACGGCGGCTTCGCCGATGTGGCGGGTATGGAGGATCTCAAGACGATGCTGACGCAGCGCGTCATCTGGGTGCTACGCGACCGGGAAAAGGCGAAGAAGTACCGCCTCCTGCCACCCAACGGCATGCTGCTCTATGGCCCGCCGGGCTGCGGCAAGACTTATTTTGCCGAAAAATTCGCCGAGGAATCCCACTTCAACTATATGGTGGTCAACGGTTCGGATGTGGGCAGCACGTACATCCACGGCACGCAGGGCAAGATTGCGGCCCTGTTCCAGGAAGCCGCGGCCAAGGCGCCGACGGTGCTTTGTTTCGACGAGTTCGATTCATTCGTGCCCGCCCGCGGCAGCGAGGCTGCCAGGCATCGGCCGGAAGAGGTCAATGAATTCCTGTCGCAGCTCAATAACTGCGCCCAGCGGGGCATCTTCGTCATCGGCACGACCAACCGGATGGACATGATCGACCCGGCCGTGCTGCGCAAAGGACGCCTCGATCTGCACGTGGAGATTCCCGCGCCGGATGCGGCTACCCGGCAGGCGATGTTCGCCCACCATCTGAAGGGCCGGCCGCTGGCCGATGATATCGATATGGCTGAACTGGCGGCACTCTCCGACGGCTATGCCTCTTCCGACATCGCCTTCATCGCCAACGACGCTGCCCTGATGGCGGCCCTTGCCGACGTGCCCATCTCCCAGCAACATCTCAAGGATTCCATCCGCTGCAATCCTTCTTCCCTTGGACCGAAGGCCCACCGTACGCCTATCGGCTACAAATAAGACTATAAGAGCTTCCGCAAGTCGTCGATGATATAGTTAGGCGTGGCGACGGCCAGCTGCTCGGCAGTCTGGTTGCCATACGAGACACCGCAAGTAAAGCAGCCGGCGTTGCGCCCCATCTCCAGGTCGAAGGCAGTGTCGCCCACGACGAGGGTTTCTTCGGGTTTGGCGCCCATCTTACCCAGGATGACATAGACCATGTCGGGGGCGGGCTTGGGCCGGGCTGCGGTCTCCACGCCGAAGATCAGGGAAAGCGGAATGTACTTCGTCAGTCCGGTGTGCTGCATCAGCAACACGAGTGAGCGCTGTCCGCGGGAAGAGGCCACGGCCATGGGGATGCCGCGTTCCGCCAGGGTGGCGAGCGTCTCTTCTACACCTGGAAACAACTGGATCACCGGCACGGCAAACGCTTCGAAAATCTCCCGATAGATAGCCACGGCGCGTCGGGCGTCCGCTTCGGACATCCCGGCACCGCGCGTGAAATTCTCGATGAGCGGCAGGCCGATGGTGGCGGCCAGGGCCTTTTCGTCTGCCGGGGGCAGACCCATCCGCCGCAGGGTCTCCTGGGCGGTAGCCAGGATGCCCGTGCGGGTATCGGCCAGCGTGCCGTCGAAGTCGAAGATGATGGCGGCCATGGTTTACAGCGGGGACTGGTCGCGCCGGAGCAATTCCGTGTAGTCCTCGATGCGCCGCATCTGACCGGGAATCCCGATCCGCTGCGGGCAGGCGTCCACGCACTGGCGGCAGCCGATGCAATGGTTGGCTTGCTGAAGCTTGGCGAGGCCGCGGTCCAGGCTCACGAGGTAGGCGCGCCGGGCCTTGCGATAGGCCGGATCCTGCTGGTCCTCCTGAATGAGACCCTCGTTGACGCACTTGTTGTAGTGGGTGAAAACGCCCGGAATGTCCACGCCATAGGGGCACGGCATGCAGTACTTGCAATCCGTGCAGGGGATCAGCGGGTACTTCACATAATCGTCCGCGATGTGCTCGAGTAGCTGGAAGTCACTGTCTGTGAGCGGTTCCAGCGGGCAGAAGGAGGAAAGATTGTCTTCCAGGTGCTCCATATAGGTCATACCGCTGAGTGCAGTCAGCACGCGCGGATGGCTGCCGCAGAAGCGGAATGCCCACGAGGCGATGGATGCACCCGGAGCGCGCTCCAGCAACTGTTTGGCGGCATGGTCGGGCAATTTGGCGAGACGGCCACCGAGCAGGGGCTCCATGATGACCACGGGAATATCGCGCTTGTCCAGTTCTCCATATAAATAGGAGGCGTTGACATTGCGGGAGGAGAGGATATGGGCGTGGTGCCAGTCCACATAGTTCATCTGGATCTGGACGAAGTCCCAGTGGTATTTGTCGTGCTGCGACAGCAGGTAGTCGAACACCTGCTGGTCGCCGTGGAACGAGAAGCCGAGGTGGCGGATGCGGCCCGCTTCGCGTTCCTTGAGCAGGAACTCGAGCATCCCGTTGTCGAAGAATCGCTTCTGCAGCACTTCCAAGCCGGAAAGTTCACCGCTGCTTCCGCCGACGGAGTGCAGCAGGTAATAGTCGATGTAATCGACCTGCAGGGCCTCGAAGGAATGCTTGTACATCTTCATGGCGGCTTCCCTCGACCAGTCGCCGCGCTGGTTCGAGAGTTTGGTGGCGATCAGGAAGCTGCTGCGCGGATGGCGGCTCAGCGCGATGCCGGTCACGCGTTCCGATTCGCCCTGCCCGTACATGGGCGCGGTGTCGAAATAGGTGACGCCGTGCTCGATGGCATAATCCACCAGGGTATTCACCTGCTCCTGGTCGATGACATCCTTGCCGTTCTCGTCTGTAATGGTGGGCCAGCGCATGCAGCCGTAGCCCAGCAACGACACATCGTCGCCCAGCGGGCTCTTACGGTATGTCATCTCGCCAGGTTCCTTGCGGGAGGCAGTGGCTTTCGGGGCATTGTCCGTGCAGGCGGCGGCCGTTGCGGCGGCGCCTGCGCCCAGTATCTTGATAAAGTCTCTACGTTTCATGGCGAATCCTCCCTATCTTTCTTTGTGGACTTCGTGTCCTTCTACATAAATGGCGCTGACCGGGCGGGCCGGGCAGTGGAATTCGCACGCCCCGCAGCCGATGCATTGCTCGGGATTGACGGCAGGTACGCGCAGATGGGCGCCTTCTTCCCTGGGTACCATCTGGATGGCGCCGACAGGGCAGTGGCGGGCGCAGTTGCCGCAATTCACGAGATCGCGGTTCACGACGCAGTTTTCAGGGATCACGACGGCGTGACCGATCTGGATGGCACTCTTGTCGGCGGGGCTGTCTACTTTCTGGATGGCCCCGACGGGGCACACCTGCGTGCAGCGGGTGCAGTTGATGCGGCAGAAGCCTTTGTCGAAGGACATCTCGGGCTGCATGAGGGTGGCCAGGCGGGCAGAGGGCCGCAGCACGTCGTTCGGGCATTCGCTGACGCAGAGCTGGCAGGCGGTGCAGTGGCTGTAGAAGTGCTTGCGGCTGATGCTGCCGGCTGGCACGGGGGTGACTTTGCGCTCGGGCGGTGTCTTGCCTTCAAGGGCGGCGACGCCGGCGTTCAGTTGTTTTTTCTTGGCTTCGACCGTGGCTGCGCCGGCGACCATGGCAATGCCGGTGATGAATGCGCGACGCTCTGCTACGCTCTGATCTTTCGTCTCGCTCGCAGAAAAATCCCCCCGCGACGAAAGATCACCCGCTTCGCTTCGCTTCCTGCCGTAAACAAAGCGATACTTGATCGCACCGCTATGGCAGTTGTCGAGGCAGTCGAAGCAGGCGACGCAGCGGCTGTAGTCGATAGCGTGGTTCTTCGTGTCGATGCACGAGGCTTTGCATCGCTTGCCGCAGACGCCGCAGTTGATGCATTTGTCCAGATTGATTACCGGGCGGAAGAGGGAAAAGCGAGAAAGCAGGCCGAGAACGGTGCCGACGGGGCAGATGTTGTTGCACCACGTGCGTCCGCCGGTCCAGGCGAGGACGGCCACCACGATGAGCGTGACGGTGGCCACGATGAGCACGGGCAGGCTCTTGAGCCAGACTTCCGTGGGATAGAATGCGTAGCTTCCGTAATGGGCGGAGATGCTGGCCAGCAGGTTGTTGCACCATCCATACACCGGCGCGAAGAGGGCGGTGGCGATGCGACCGTAGGCGCTGTAGGGTGCGACCAGCAGGGCAATGGAATTCAGTCCGAGGACCATCAGCAGGATGAAGAGCACCAGTACACCGTAGCGGAGCCATTTGTTCTCTTTCCGGAAGGTGAAGCGGTTTTTCTTGCCTTTGCGGCGTCCGCTGAACCAGATAAAGATGTCTTGGAGCACGCCCAGCGGGCAGATGACGGAGCAGTAGACCCTGCCGAAAAGGAGGGTGAGCAGGACCAGGCCCACGATGACCGCGACATTCAGGGCGAGCACGGCGGGGAGCAGCTGGATCTTGGCCATCCAGCCGAACCACAGGTGGACGGCGCCGGTGAAGTCGAGGAAAAGCAGCGTGATGAGGGTGAAAAAGAGCACGGCTGCGGTCCATCGGATTTTGCGTAGCATGTCGGTTGATTTTTGTACAAAGCTAAATAAAAAACCAAAGAACCGACAAAAAGTTGAAATTCTTAGTTTGTTTTCCGAAAAAAGATGCGTAACTTTGGGGTTGCTAACTATGTTAGGACGAAAGTGTACCGCTAATAAAAAGGTAAGTAATTAATAATTAACTAAATAAAAACAAAAAGTATGAAAAAATTGAGTACATTGTTCGCAGCCGTAGCTTTGATGCTCGTTGCAACATTCTCTGCATCTGCTGCAGACAACTCTTACAAGGTCGGCAACGGCAAGGTGACCATCACCATTACCGATCTTGCTCCGAACGCCGAGGGTACGGCGCTCATCGCTTGCTACAACGTCGACGTTGCAGCGGATGCGGTGGACGAGTGCTCCTCTTTGGTGATCACCCCGCTCGTGCGTGATGAGAACGGCAATAAGAAACTGATCGAGATGATCGTGGTCAACGGCGAATCCCGCAAGATCAACACCGAGTGGCTGCAGCGTGTTTGCTACGATGTCTGCGATCCCAATAGCGTCCGCTTCTTCAAGGTGAAGGAAGGTGAGGCCCTCCATGTCAAGACCTGCACCGAGGTTCCCTATGAGGAATGGATGGATCAGGGCGCCGCTTTCTATGTGACGACCCAGAAGGCTACCTACAAGCCGAACTGCATCAGCAACTATCCGGGCGAAGAGTACATCTGCGACATCCCGTACCTGACCGAGCCGCTCGTGGTCGATCCCGTGCTCGCTCCGATTCCGGTCCAGGCCAAGGTTGAGGGCAGCCGCGTCCTTCGCACCAAACTCTATTATCCGGTCAACGTGACGAAGAAGGTGGACAACTACCTTGAGAACGCCGAAGCGCTCGAGCTCCTGAATACCCTCGATCGCGGTAACTTCGCCGTGACTTCGGTCGCCATCGAAGGCTGGGCTTCTCCTGAAGCTACCGTCCGTTACAACCAGACCCTCTCCGAGAACCGCGCCAAGACGGTCAAGAGCATCATCTCCGACAAGTACAACTTCCCGCAGGAGGTTTACTCCGTGAAGGGCAACGGTGAGTACTGGGATTCCATCATCGATTATGTCGACAACACCGAAGAGCCGATCGTGGCCAGCAACCGCGCTGCCATCCAGGATGCCATCGCCGCCAACGGCGACCTTGACAAACGTGAGGCAGCCATCAAGAAGATTGACGGTGGCAAGCCGTACAAGAAGATCTTCGACGCCGTGTACCCGCGCAGCCGCTTCGCCGAGGCCGTGGTCTCCTTCGAGAACAAGGGCTACAACAAGGCTGATGTCGAGTCGCTCTACAAGCACGATCCGGCCAATGTCTCCGCTGACGAGTATGTGCTCTGGCTCCAGGATGGCGCTCCGTATGAGGCTGCCGTGAATGCCGTGAAGTACTATCCGAACGACGCCCGCGTGGCCGCCGTGGCTGCCGCCAAGGAATACGAGGCCGGCAACATTGACAAGGCCATCGAGCTCTACAAGAAGGCCGGCGACACCCAGGAAGTTTACAACAACCTGGCTGCCTGCTACCTCGCCAAGGGCGATGCCGAGAATGCGAAGAAGTATCTCGACAAGGTGAACGACCAGAAGCTCGCCGAGACCAATGGCAACGAGCTCCGCAAGGTGGTCCTCAACAACAAGTTCTTCGGCAACAAATAAGCCGCCGAAGCACTGAAAACTGAAAGGGGAGGGCACCATACCTCCCCTTTTTATCCCCGCCTTGGTGGTGGAATGGTAGACACGAGGGACTTAGACTGTTCTTTGAAATAATAGTTTGTAAGACACGATACTTTTGTATCTTCACGTCTGCTATGGGAAAGAAATCATATACTGTAGAAGATGTGAAGACAGCCGTTGCTGAAAGCAAGTCGGTTGCAGGAGTGTTGAGACAGTTGGGCCTCCGGCCTGTAGGTGGCAATTATAAGACTATCCATAGGATTATTAAGGAGAACGCTTTCGATACAACTCATTCTTTTGCTTTGTCCGAACTGTCACGCCCTTACAGACCATTATAGAGGAAGAGCGCATTTGAGTGCACTCTCTGAAAAGAGAGATGTAGAATGTCGTAAATTCAAGGAAACCCGTCCCGGGAGACCGGCAGGCAATCTTGAGCCAAGCCTTCGAAAGAAGGAAGGTGCAGAGACTAGACACGACACACCTAAAGATCGATGATCCATGGTGAAGGAATAGTCCGGACCACAAACGTATACAAACGGTGGCGAAAGCCATAGTGGTAAGAAAATCCCTTGGCCCGAAGGGGCCGTGCGGGTTCGAGTCCCGCCCGGGGCACTGATTGGAAATCCAACCTATTGATATTCAGTGGGTTGGATTTTTGCATATAGGATTCTTGTCCCACAAATGTCCCAATAATTTTGAAAACGGATG
>Ga0265298_10001577_pt1 | contig 33791 bp, 29 predicted proteins | sample AusTroGonzalo_MG_3_FD_193486 | JGI IMG/M metagenome (GOLD analysis project Ga0265298, IMG submission 193486) | Bovine rumen microbial communities from tropical cattle in Woodstock, Queensland, Australia - Gonzalo_01 | ecosystem: Host-associated > Mammals > Digestive system > Stomach > Rumen ... | reverse complement strand
CAACTTCTATATTGACAACATCAAAATCATCTACGAACCCAGCGTCTAAACTACCGCATGAACAAGAAAGGACTAACCGCACTATATCTCATTTTTGACATTTCAGCCGCCCTCTTCACCTGGGTATGCTTTTATTTCTACAGAAAACACGTCGGCGAGCACATGAACTTCTCCGGCATACTGCAAGCCGTCGGACACGACCCCAAGTTCTTCTGGGGCATGTTGCTATGCCCGGTCTATTGGGTGTTCTTACACGCTCTGTCCAGCTACTACAACAAGATTTACCGCAAGTCCCGCCTATCTGAATTGGTCACCACTTTCAGTATCACCCTCATCGGCGTACTGGTGTTTTTCTTCGCCTTCATCTTGGACGACATTGTCACCAAGCCTCAAGACTACGTGCGATACATGATGTTCCTCTTTTCGTGGCAGTTCATCCTCACCTACGTCCCGCGTCTGATTATCACCACACGCATCAACCGCAAGATTCATAGCGGGAAAATCGGTTTCAACACCATCATTGTGGGTTGCGATGAATTCGCGTTGCAGGCATACAACATGGTCATGAACCAGAACCCTGCCCCTGGCAACTTCCTGATCGGCTATGTCACAGTGGATTCCGACCATCAGGATGAGATGAAAGAAAAACTGCCTTGTTTGGGAGACATCAGCCATTTGGAAGAGATCATCAATCAGCGGCACATTGAGGAGCTGATTATCGCATTGCACAATGGACAGCGAAAATATTTGGAACAGATCATCGTGCTGGCCCGCGACAACCGCAACATCACCATCAGCATGCCCGCCAACATGCAAGACGTGCTGATGGGCAAGGTAAAGACCTCCTCAGTACTGTACGAGCCGCTCATTTCCATTTCGCCGGAGTATCTGCCCACATGGCAACGCTTCGTCAAGCGAGGCATGGACATCCTTCTGTCGCTCATCGCGCTCATACTGCTCTCACCGCTCTATATCTTCCTCGCCATCAAGGTCAAGAAATCCTCGCCTGGTCCCATATTTTACAAGCAAGAGCGCATCGGTTACCACGGCAAGCCCTTCAACATCATCAAGTTCCGTTCGATGTACGTCAATGCCGAAGACGCCGGCCCGGCACTTTCCTCCAAGGAGGACGCCCGCATCACCCCGTTCGGCAAGTTCATGCGCCAGTACCGTCTGGACGAGACCCCGCAATTCTACAATGTGCTCATCGGGGACATGTCCTTGGTTGGCCCGCGCCCCGAACGCCAGTTCTACATCGACCAGATTGTGGAACGCGCCCCCTACTACCCTCTCCTGTTAGGCATCAAGCCAGGGCTAACATCCTGGGGTCAAGTCCGGTTCGGCTACGCCGAGAACGTGGATGAGATGCTCGAACGCCTCCGCTGGGATATGCTCTACATTGAGAACATGTCGCTGCAGATGGACATCAAAATCCTCATCTACACGGTTTTGATTGTATTGAAGAGAGAGGGGAAATAATGCACCTCAAAATTCCATCGGTATTTCCGGCTTCAGCATAGTAAAGGTCTCCTCGCCGCTCATTTTCAAGGTAAACAGCCCATGCTTCCGAGCATAGTCTGCAGATTTCCCCTTGTAATTGATGGCCGCCATGGCAGCGTAAACGGTTCTTTCTCCGAATCCTGGAAAAAAGAATTTGAAACGTTTCATCTGCTGAATGAAATACTGAACATCTTCCACGGAACAGGTGGTCTTGACCTCGACAGCCACTACCACATCGCAATTTTCCAGAAGGACATCGACCTCCATCTTGTCTTCGCCGTCAACAGTTGACTTGATCGATTCTCCTTCTTTGTAAATATTGTGGATGCCGATGCCGAGATCCTTAAAAAGTTTGAGTGCCGCAGGTTTGCATAGTGCCTCCACCAGCCTGCCCCATTGGGTGGTGAACACGTTTTTCATGTCCTTGATCGCCCTGTTGGTGTCAGCGCTGATCTTATCCATCCGTTTCCTAAACTCGTCACGTTCTTGTTCCCATTTTGCATCACGTTCTATTTTCTCAGCATCCAATTTTGACTCACGCTCTTCCCTATCCTTTAGATAGCGTGCGTAGTTCTCGTCCATGCGGCGCCCGCTTTCCATAACGGATTTCAGCAGAGCCCTGAAATCAGGATATGGCCGCGAAAAATGTGCTTTTGTTCTCATATTCTTTGTAATTAAAATGGTTATTTTATTAACGCTGCAAAGATACATTTTTCTTAATACAATTAATGAAATTTAAAAATATTTTTTATAAACATTATTTTAATATTAAAATATTCATTATTTTTGCCGCATGGAAGGTGAGTAGTGTACGTAGCCATTGCTGCCATGCGTTACGCCAACGATTCCGACATTTACGCACGCCGCAAGGGACTCTACGTGCTCACCGCCACCGGCGACGGCCTGTTCACCATGGGGAAACCCGGGAAAAGGAAAGAGTATTGACAATAAAAAAAGAGCACCGGAGTCCGGTGCTCTTTATATCTGTCATAGCGCGCTACTATAGTAAGTGGCAAGCTACGGTAAGACCAGCCATCACGATGGAGACCATGCTCATCAACTTGATGAGGATGTTCAGGGACGGGCCGGAAGTATCCTTGAAAGGATCGCCCACGGTGTCTCCCACCACGGTAGCCTTATGGTTGTCAGAGCCCTTGCCTCCGAAGTTGCCTTCCTCGACATACTTCTTGGCATTGTCCCAAGCGCCACCGGCATTAGCCATGAAGATAGCCAACACGAAGCCTGCGCCAAGGCCGCCCACGAGCAGACCGAGCACGCCGGCCACGCCGAGGATAAGACCCGTACAGATAGGAGCCAAAATGGCGAGAATGGAAGGCAGCAGCATTTCGTGCTGAGCACCCTTCGTGGAGATAGCCACGCAACGAGCGTAATCAGGTGTACCCTCACCGGTGAGGATGCCCTTGATTTCGTGGAACTGACGACGCACTTCTTCCACCATCTTCTGGGCAGCGCGACCCACAGCGTTCATGGTGAGACCGCAGAACAGGAAGGCCATCATGGAGCCGATGAAGACACCCACGAGCACTTTCGGGTTCATCAGGGAGACGTTGTACCAGCTCATGAAATCAATAAGATTGGCATTGGCAAGCTCTTCAGCCGTTTTCTGCACGCCATCGGCCACCTGGGCCAAGCCATTGCTGGCACCATCGGCGATACGAATGAGGGCCATCTTGATTTCTTCCACGTAGGAAGCGAGCAGTGCGAGAGCCGTCAGAGCTGCGGAACCGATAGCGAAACCTTTGCCCGTGGCAGCCGTAGTGTTACCCAGAGCGTCAAGAGCATCGGTGCGCTTGCGGACCTCAGGATCCAAACCGCTCATCTCGGCGTTACCACCGGCGTTGTCGGCGATAGGACCGTAAGCGTCCGTAGCCAGCGTGATACCCAGCGTGGACAACATACCCACAGCGGCAATACCGATACCATACAGACCCAGAGAGAGGTTCTCCGGCGTGAAAGCGATCTGGAAGCCGTTGGCGCACAAGAATGCCAAAATGATAGCAATACCGATAGTGAGCACCGGAATCACAGTGGAGATCATACCCAAGCCGATACCGGAGATAATCACGGTAGCAGGACCTGTTTGGGAAGACTCAGCCACTTTCTGAGTGGGCTTGAAGGATTGGGAAGTGTAGTATTCCGTTGATTTACCAATGATGACACCGGCCAGCAAACCGACCACCACAGACAGGGAAACGTGCCACCACATGTTATCCTGAGTACCGAACACCAATGCGAAGATAGCGAAGGTAGCCACAGCGATGAGGATAGCGGCTGTATTGGTACCGCGGCTCAAAGCCTTGAGCAGTTCCGTCATGTTAGCTTCTTCTTTCGTACGGACGATGAAGATACCGATTACGGAAAGAATCACGCCTACAGCAGCAATCATCATCGGGGCAAGGATGGATTTCATCTGCATTTCAGCACCGATGGAGGCGAAAGCAGCAGCACCCAAAGCCATCGTGGAAAGAATAGAACCAGCGTAGGACTCGTACAGGTCAGCGCCCATACCGGCCACGTCACCCACATTGTCGCCCACGTTGTCGGCGATAGTAGCAGGGTTGCGCGGGTCGTCCTCAGGGATATTGAATTCGGTTTTGCCTACCAAGTCAGCACCCACATCAGCGGCCTTGGTGTAGATACCGCCGCCCACACGTGCGAACAGGGCCTGTGTGGAGGCACCCATACCGAAGGTCAGCATCGTGGTAGTGATGATGACGAGATGGTTGGTTTCGGGGATGAAGTAGTTGAGGATGAGGAACCACACGGACACGTCCAAGAGGGCGAGACCGACGACGGTGAGACCCATCACGGCACCACTACGGAAAGCCACCTGCAAGCCCTTGTTAAGGCTCTGGCGCGCACCGTTGGCGGTACGAGCGGAGGCATACGTAGCAGTCTTCATACCGAGGAAGCCAGCCAAACCGGAGAAGAAACCGCCGGTGAGGAAAGCGAACCATACCCAACCGTTCTGCAAATCGAACAGCGACATGATGAAGAACAGCACTGCGAGGATGACGAACACGATGCTCACCACCTTGTATTGCTGTTTCAGGTAAGCCATAGCGCCCTTGCGGACGTGAGAGGCGATTTCGCGCATAGTGGGAGTACCTTCATCTTCTTTCAGCATTCTGCGATAGAAGAAGAACGCAAAACCCAATGCGACGATGGATGCGCAAAACACGATCCATACATACTTTACTAAGTTTTCCATAAGTAAAAATTTAAATTATTAATATAAAGAGATTTAGTTAATAGATACCGCTTTTTTTAACAAACTGCAAAGATATAAAAAATATGTGTAATTTTGCATTTCTTCATTTCGAGAAAATGTCAAGCATTTAAAATCATATTACTACCCCGGCCTTCGGCCACCCCTTCTAACAGAAGGGGAATTTATTCCTTCAACTATCAACTATCAACTATAATCTCTACCCCCCAATGCTCTACCTCCATATTCCCTTTTGCAAAAGCAAATGCGTCTATTGCGGATTCTATTCAGTAGCGAATCTGCATGGGAAAGAATCGTTTTTGGACGCGCTTCGAAAGGAGGTGCGGCTACGCCAGGATTATCTTGGGAAAAATCCCATACGAACCGTCTATTTCGGCGGGGGAACCCCCAGCCTGCTGACACTCAATGAGCTGGAAGATATCATGCGCTTATTATCCGACACTTTCGACTTGGGGAATGTCCAAGAGTTCACCATGGAGGCCAATCCCGAGCAGCTCACGCCGGGGTACTGTGCGGGGCTGCGCGCATTGGGCGTAAATCGCCTGAGCATCGGGGTACAGTCGTTCCAAGGCCCCGTGCTGCGCTTCATGGGGCGGCGGCACACTGCGGAAGAGGCGCTGAAGGCCGTGGACAACGCTGCCGCCGCCTTCGACAATCTCTCCATCGACCTCATCTACGGGGTTTCGGAGCGCGACAACGCGCATTGGCGCGAGGACCTGCGCACCGCTTTCGCCCTGCCCGTGCGCCATCTCTCCTGCTACGCACTCACGCCGGAGGAGAACTCCATCCTATACAAACAAATCGAGCGCCGGAGCCACGCACCCGTGGATGACGACCTCGCCGCGCAACAGTACCAAATTCTGCAGGAGATGCTCCCCCTCTCCAACTTGCAACAGTACGAAATCTCCAATTTCGCCATGCCAGGCTTCGAATCGAAGCACAACTCTTCCTACTGGAACCACACGCCCTATCTAGGACTGGGCCCCGCCGCGCACTCGTTCGACGGGCACAGTCGCCAATGGAATCCGGCAAACCTGAAGCAGTACGCGGAAAACATGGCACAGGGCAGGGACTGCGAGGAGAGGGAGACGCTGACCGAAGACGATCTCTACAACGAGACGCTGCTGCTCGGCCTGCGCACTCGCGCAGGCGTGGACCTCAGTGCGCTGGGCGCGCGGTTCGGAGGCTTGCGCCGAAAGGCACTGGAAGAGCACTTCCGCACGCACGTCGCGCCGGAGCACTACCGCATAGAAAAAGACCGGCTCTGTCTTACAGCAACCGGTCTTTGGTTCGCCGACGGCATCGCGCAGTCGGCCTTCTTGGTATAGTCTATTCTCGTTCTAGAACCTATATCCTACATTAAATGAAACATTGAAATAGAGATGCGTCGGAGATGTGGTCGGATATGTTATAATCTCATTGCCATCGGCACCCGTCACAGATATTCCTTTCAGACTTTGATATTTGGCCTTATAACCACCCAGCGTCAGATCAGTGAAGAAATAGAGTTTCTTCACAATAGTGGTGGCACCTAATCTCAAGGTAGCGCCTGCTCCGCATTTGTCGCCAAGCCATTGTTCTTGGTAATTGGCGGCCAGATGCTCATTCACTTTCATGTATTTGGGAGAAGCCGTCTGAAAACGCAAATCCAAGGCAGTACCCAGCATAAATGTGGTGTTGTTTTCATAATCGCCGAAAATGAACAGCGGGCCTGCATGCACATGCGTAGGGCCTCCGAAGCAGTATTTGAGGGAGAGCATGCCGCCAATAGCAGCCTTCTCCTTCGGGACGGCAAAATCAAGACCGGCACCTACACCCACATAAAAGATGGGTTGCATGGCGGAAGCGTATTCAAACACAGCAGCTCCGTTCACGCCCCAGAAGTTCTTCTTGGTACGGACGGGCTTGGGTTCAGGGGCCTGCGTCTGTTTGGGTTCGGTCACAGGGGTCTTCTTAGGGGCAGCTTCAGTGCCATCGCCCAGCGTCCAGCGGATTTTTCCACGATAAGCGGCAGGCACGTAGCAGGTCACATTCTGCCAACGTTTCATCAACTCCTTGGCCATGTTCTCAAACTGGGCCTCCAACTGATTGAAGTCCTCCAGCAGGAACGGACTTTCAGAAGCCAACCCTTTGAAAACAGTCTGGTACAGTTGGTTATCCTCGGCCACGTCATTGCCCTTGATGGCAATCACATAGCTCTTCAACTCTTTTCCACCAATCAATTTGTCCACCACATTGTCGCGCACATACTGGAAATACGGATTGTCGAGGCCCTTGTCGGGGATGCCGATGCGCTCGTCGGAAGAGTGGTTGTCATAGCCGTCGGTGAAAGACACCATGCAGGCATAATCATATTTCTCACGGTCGGAGGCACTCATGGACGAGACATAATTGCCGATCATATCAGAGCCCTTGTGCATGGCATAATATAATGATGTATTATTATATAATGTAAGACTGTGGATAAACTGGATCATGGACGATTTGGTGCTGGCGGTGAGCGGCTGGATGTCGAGCACCATCTTGTCGGTATTGCTCATGGTGTTGAAGCCGATGATACCGAGGCGCACGCTACCGTTGGGCGAAGCGTTGTACATCACATCGATGAACTTGATGGCTGCATTTTGCAGTTTGGCGAAGTTGACCTCGCCGAGAGAAGTGCTGCAGTCGAGAATGAGCATCACGACCATCACGCCATCGGTCTTGAACTGCTGCTGGGCATCCTTGACCTCGCTGTCGCGCTGCCAGCGGTACTCTTTGCCGTCATACTGCCATTTCCAGAACTTGAGTCCCTCTTCAAAACCGCCGGGATAGTCAGTCTGGGCTTTCTCGAAAGCAAAAGAAATGGACTCATCGTCCTCCACGTGTCCCGTAATCGTCTTTACGGGCGCGAATGTTATGCCCTTGGAGGCGATATTGGAGAGGGTATAGACGAACTGGTTGTTATCGCCGCGGCTGATCTCATAGTCGCCCTCAATATAATATTTGGCATTCTCCGCCTGAGCAAACAGAGAAACGCACGCCAGCATTCCGATTATGACACAAAGTAACTTTTTCATGACAAAAAAATTTGATATAATAACTCCACTAAGGGTTTTATATTGCACAGTACACTAAATCAATGTCGCAAAATTACGAAATCAATCCACTTCATCCCATACAAAACGAAATAGTTTTTAACCGTCATTTGTCAATTTTTGTATCTTCGCAGCGTAAAAAAAATCACAATGAAATCCGTCAAAACTCTTCTATTGATAGTCTGCTGCAGCCTGTTGATATGCAGCTGCCACAAGCCCAACATCATCGTCATCATCCCGGAACCAGTGGAATGCACGCCCAAAAGCGGCAGCTTCACCATCAACAACGAGACATATCTCTGTTTCGAGAACCTGGGGGCGGAGACCGGAAACTTCTCCAAAACCATCCATGACATTTACAGACAGACTTTCAAGATAAAGCCTAACCTGGGTGACAAGAGCAGCAGCCACGGAAACTACATTCTCTTTGAAATCAACAAAAAGGAAGACAAGGGAATCGGTGAGGAAGGCTACACACTCACGGTGAAGCGCAACCGCATCATTGCCAAGGCGAACACAACGGCAGGGCTGTTCTACGCGTTCCAGACCATCCGGCAGATGGCCTACCTTGACCAGCTTGCAGACTCGAAGGAGTTTCATATCCCCTGTGCCAAGATTACCGACTATCCGCGTTTCGCATACCGCGGCGCACACCTCGACGTGTCACGACACTTCTTTGACGTGAATTTCGTAAAACGCTATATTGACTTGATGGCCGCATACAAGCTCAACAAGTTCCACTGGCACCTGACCGACGATCATGGCTGGCGCATCCAGATCGACCAATACCCGGGACTCACCGCCATCGGCGCATGGCGCCCCGAACGCACAAGCTGGGACACCCTGCATCCGGTACAGCCAGACGAACCGGCCACTTACGGCGGATACTACACCAAAGCCCAGATTCGCGACATCATCCAGTACGCCGCCGCAAGGCACATCGACATCATCCCAGAGATTGAAATCCCCGGCCATTGCAGCGCAATTCTGGCCACCTACCCGCAATACGCCTGCGACGACTATCCATACACGGTGGCCGTCGGACCCTACTGGCCTCCGAAGGCTATCATGTGCGCCGGCAACGACGACGTAATCACCTTCTACAAAAACGTGCTCACGGAAGTGGCGGAACTATTCCCCTATCCTCTTATCCATATTGGCGGCGACGAGGCTTTCAACGACAACTGGCAGGTTTGCCCCAAGTGCCAGCAGCGTATCCAGGACAAAGGGCTTGCCGATGAAACCGCCCTTCAGCAATGGCTCATGAATGAGATGGAACAGCATCTGAAACAGTTCGGCAAGACGGCCATCATGTGGGACGACATCGTGTCTGACAACATGGTAAACCGGTGCGACGTGATGTGCTGGCAGAGCCTTGATGTAGCCAAAACCGCCGCCAAGCACGGCAACGACGTCATCCTCTGCCCCACCAGCCACTGCTATTTCAACTACTATCAAGGCGATCCCGATAAGGAGCCTTTGGCCATGACAGGCCTGGTAACCTTGGAGAAAGCGTACAGCTTCGACCCCATGCCCGATGGCTTAACCCAAGAACAAGCCAAACACATCCTGGGCGGTCAATGCAACCTCTGGACAGAGTTCATCAACACGCCCGAGCAGGCTGAATTCATGCTGCTGCCCAGACTCTGCGCACTATCCGAGTGCGTTTGGACGCCGCTCGACAAAAAGGATTTCAAGAATTTCTCCAAAAGAGTGTCCTTCCACCGCCAGTACCTGATCAAATCAGGATACCGCTGCCACGAATAGAGACTATTTATTCGTTGGAAAGAACGGCGAGTTACGATAATAATCAAATCCGAGATCTTTGGTGACCGCACCTTGCACCAAGGTGTCCTCGTTGTGTTCTGTGGGACTGAACTGCAGATTCCGGTAGCACGTGTTGCGGGAAGTCAAAATGCCGTATGCATCCTTGTCATCCGACACAAAGTTGGTGTATTCCAATCTATTCTGCACAATACTGCTGCTCGGATGGGAAACATTGTAATAATCCAGATAGGTCTTGCCTGCCGCCCAGACCTGCAATTGAATGCAATTATACGGAACACCGTCAATAGCATCAATATAGCGCGTCACATTTTCATCTGGCTCCAGATTCTGAGCGAGAAGCTTGTAGAAGGTATTGGGGACAAAACCGATATAGGAGACCTCGCTTGTCGTGGTGGAACGGACAAAATCAGCATTCAGTTTCTTGGTGATTACCTTATGAGCAACAGCACCCGTATTTTTATTCACCTCCACATAATAAAAGTGTAAATACAAATCGTATGCAGCAGCATTGGATGCCGCATAGAATTTGATAGTGGAAGCCTTGTCCGAATTCATATTCCACGACTGTTGCGGATTTTTGATTGAAAAATTGCCCACTATGGGAGTCTCGGCATACACCTCTTTCCCCGTATTCACATGCTTGATGACCAGGCGGTATGAGTTTTCAGCATCCAATTTCCATGTGGAATAATACAGCAGTTGCTTGGGATACGCAAAATAACCGCTCTGTCTTGGCACTCTTGTCGTAGTATCCAAGATGGCAGTTCGTAACAACGTGCCGCTCTCGGACCGTTCCTCCAGTCTGACTTCAATGGAATCCACCGGGTAATAGATGTTTTCCCAGTCCATGGCAGCCTCGTAAGCATTATCTTCAGTCAGATAGCCCTTGTATATTTTAAAATAATGTATGGAATCCTTCTGGTTCAGGATAGCATAGGTAAATGAGATGTCCTTGTAGTCTGCCATGAGATTCAACTTTTTGTCACAGGAAGTCATCATCACCATGACAAAAGCCGAAAGAATCAGAAATGCCGATTTAATATGCATAATTTATGAGATATTTGTTCTTTATTTGTCATAATCCGGGATTTCGCGCACCCATGGGGTACCGATACGCGTTCCGTCGTTTTTGGTTTTGGTGTTTTTAACGAATTTCTCGTTGATGAAATAGGTCAGGCGGAAGGTGAGCACATGGTTGTGCATTTTGCCGACCCAGTGATTGGTCACCTCAAAGTTGCCTGATGAGTTATATTTGCCGATGTTGTAATCCATCATTCGGATGGGTACCAAGGAGTATTCCCAGCGCACATTGAGCGTCAAGTTCTTGTACAGGCGTATGCCTGCATCCACGAGAATATTCCAGTCGCTGGTCCTGAAGGTGCCCGATGTCACACTGGTTGTGCGTGTAAATCCATTGTACACCTCTTTGGCGCGTACCAGGCGGCTCCAGGCGAAACCCGCGCCGATAAAGCATCCTGATCGCATGTCCTCGTACCGGAATATCACCGGAATCTGGATGTAATCGAGAGCCATTCTGCACTTCACCTCGGGATCGAACGGAATGTCGCGGTTTACATCCTCATACATGGATGGAGCGTAGAGCGCGGTATCGAACGGATCAAACTTGTAGGGGCAATAGGAGCCTTTTTGGACATAGAGCAGTTCGGCGGATATGGACATATTCTGCTTGCGGCCCAGCGGGAGCATGACACCGGGGCCGGCGTTCACGCCCACTTTGTAGAAACCGTGCACGTCATCGCCCTCGATCTGGCAGAAGTTCGCGCCAGCGGAAAGATAACCGATGAATCGCTGCGCCTGCACCGAAGCCAGGGACATCACAATCAGGACCAATATAAAAACAATCTTTTTCATCTTTTAAAAATTCGGCGGCGAAGATACAAAAAAAAAGGCGTCCATTCTCAGGACGCCTCATTATTCAGGAAAAAGATAATTATCTACCTTCTTTCTCAAGATTCTCCTTCAAGGATTGGAGCACATCCAAGTCACCAAGCGTAGCTTTTTCTACATTGCTTTCGTTGATCTTGGCGATTTCCTTGGCCTGTTTTCTGGCCTCATCCTCTCTCTGTTTGTCCTCATCCTCCTTGGAAGCTTGCCAAGTCTTGGTGTGGGACAAATGGATTTTCTTGGATTCCTTGGAGAAATCAACCACCATGAAATCGAGCACGTCGTCAACCTTAGCAGTTGTCTTGTCCTCTTTCATCAGGTTACGGTTGAATGCAAAACCTTCGATACCGTAAGGCAGAGCCACCACAGCACCCTTGTCATTCATAGAGGTGATAGTGCCCTGGTGCACGGAACCAACGGTGAATACGGTTTCGAAGACATCCCAAGGATTCTCCTCGAGTTGTTTGTGGCCTAAGCTGAGACGACGATTCTCGGTATCGACTTCCAGAACCACGACCTCGATAGGTTCGCCAATCTTGGTAAACTCTGCCGGGTGTTTGATTTTCTTGGACCAGGAGAGGTCGGAGATGTGAATCAGGCCGTCAACGCCCTCTTCGAGTTCGACGAAGATGCCGAAGTTGGTGAAGTTGCGGACAGTAGCGGTATGTTTGGAACCGACAGGATATTTGGTCGTGATGTCAGCCCAAGGATCGGGGATGAGTTGCTTGATGCCGAGAGACATCTTGCGGTCCTCGCGGTCGAGGGTAAGGACAACAGCTTCCACTTCGTCGCCGACTTTGAGGAAGTCGTGGGCGGTGCGGAGATGCTGAGACCAAGACATTTCGGAAACGTGAATGAGACCTTCGACACCGGGGATAATCTCCACAAATGCGCCGTAGTCAGCGATGACAACCACTTTGCCTTTAACCTTGTCACCCACTTTGAGATTAGGATCAAGATTGTCCCAAGGATGCGGGGTGAGTTGTTTGAGGCCGAGGGCGATACGTTTCTTGCTCTCGTCGAAATCGAGGATGACCACATTGATCTTCTGGTCGAGTTGGACAACCTCCTCCGGATTGGAGATGCGGCCCCAAGAGAGGTCGGTGATATGGATAAGACCATCCACGCCGCCAAGGTCGATGAATACACCGTAGGAGGTGATGTTCTTGACAGTACCTTCCAGAATCTGACCCTTTTCGAGTTTGCTGATGATTTCAGCCTTCTGGGCTTCGATTTCAGCCTCGATGAGGGCTTTGTGGGAAACAACCACGTTCTTGTAGTCGTGGTTGATCTTCACAACCTTGAACTCCATGGTCTTGTCAACAAACACGTCGTAGTCGCGAATAGGTTTGACATCGATCTGGGAACCAGGGAGGAAGGCTTCGATACCGAAGACGTCCACAATGAGACCGCCTTTGGTTTTGCCCTTGACATAGCCGGTGATGATTTCCTGGTTGTCGTAGGCTTCGTTAACGCGCTGCCATGATTTGAGGATGAGGGCGCGTTTGTGGGAGAGTTGGAGTTGGCCATTGGCATCCTCCTGGCTTTCCACATAGACTTCGATTTCGTCGCCGATCTTGAGGTCGGGGTTGTAACGAAGTTCGGAAGCGTTGATCACGCCATCGGATTTGAAACCGATGTTGACCACCACCTCACGGCTGCTGATGGAGACAACCTTACCCATGATAACGGCGTTCTCATCAACGGATTTGAAAGATTTGGTATAAAGATCTTCGAGTCTTGCTTTCTCGTCGGCTGCATACTTGTCGCCATCGTCATCAATCTTATCCCAATCAAAGTTCTCAAGAGAACCGTAAGCGCTGGTGAAATCGTGTTTCGGACGCGGTTTCGCCTCAGTTGCGGGAGCGGCAACTTCCTCAACGGTTTCAACTGCTTCTGCTGCTGTTTCAGCAACATTTTCTACTACTTCAGCGGCGTTTTCTGCGGGAGCAGCCACTTCTTCAGGAGTGTTAATCATTTCTTCTGACATTAAAACTTGTCCTGTTAACCTGGACAAAAGGTTTTTTAAAAAGGTTACTAAATGAGGTTAACTTCTTCATTTCCAAACTAAAGAGCCTCTTTTAATTTGGGGGTGCAAAGATATAAAAATAATCAATACAACAATTTTTTTCTACAATTATTTGTGAATAATAAAAAAAGTGTATTTTTGCAGCCGTAAACATTGCGGGGTAGAGCAGTGGTAGCTCGTCGGGCTCATAACCCGGAGGCCGCAGGTTCGAGTCCTGCCCCCGCTACTAAGTAACAGCGCAAATTGCGCTGTTTTTTTTTGTATCTATTTGCCACCAACGTTGCCAAGATTTACATCCGGCTCCCCATGATTGAAAACAATTTTATGCCTCCAATAATTTCAGTCCATATTTCCGATAATACGGGAATTTCGCATCATGACTCACCATTGTATATTTGTTGGCGATACAGTCCGCGATAATGACTCTGTCAATATGGATACTCTATATCTTCCTTTATGTGTTCATTTAATTTAGGGTCGTTGCTTAACAGCCACCCTATAACGTGTGTATCAAGAAAGTATCGTGACATTCTACCTCAAATTATACGGATCTTCTACCAACTCCACAATCTTGATATACTTGAACCTTTTCTTGGGTTTAGATGCCGGTGTTTTCGGACTTACTTTTCTTACTTTTTTCGGTGCCATATTAATTTTGTTTTACTTTGCAAATGTACAAAATTTATTTAAACAGCACTTAAAAAAAAATAAAAAAATCATTGATCCAAATTATCATTTATCAGTGAATTGATTTTCAATCAATTATCTTCTGAAATCTTTTTCACGTCGTACACTGGCACGTCAACCACTGCACCCAAAGCCTCTTGCAACTGCTCGGATGTCACCTTGAAGCCGGATGGAGACGTGGGATTGATGCACATCGCCAATAAGTTGGGGCGTTTCAAGACCATCAGCCGCCCACCCTTCTGCAAAAAACCGTGCAGCACGAACGGGGTGACGAATATCTTTGTGAAATCCTTGACCACCAGTACAATGTCCTTCACGTTAGCCTGCCCGCGGAAAAATTCCAGCATGTTGTCCGTGACTATGCCGCTGATAAAAAGCGTGTTCCCATGACTGAACAGTTTATCCTTGTATTGCGCAAACAGCAATGGCGACGCGACAGGCAGGCGGTGCAGGGTTCCCTCCCCTACCGCATAGATACCGGAGTCGCACTGCATCATGCGTTCACTCTCGTCCGTCTCATATTCGGGCAATTGCGTCAGCTGATAGACAAACTTTGTCTTGGCCACTACCGTATTGAGATCCGGAGCCATAGCCATGCCCGTGGTCAGAATCAGCCCGTCAGTCACGGAAGGTGATGCTGGGCTTTTGCGCGACAGCGCACCGTCCACAATGGTGAGATCCACGCCCATGGCCTGCATCTGCGCGATGAGCGCACGTATGCGTCCTGTGGAAGCAGGCCCGGCCAATATCACTTTGCCCTCCTGCAGCACGCGCGCCGTGACCAGCCGTCCCAATGAGGTCGTCTCCTCCGAAAGCTCGCATATCTCCGACAACAACTGCCGTTGGCGATAATAGTACTCCGAAGTGACAAAATAGGTATTCTTCGCCAAGACCACTTCCGGTTTCTCGGTCTTGGTCACCTGGTCCGTCTTCTCTCCGTCCACGCCGATGGAAGTGACCGCAATCACCTTGTCCGTCGTGCGCAGCTGGTCCAGGACATAGTTCAGACACACCGTCTTTCCGGTATTCTTCGCCATCCCCACAATGGAGAGACTGCGACAGGATAATATGCTTTTCAGAAGGTCAGAGGTCAAAGTTTAAAGTTCAAAGTTTAAAGTTTCAGAATCTCGATCCAAGTTTGAATTTTGAATTTATTCATCGCATTGCGTTCTCAATCTCATCCACTTCCACGGGTGTGCCAGCAAGCAGGTCGATGGGTTTGTTGCCCACCACGACATCCGTCTCGATTCGCACGCCAATACCCTCTTCAGCGATGTAGATGCCAGGCTCGCAGCTGAGCACATGACCAGGCTGGAATACCCAGTCGCGCTGTCCCACATCGTGGACGTCAAGACCGATAAAGTGACTCGTGTTGTGCATATAATATTTCTTGAAGCACGGCATGTCAGGATCCTGATTCTTCACATCATTCCAAGTATAAAGTCCCAGTTTAATCAATTCTTCATCCATTCTTTTGAAAACAAAGTCATTGATTTTGTGAATCGTCATGCCCGGTTTGAACTTCGGAATTGTATCTTTATAAATTGACAAGACCGCCTCATAAACCTGTTTCTGGCGGGGAGAGAATTTGCCGTTCACGGGCACGGTGCGCGAGCAGTCGCCGGCATAGTTGGCGTATTCGGCGCCAAAGTCCAGCAGCAGCAGGTCACCGTCTTTCATAATCTTGTCATTCTTAATGTAATGCAAAATGCAGGTGTCTGCTCCGGAGGCCACAATTGGGGCAAAGGAATGCGTGGTGCCGCCGTTGCGCAACAGTTCGTACGTCATGGCGGCCTCCACTTCGTACTCATAGCTGCCGGGCCGGATGGCGGCCAGCGCGCTCTCGAACATCTTGCGCGTGATGTCGCAGGCATACTTCATCGCCACCAGCTCCTCCGACGATTTCACCGCGCGCAGGGGATAGAGAATCGGGGCCAGCCGGCGGAAGTCGTGCAACGGGTAATCAGCCTTCAACTGCTTGGCAAAGCGCACCTCGCAGGTCGGGAAGTCGGGCTTGATGCGCGGGTCTTCCGGAATGTGCAGATACACATGCGCGGCGTGCATCATCAGGTCGTTGAGCACGCCCTCGAACTGTTCCACAAACATCACCGTCTTCACACCCGACAGCTCCGAAGCCTGCTCCTTGCTCAGCCGATGGCCGAACCACACTATTTTCTCCGGAGAGGGATTCTTGATGAAAAGAATCTCCCGGTAGGCCGGATTGGGATGCCACGGTGCCAGCGTCAGATAAGTGTCCTCCTGGTCAATGCCGCACAAATAGAGCAAATCGGAGTTCTGGCGGAAGGGATGGGTGGTGTCGCCACAGCGCGGGTATTCATCGTGGGAAACCAGCACGGCGATGGAGTCCTTCTCCATCTCACCCACCACATTCTTGCGGTTGCGGGCATAAAATTTCGACGGTAGCGGTTTATATCGCATTATTCCTATGATTTAAAGTTAGAAAATGCAAAAATACAAAAAAGTTGCGACGATGAAACATACATCCCGAATATTTGTTTTCTACAAAAAACACTTTTGAATTATTTTTGTTTCTTAAAAAAAACATATATTTGCAGCCTAAAAAATAAAACACATATCTATAATCTTACAAATCGCTATGGATAAATTATTTGAGCGACACGATGAATATCTGGCAAATGTACCGATGGAACATATTCGGAGCATGATGAATCTGATTGACTGGTCAATCAGACTAATCGCAATCAAAGGTCCAAAGGGTGTAGGAAAATCGACACTGATGCTACAATACATCAAATCCCATTTCGATCCTGACGACCGGCATGTTCTATATTTTTCCGCTGACACCAGTTATTTCGCCACTCATAACATTGTGGACACTGCCGACCGTTTTTGCAAAATGGGAGGCACGCACTTGTTCATTGACGAGATTCATAAATACGAAAATTGGAGCAGGGAAATCAAGGAAATCTATGACTTGCATAAAAATCTGCATGTTGTGATAAGTGGATCCTCGTTGCTTCAACTAAATGACGGACAAGCCGATCTTTCTCGAAGGTTGACGGAATATCGCATGCCTGGACTCTCATTCCGGGAATATCTTTGGTTTGAACATGGAATCCAAATCCCAAAAATCGATCTCGGCAGTTTGCTGCGCTCGCCCAACAAATTTTGCAATAATGTAAAAGAGCAATGTCATCCGCTTGAGCATTTTTCCAAATATTTGAGAACCGGATATTACCCCTTTTACTTTGAAAACAAAAAAATCTACGCAAGCACCGTGGAGTCCGTTGTCAACTACATTATCGACGCAGAATTAACCCGACATCGCAACCTTGAAGTCGGGAACACCCGAAAAATCAAAGCATTGTTACAAGTAATCTCTTCCATGGTTCCTTACGATGTGGACATCAGCAAACTTTCAAAAAACATCGGCATACAACGGACAACCACACTTAAGTACTTGAGGAATCTGGAGGAGGCGTCCCTCATCTACAGACTTTTCACAAATCTCAACAGTATAGGAGATCTCCAAAAACCCGACAAAATCCTACTTGACAATCCAAACCTGCTTTATGCACTATCGGCAGAGCAACCATCCATCGGAACGGTTAGAGAAACTTTTTTCTGCAACCAGTTGGTTTCCTCGGGACACCAAGTGGAATACCGCGGATTGAAAAGCGGTGATTTTCGAATTGACAAACACATTGTAATAGAAGTAGGTGGTAAGGATAAAGGTTTTGAACAGATAAAAAATGAAAATGAGGGTTTTGTCGCTGCTGACGACATTGACAGTGCCACAATCCGAAAAATACCACTTTGGGCCTTCGGGTGCTTATACTGATTACACCATGAATATCATTTTTTTATATCTTTGCAATCGCGTTTTAAGTACGATAAATCTAAATCAACCGTTAACTGATAATATTTCAACAAACCAACTTAAGTATTATGAAACCTAAAATCGTCATTGGAAACTGGAAAATGAACAAGAACTTCGATGAAGCCGAGGACCTCATCAGCGAAATCGGAGAAAAACTGGAAAATTATAACTTTGAAACGGAAATCGTGCTCTGTCCTCCTTTGGTTTACACGGAGCTGGTGACCGACCACGCCAACGAAGAGGGCAGCCAGTTCTACGCCGGCGTACAGAATGTGAGCGAGTTCGAGAACGGTGCCTATACGGGTGAAGTCTCCGCAGAGATGCTCGCCAGCATGGACGTTTCTTTCTGTATCGTGGGACATTCCGAGAGAAGAAAATTCTTCGGCGAGACCAATGAGATTGTATTGAAGAAGATGCTCCGCCTGCTGGCCAACGACATCGTGCCGGTGATGTGCTGCGGCGAGTCTTTGGACGAGCGCAAGGCAGGCAAGCATTTTGAAATCGTGCAAAAGCAACTGGAGGAAAGCATCTACCAACTCACACCCGAGCAGATGGAACGCGTGGTCATCGCCTACGAGCCCATCTGGGCCATCGGCACCGGCGAGACCGCCACGCCCGCACAGGCGCAGGAAATGCTGGCTTTCATCCGTTCCCTCGTGGAGAAAAAGTTCGGCACCGAGATGGCTGTCAACACCTATATCCTCTACGGCGGCAGCTGCAACGCCAAAAACGCCTTGGAGCTCTTCTCTCAGCCTGACGTGGATGGTGGCCTGATTGGCGGCGCCTCCCTCAAAGCGGATGACTTCCTCAAGATCATCGAGGCCGGCGAGACCGTTATCAAAGACAACTGATTTTTACCTGATGCCTCCCTATGAAACCCCGTTTCCTGTTTATCGCGTTTCTATGTCTGTGCCTCCTGCCCGCATTCGCGCAGGAGGACGCCGACCCGTGTCAGCAGACCATGGACAAGAACAGTGAGAAGCTGTTCAAGAAAGCCCGCGATTTCCAGAAAAACGGCAAGAAAGAGGAGGCTTTGGAGATATACGATGACATCTTGGCTGAACATCCCGAGTATCTGAATGTGAACTACTACTACGCACTCAGCTACTACCTGCCCATCGAGGCCAACCGTTATCAAGCCAAGACGAAGGACAAGACGGACTACAAGAAGGCGATGGCCGCCTTCAACCGGATGTACAACGTGTGCCCGTACTACAAGCCGCACTGCAACCTATACGCGGCACGGTTGGCATACTTCAATGAGGATTTCGCGGAGGCCATCAAATTCGCCGCCGTCATTGTGGAAAATCCGGATCTGTTTTCCGCCCCGAAGGACACAGCCAAGCTGGGCGAGGCACAGTTGCTGATTCGCAAGGCACGGTTTTACGACAACATTCTCAACCATCCCGTACCGTTTGATCCCAAGCCAGTGCCAGGCATCTCAACCGATGCGGACGAGTACTTGGGGACCCTGTCGCCCGACGGCGAGCATTTCTATTTCACCCGCCGAAAAAACGTAGTGGGTGACAGCCCGTTCAGCCACGGCGAGAAGGTGAGCAAGGAGTTTTTCTCATACAGTGACAAGAAAAACGGCCATTTCGGGACAGGCGTTCCTCTGCCCTACCCGTTCAACCGCGCGCTCAGCGAAGGTAGTCCCACCATCAACATCACCAACGACATGCTCATTTTCACCAAGTTGGTCTCCACGAGCGGATACCACAACTATGATCTCTACTACTCGGAGTTCATCGATGGTGAATGGACGGAACCCAAATCGTTAGGTCCCAACATCAACCGTCCTGATTCATGGGAGTCTCAAGCCTCGCTGAGCTCTGACGGCAAGGTACTGTTCTTTGCCTCCGACCGACCAGGCACCTACGGGGGCTCCGACATCTGGTACTCGCAGCGCAACAGCGACGGCACTTGGCGCAAGCCCGTGAACTTAGGACCCACCATCAACACACCGGAGAACGAACGGTCGCCATTCCTGCACACTGACAGCAAAACGCTCTACTTCTCCTCCTCCGGACACGACGGCATGGGCGGCCAGGACATCTTCTTCTCCAAACTGGACGAGAAGAACCGCTGGACCGCTCCCACCAATATCGGCTATCCGATCAACTCCGAGAACGACGAAGTGGATTTCTTCGTCAGTCTGGACGGCAAAACCGGCTATTTCTCTTCCAACAACATTGACAACCAAGACTGGAACATCTACGAATTCGAGCTCTATGAGGAAGCCCGGCCTCACGTGATGATGATTGTGAAGGGCAAGGTCACAGCCGATGACGGGGATCTGGAGGGGGCCACCGTGGAAATTCGGGACACCGCCACCAATGTCATTGCCACCGGCATCGTGAGTGCCAACACAGGGAATTACGCCGTGGTCACAGAAGTGAAAAAGGAAGACCCTCAACCCATCATCGTCACCGTAAAGAAAGAGGGACACTCCTACGACTCGCAAATCATCACCCCAGAGCAGATGCAGGAGAGCATTGTGACCAAAGACGCGGAAGTGAAGGCCATCGAGCCGGGCAAGGTGTGCGATCTGCGCGACATCTACTACGAAACAAATTCTTATACGCTTACGCAGGCCTCCAAGGTAGTGCTCGCCCTGTTCATCGAATTCCTCAAAGACAACCCGACCGTCAAAGTGGAAATCCAAGGCCATACAGACAACATCGGTAACGACGATGCCAACCAGAAGCTCTCGGAGCAGCGCGCCAAGGCGGTATATGACTACGTTATCGGCAAGGGCATCCCTGCCGACCGGCTGCGTTACAAGGGCTACGGCGAAAGCCAACCCATTGCGGACAACAACACGGCAACGGGCCGGGCCAAAAACCGAAGAACCGTATTCTTGATCTATGAAAAATAAGAGACTCTATTTTCTCGGCATCGGCGGCATCGGCATGAGCGCGCTGGCACAGTATTTCCTGGCCGAGGGCGACGAGGTATATGGCTACGACCTCACCCCATCCCCTATCACAGACATGCTCATGCAAAAAGGGGCCGTCATCCACTTCGACGACAATGCAGACAAGATACCCTCGGGGGTGGATTTCGCGGTTTTCACGCCCGCCGTGCCACGCACCAATGCGGTATTCCAGTATTTCATAGAGCATAACACTCCTCTTCACAAGCGTTCGCAGGTGCTCGGGCACATCACGGAACAATTGCCTTCGGTGGCCGTAGCCGGCACTCATGGCAAGACGACCACTACTTCGATGGTGGCGCATTTGCTGGCTCCGGAGGTCAGCATTGCCGGCTTCATCGGCGGCATTGCCAAGAATTTCCACGACAACCTGGTGCTCGGCACCAACCCCGTGGCTGCCGTGGCAGAGGCCGACGAGTACGACCGCTCCTTCCTGACTCTGCACCCCGCCGTGGCCATCATCACCTCCATGGATGCCGACCATTTGGACATCTACGGTACACGCGAAAATCTGGTGGCCGCCTTCCAGCAATTTGCCACACAATCGCAAACTGTGCTCGTGGAGGAGTCCGTCGCCAATGAAATCCAACATTCGCAAAAGCTCATCTACGGCACTGGGCCACACGCCGACTACCGCGCCGAAAACATCCAACTGGCCCCCAACCGCGCCACCTTCGACCTACGCACCCCCGACGGCATCCTCCCGCAATTGCAACTCCGCGCCAACGGGCTATACAACGTACTCAACGCCACGGCTGCCGTGGCCGCGGTGCTAGAACTATTCAAGGGCAGACATGCCGGCATCAAACCCGCACGTTCCATCCTCATCGGAGACAAACTGCAAACCTTCGCTGGCGTAAAGCGCCGCTTCGACTACATCGTGGACCGCGATGATTTTATCTACATCGACGATTACGCACACCATCCCGAGGAGATGCACTCTTTCATCTCCGCCGTACGCAAGATATATCCCGGGAAACACATCTGCGGCATCTTCCAGCCCCACTTGTACAGCCGCACCCGCGACTTCGCAAAGCAGTTTGCGGAAGTGCTGTCGCAATTAGACGAAGTGATTCTGCTGCCCATCTATCCTGCGCGCGAGCAGCCCATCCCCGGCATCACCTCCGAATATCTGCTCTCGCTCATTGACAATCCCAAGAAACGGGTTCTCAGCAAAGAAGAACTTCTCCCCTACCTGCAAACACACAAACCCGAAGTACTGCTTACCATCGGAGCTGGCGACATCGACCGGTTCGTTGAGAAAATACAACAACTGTAAATTCACAATCGGATATTCCGCACAATTTTCTCCCCGACAGCACACTCCAGACACCGTTTCGGCGAACAGTAATACTGCGACAATTCCAGCAGGGCCTGCGAATCCATGGCGTTCTGCTGCGGGAATGGCGTATGAACAAACTCACGCGTACGCTTGTTATTCTCAAACGACAGTTCTTCCAGCAGTGCCAGCGTCCGTTCTAACTGGTTTTCATTGCCGAAAAAGCGGTGATGGGCAAAGCGGAAAGGCACTACCGTGTTGATAATCAACAAAGAGGCAGCCGTATCGCCTAAGCATACACTGTGTTTCAGGATGGTCTTCTGCCCAAAATGGTAATGGTTTTCCCAATAGGGGTTGGCGCACACCGACAGCTCTCGCTTCAGCGTCTCCACAGACGGACACTCAAGGCAGAGTTCGGTCAAGTCGGGAGAATCGTGCATCAGGGCAGCCAACTGTGCCAACCGCACACACGGGAAGTTAGGCGGGCGTAACCGCAACAGGTTCCAATGGTGCTCGCCAATGGGCATCAGCTGATACTTGCACCGGAGGTAGTCGTACTCATATTTCAGCGCATCGTGATAGTCGTCCACATCACCACGCTCCAGCATTCCCGCCTGCCCGAATATGAGTGCGGCGGTCTGCAATTCCGAATCCGCATGTTTGGCCAACACTTTCAAGGGCAGACTTTTCGCCAACAATTCAAAGGCAGTCACATTGGTCTTGAACCCAAAGCCGATTGCCAGCAAGCGATAGAGTGTCTCTTTCCAGTCGCCATCGCACTCCCTAACCATACGGAGCACATCCTCCTGCTTGCGCAGCATGCGCTCCATGACCATCGACGACAACAGCGAGCGCAGGTGCAATGGCTCAATTCCAGGCAAATACGAAGCGCACGGTATCTGCTCGGGCGATGCCATAAGTCGCTGATACTGCGCCAACATCTCTTCCGGAATGTAATTTTTCAACTCCAACGTAGGAAACAATTCTCCTTTCCGACGCTCCACCTCACAGTCATGTTCATACACCACGTGCAGTGCCACCGACAGGTATTTCTCATCATTCTGATGGTGGTGGCGATACCAGTCGGAACTGCGGATATGAATCTCCACATCGCCAGCCCACTTCATTGCACCAATCTGCACAATGGCCTGCCGGAAATCAGGTCCTGCGTCGGTATTATGATAGCCTGGAAAGATGATTTGCAACGGCTCACCAGCCGTTGTTTTCAAATTCATAAAGTCAAACAATCTGTGTTTCCACAGGTAGTGTAGGAATGCTTCTGTCATAGTAGTATAAAATTGTTTTCATCAAAAAAAACTGTCGGTTGCAAAGATAAATGAAAAAAACAGGCTGGGTAAGACGATTTTCCCTTCAAATTCACTTAAAATGATGAGATAAGGGAAATTATCCTATTTTTGTCGCCGTTTTGAAGAAAAACAACATGGTTTGATAAATCACATAAAAAAACTTTCTACCCTTTTAATGATTCCCAATTATGATTTTCTACTTTTCCGGATGCGGCAACAGCCGTTTTATTGCTGAAAGCATCTCGCAAGCTACAGGCGACAAGCTGGTTTTCATTCCCGAGGCCGAGCGGGAGCAAAATTTCAACTATGATATTGCGGATAATGAGCATGTAGGCTTCGTTTTCCCTATCTATTCGTGGAGCCCGCCACAGCTGGTGACGCGGTTTGTACGAAAGCTGCGTTTTGCACGCAAGCCCGACTATGTCTGGATGGCAGTTACCTGCGGCGACAACGGTGGAGTGGCAGAAAAAGCCTTCAGCGAGCAGTTGGTGCGTGCAAGAATACAGCTAAATGCCGCCTACTGTTTCGTGATGCCCAACACCTACGTCAATATGGCAGGCATGAGCACCGATAAACCGGAAAAGGCTCAACGCAAAATCGAGAAAGCAAAAGCGCATCTGCCGGAGGTGATCCAAAACATCCAGGACCGCAAGCCCGTGATGGAGATGCGCCGAGGGCTCTTCCCGCGCTTCAAGACCAAAGTAATCGGAAAATCTTTCCACAAGTGGGTCTCGGATGAGCCGTTCCGCAGCACAGATGCCTGCATCTCGTGCGGCAAGTGCGTGAGCGTGTGCCCGTTGCAGAACATCACACTGGAAGATGGCCGCCCAAAGTGGCACGGCAATTGCACCAACTGCGACGCCTGCTTCCACCACTGCCCGAAGAATGCCATCCAGTACGGCAAAGCGAGTGTCGGGAAGCGGCAGTATTACTTTGGGAAGGATTAATAGTCCCCGCGGATCGCGCGGATCGGCGCGGAATATTTCCTCGTGATACGCGAGATCCGCGGAAAAAAACTATCTTTGCTCAAAATATGACAATGAGACGTCTCTTTCTTATATTGCTTGTAGCGTTGTATTCAGCGGGAAGTATAATAGCACAGAGCTCCAAGGACACCACCTTCTTCCGTCGCGGGGAATTGAAATTCATGTTCCTGCCGGACAGCACCTACCGGTTTTTCGTGGACCCGTGTGATATTTGTCCACAACTCACCCCAAATAACATCCAAAGTTTCGGTCAATATTACTTATATAAGGATAAAACCTATTATCTTTATTCGGATACTTCACTCGCAACACAACAGGCGTGTGACATTGTGGAATCTCGCGAGGACAACGACAATCTCACATTCCGTTTTCACATCCCATGTTCAAACAACAAGGAACACTTGCTAAGAAACTGGCTGGTATTCAACGTAACGCTTTATCTCATGCCTGATTCTCTGGAATGGAAATTGCTTCGCGACTCATACGTTCCTAATGACACTAACATCAAAACTTTTTATACCACTGACACGTTTCTAGTTATCCCCAAACCTACAAAGCCCGTCTGGTATTACAAAGTGAAGGTTTTCTCCAACAGCAATGCCGCTTGCATTCCTCAATTCTCACTCCCGAACGACAATCGTATAAGTTCCGACAACAACGTTTTCGACATCTATATGCCTATGGTAACCCCAGAATTTTTCCTATATGAACGGTTTTATAGTGAACCTGTGACTATAATAGACAAGAATGCCATATTGTTCCGGAGGTGGGTTTTACTCAAAGAAGGTGTGTTCAAGCCCACACAATATACCGAGTTTGTTCCATTGCCAAAAAAATACTGGAAATATGTAAATGGCTCTATAGAAACTCATATACAGCATTTTAATTCGATTTACAGGAACGAGAACGAATAGAACACTATAACAAATCTATTATGAAAGTCAAAGTATTTTGTAAATCATATCTGTTGCGGGCAACCATGTCACTTCTTCTATTGATTATGGTGGAACACTCCTTTGCACAAAAATTAGAGCATCTCCAGCCTGTGCAAATCACAGACATATCTTTGGTTAAACGGGACACTACGCCTCTGCAAAATGCCTTTCAGCAAACCATTTGCGCTAACATTGACACCAATTTCATTTTCTATGAATGCCGGAATCAAACGGGTGTTGTCGGTTATGTGATGAATTACCGTACCAATCGCCATTATGTTGGCTATCTTTCTATTTGGGGAAACTATACGATTATGTCAGACGGCACCTCCATGTCGGCTGGACTATCGGAAGTACAGCATGCTGAATTACTATTGGCCAAGGTGCTGGATCTTCGAGCCGATTCCTCACAAAGGATTGAACGCGCCCTGACTGCTCCGCGGTTTTATCAATACATCCGTCAATACATCTTCTATGTGGAAGCCGACGGTGACACTTGTGCGCATGTCAACTTTGTGATACCGGACACTTTTACAATCAATTGTCTTAGTAGAATCTACCTTAGGGTTTGTGATGGGAATGACGATTATTGGCAAGCGACTCTAAATCTATCAAAGAATCAGATTCTGGATTATTACATCGATGGTCCCACGATAGTGATGATGAAAGGTCGCAGCCAGGAACCGCATGGCCTTCACTATCAATGTGTATTCCGAAATGGCCGAGGGGTGAGAGAAGATATCATTCCTTTTTCGGAACTTCCTCAAAAAGTACAAAATCAAGTTAACAATCCTCAAGACAGCACCTTGATTTGTAAACGCACCCGTCACAAAGGGCACTATTATCACACAGTTTTTGCCGATGACATTCAAAAGAGTTACAAAAAGAATGGCAAATGGATGTTTATCGGCGACGCGGATCTCTATTCAGGAAACCTGCCCACCGAATCACTGCAGCACGTACCGCATATCAAGCAGATGTTGTCCTATATTCACGATGATATGTCACGCCGCGGACGCGATTTCAAGAAATATGGGAAACTCATCTCCGTGGAAATCGTGAACAAGCACTATGTCATTCACGTTAGGTATTGTCCGAACATCATCTATTACAGAATGCGGGCGGCCTACACCTTTAACCACAACGGAGACTTTGTCGGAATAGACATTGATTGAAAGTTATAATCTCCACGGATCGCGCGGATCGGCGCGAATGATTTTCTCGTGATACGCGAGATCCGCGGAAAAAAATAATAGAAATGAACATCGAAGAATATCGTGAGTTTTGCCTATCGTTAGGTGAGGTGGAGGAAAAGCTGCCCTTCGCGAAGATGCCCGGCGGCGACTCCATCTTAGTTTTTTACGTCTGTGGCCACACCTTCTGCTACTGCGACTTGGACGATTTCACTGCCGTAAACCTCAAATGCCAGCCCGAGCGCATTGCCGAACTGCGCGAAAACTACGACGGTTTCATTGATCCCGACCACATGAACCCAAAATACTGGATCGGGGTGCTGGTCAAAGAGGTTTCTTCAGAGCTTCTGAAAGAACTGACACGGAACTCGTTTGAGATTGTGAAGGAGAAATATTCGAGAAAGAGGGAAAAGAGAAAGTGACAGAAATTCACTTTTTTGTGAATATGTCAAATAATTTATTATTTTTGCGGCCTAAACTTACTAAACGATGAAAGTATTCTTTGACAAAGACTATCTTCAAAACCTATACGAAAACGGCGATAGCGGCGACAAAAAACATCGTTTTCAGCCAGGTGTCATCAAGAAATATACCAAAATAGTTGATTTGATGTTCACATCGCCCAATGTTTTGTCTCTTGCGCGATATAACTCGTTGCATTATGAAAAACTATTAGGAGACAAAGCAGGCCTTTCATCAGTACGGGTCAATGATAAATATCGAATAGAGTTTGAAGAGAGTACCGAAGGAACTGAAACAATCGCGAACATTGTAAATATCACGGAATTGAGCAATCATTATCAATAATCATTATGAAAAAGAAAGAAGTCGGCAAATTAGAACCTTACATTCCCACTCATCCCGGCGAGGTAATTAAAGACGAAATAGAATATCGCGGCATCTCTCAACGAATGCTGGCGGCTGAAATAGGTGTTTCTTACACACAGTTGAATGAGGTTTTGAATGGCAAGCGTCCGCTCAACACAGAAATGGCCATCCTCATTGCCACTGCTCTTGATTTGGACGCAGAGCCACTGCTTGCGCTACAGACACGCTACGATATGATTATCACCAAGCGCGACCGCTCTTTCATCCGTCGCCTCACCACGGTCCGCAAAATTGCCTCGGTGCTGTAGCACTGTATATAGCAGTTTTCTTCACTTCATAAACACAGACCATGAAAAAGACCATAACCCTTATCATTTCGGCTTTCTTGTTATTGTTCTCTTATATAAATTTTGCATTTGCACAAAGTGTTCCACTGACTATTCATCAAAAAGATTCTATTCAACGACTTGATCAAGAACTCATAAGAGAAGCTTTCAAAAATCCCATCGTCAAATATATCTACGATGACACCACCTGCCATTGCGATTACATAGAACAGCACTATTACTCCAACGGCTTACTATATTGGCAGGTTCCAATCATCAATGGTAAGAAAAACGGATTGTATGTGGAATACCATCCCAATGGACAATTACATTATAGAAATGAAATGGCAGATGGGTATTATGTTAGAGATGAAAAAATTGATCATGTACGCTATAACAGATTTGGAGAAATAGATTCCTATGGTTTCTCCAGTGTTTACAGAAATAATCTCTACTTGTTCAATACAGGATTCCCATTTGGTGAAAAATTTTCTTTGATGGTATATTTGGTTGATTATGAGACTCATCATCACACATATGTGGCAGAATATAGGTATGAGAATAAACGTTGGATAAAATTTCCATACCATGGCAAAGCAGTTTCGTACGCCAATCACTTGCTTAGATTGTACTTGAAAGAGTGCAAAAAACGACCCGAGGTGTTTGAATAGTTAAAAGCGTGTCTTTCCTCACATCTATTATTCCGAATATCTTCAAAGTCGCAAATTGCGATCCTGAATATTCAACTCAGAAAACAAAATCCTTGCCGGTATCGGCAAAAATCAGTACTTTTGCCGTTGTAATAAAATACTTACCGATAAAATCAAACACCATTATGAACAAACACATCCTATTAACCCTGTTGCTGTTTTTCTGTGGAATCCTATCTCACGCGCAAGAATCACCTACCACGGCCAACGCCACCCAAGATACGGCGTATGACCACGGCTCCAACATAGTGTTTCCTGAAATGACGCCGCAACTGGTGGACAATCTCAAACTCTTAGGCCGCGTTTGGGGATTCCTTAAATATCACCACCCGACCATCTCCAAAGGCGCGTACAACTGGGATTACGAGCTTTTCCGGATGCTACCCGGCTATTTGCAAGTGACCGACAACAAGCAGCGCGACGCATATCTGGCCAAATGGATTCTCCATTACGGGAAGATTCCTGTCAACAAAAATGTAACTCCTGTTGACTCCAATGCTTTCCTGAAGCCAGACTTGGCATGGATTAATCCGGAAACTCTTTCGCCAAAGCTTTACAAAACGCTGATGAAGGTGTATCAGAATCGCAACAACGGATACTACTATGTATCCTACAACTCCCTTTGGGTGAAGAATGCGCAATTCAAGCATGAGAACGATTATGATGAGATGGACTACCCGGATGCCGGTTTCAGGTTGCTGGCGCTGTACCGCTATTGGAATATGGTGTATTATTTCTTCCCGGACCTGTATCTTGCAGATGCTGACTGGAATACGGTGATGAAGAATCATATTCCTTCTTTCATCTCGGCCGAGGATAAAACAACCTATTGGAGGGCTATCAAATGCCTGATTGCCCAAATAGACGATACTCACGGGGCGATGTGGTCCATGAAATTCAAGCAGTCGTTGGATTACTATCGTGCTCCGTTCAGAGTGAGTTTCTTGAAGAATGACACCTTAGTGGTTTCTGATTATTGGGATTCGGAAAAAATCGACAGTGCAGGACCGCACATCGGGGATATCATCACCCACATTGACGGCAAGCCTGTTTCGTATTATGTTGACAGCTTGGTACCCTATTTTTCGGCATCCAATCATCGCGCCAAAGTCCGGAATATGTCATGGGAAATTTGCAATGGTTATAAACCTTCCGTCAGCATCTCATACCTGTCAGATGGAATCCCGAAAGAGGCTACTATCACCAGATATAACTTTGAAGAAATGTCGGCAAAGACCAAAACCGATAGCATCTGCTACAAATTGTTGGGCGACAGCATCGGATATGTATCCATGGACGATATCACCAAAGAATGGGTGGAACGTATTGCAGACACCTTGCACACCACCAAAGGGCTGATTCTGGATTTAAGGGAATATCCGAATGAGGGTGTCAACTATAAATTTTACAGTGTTTTATCTGACAAATCAAGACCATTTTTCAAAGCCACCTGTCCGGACATGAGCAATCCCGGTGCTTTTGGTTGGACAAAACCGGGCTATACAGGAAAAGGTAAGCAAGCCTATAACGGCAAGATCGCCATTCTCATCAGTGAGCAGTCACAAAGCCATGCGGAGTTTTGCACCATGATGTACCGCACGCTCCCGAACAGTATTGTCATTGGCAACACAACGGCGGGTGCGGATGGTGACGTGGTGGGAATCCTGTTTCCCGGCGGGGTCTGTTCTTATTTCTCCGGGCTCGGCATCTATTACCCAGACGGCACGGAAACACAGCGCGTCGGCATCATCCCCGACATCTATGTCTGGCCGACTGTCAAGGGTATCCGTGAAGGTCGTGATGAATTGCTGGAAAAAGCGCTGGAGTGGCTTGCAAAGTAATTGAAAAATTACTACATTTGCAAACTTTTAACTGAAGAAAACATTTTATTTATGAAAACCGAAAAGCAAATCAAAGGCAGGCGCGGCGAAGATATTGCCGCAGAATATTTACAATCAAATGGTTATACTATCCTGGAGCGCAACTGGCAGATAGGTCATCTAGAGGTGGACATCATCGCTTCCACGGATGAATTTCTGATCATTGCGGAGGTAAAGACGCGAAAAAGCAACACTTTCGGGGAGCCGGAGGATTTCGTAACGCTGCAAAAGCAGCGCAATCTGATTCGTGCGGCCGCCTCTTACATCACAAAATTCGGCATCACCAAAGAAGTCCGCTTCGATATCGTGTCGGTCATCCTCAAAGAAGGCCAAGACAACGAAATCCGTCACATTCCGGACGCTTTCAAGCCACGGTGGTAGGATAAAAAAAAACGGGGGCTTGCGCCTCCGTATAATCAGGAAAACCTATAAGCCGGGTTCTGTGATCGGTTGCCATTTATCTAGGACCTGCGTCACCGCAAGCCTCCATCAACCTACCCTCCGAGATCGGACGAGCAGCCCTCAAGCCTCGGTTTATTTGGTCTTTCAACCCATAAGGTTTACCTCCGCCGGCATCACTGACGGTGGCGTGAGCTCTTACCTCGCGTTTTCACCCTTACCCTTGCGGGCGGTATATTTTCTGCGGCACTGTCTGTCATCTTACGATGCCTTCCCGTTAGGAAGTATGGTGCTCTATGTTGCCCGGACTTTCCTCTCCCGCACAAGACGGCAGCGACAACCCGGTTTTCCTTCGTATGTAAAATGATTGTTTTTAGTAGTTCAACATCACCGGCATGATGAGCATGAGCAGGCTCTCGGTATCGCTGAACTCTTCCGTCGGAACAATCAGCGCAGCGTGGTTGGGCTGCGACATTTCCAACTTGATCTGGTCGGAATCCATGTTCTCCAGCATTTCACGCAGGAACTTGGAGTTGAAACCGATTTCCATAGCTTCACCCGTGTATTCGCCAGCAATATTCTCAACGGCCTTGTTGGAGTAGTCCATATCCTCTGCCGTAATGCTGGTCATCTCCTCTGACAAAGAGACACGCACCTGGAAAGTGGACTGGTTGGAGTAGATACCCACACGGCGGATGGACTTGAGGAATTCGTCGCGGGAAACCAGCAACGATTTCGGATTGTCTTTCGGAATGACAGCCTCGTAGTTTGGATATTTACCTTCTTTCAAAACGGAGAACAGCACGAGATTGTCGAAAGAGAAACGGATGTGGTTGGTTTGCTTGGAATATTCAACATGCACATCGCCATTCACGCCAGAAAGGATGTTCTTGAGATGGGCAATCGGTTTCTTAGGCAATATGAGAGAGGTGAAATCATCGGCCGTAACCTTGGTGTTGCGGTAGCGCACGAGCTTGTGTGCATCGGTGGCCACGAAAGTGATGCATTCGCTGGACAACTCACAGAGCACACCCATCATGTTGGGTCTCAGCTCGTCCGTACCTGCAGCGAACATCGTCTTGCTGATGGCGCGTTGCAGAATGGAAGCCTCAATGTCAAAAGAATTAGGGTTCTCTATCTCATTGATTTGCGGGTACTCGTCACCAGGGAAGCAAGGTGCATCGTAATCACCGTTGGCGGCCTTGAAGTTCACCGTGCGGGCCTCCTCGTTGATGAAGAAGTTGATAGGGGTTTCGGGAATCAGCTTCAGGGTCTCAATCAGGATCTTGGCGGGCACAGCCACGGAACCCTCACCTTCGACATCGGTCAGCTCGATGACAGCCGTCATTGTAGATTCGGCATCGGAGGCAGTGAGTTTCAGCTGGGTTCCGGCAATGGTCATCAACACATTGTCAAGAATGGCCATGGACGCATTGGTGCTCATCACACCGCTGATTGCGCTCAAATTGCGATACAGTACATCACGGGATACGATAAATTTCATATTGATAGATTTTTATAATTTCTTCAAATTTCAAGGTGCAAAAATAATGTTTTTTTTTATCTTTGCACGCTTTTTAGAAAAAATCATTATGGTTATAGACGAACTTAAACAATCAGAGGCCCTGTTGGAAGGCCATTTCCTACTCTCATCAGGTCGTCACAGCGACCGTTACTGCCAATGCGCCAAATTATTGCAATACCCGGACCGTGCAGAGCGGGTCGTCTCTGTCATCACCGAACAGGTGAAGGACCTGCCCATCGACATGGTAGTGGGTCCTGCCATGGGCGGCATCATCGTAGCCTACGAACTGGGCCGTCAGCTGGGCGTTCCCGCCATTTTCACCGAACGAGTGGACAATCAGATGTGCCTGCGTCGCGGCTTCGAAGTGAAACCAGGCCAAAAGCTGCTGATCACGGAAGATGTGGTCACCACAGGGAAATCCTCCTTGGAGACCATCGAGGTGCTGAAGTCCTTCGGTGCGGAGGTCATCGGTGTGGCATGCCTCGCCGACCGCAGCAACGGTTCCTTCCCCTACCCCATCTACAGTGCCACCAAACTCAACATCCAGAGTTGGGAGGCCGACGAATGTCCGCTCTGCAAGCAGGGACTGCCGTTCGTGAAACCGGGCAGCCGGAAGTTCTAATCCTGGACTTTTTTATATCTTTGCAGGCTTTTTTTGAATAGATGAAAAATCCAAGATTATCCAACCGATACGCCAAAGCACTCTTCGACTTCGCGCAAGAGAAAGGGCAACTTGAGGAAGTAAACCAAGACCTCACCCTGATCAAAGCGGCCCTGAAGGGGAACAATGAAATGACGGCAGTGTTGAACAGCCCGGTCATACCGCCAGCCAAAAAGCACACCGTCTTCGCCAACGTATTCCAGTCTTTGGTCAGCGAGACCACTTTTTTGTTTTTGGATGTCATCATCCGCAAGAAACGTGAGCCCGCCTTGGCCACCATCTGCGATGAATTCGGGAAATACTACAACGATTTCCACCACATAAAGGTGGTGAAGCTCACATCGGCGCAACCGTTAAGTCCTGAACTCGTGGAGAAAATCCGTAATCTTCTTGCGGAAAAGACGCAACAGACCATCCGCATAGAGGAGGTGGTGCAGCCCGACATTATCGGCGGATTCCGCCTCAAAATGGACGACTATTACCTGGATGCCAGCGTCATTGCCAAGTTGAACAGGCTCCGCGATGAGTTCGCCCACAATGTCTATCAAGTCAATTTTTAAAACTAATAACCTATATCATCATGTCAGAAATAAAACCCTCAGAAGTCACCTCCATACTCCGCCAGCAGCTGCAGCATTTGGACCTCAGCACTGAGATGGCAGAGACCGGCACCGTATTGCTGGTCGGCGACGGCATCGCGCGTGTGTATGGCCTTCAGAATGTGAAATC
>Ga0265298_10001576_pt1 | contig 33794 bp, 18 predicted proteins | sample AusTroGonzalo_MG_3_FD_193486 | JGI IMG/M metagenome (GOLD analysis project Ga0265298, IMG submission 193486) | Bovine rumen microbial communities from tropical cattle in Woodstock, Queensland, Australia - Gonzalo_01 | ecosystem: Host-associated > Mammals > Digestive system > Stomach > Rumen ... | reverse complement strand
CGGGCTCGTCGGTGATCCAGAAGGTCTCGTTGCCGTACTGCTCGCTGTACTCATAACCGATAGCGGACACAAAGCCGTGGAGGATATACTCCTCTGCGGTAGACGCATTGTCCTCCAGCGCCTCACCGATGCTCAGTGCCTCGGCGATAGAGATAGCCTGCGGCTCAATAACCGTCGTGTCGATGGGCACAATAGTCGTGTCGATGGGCACAATAGTCGTGTCCACAGGAACGATGGTGGTGTCACCCGGCTGCGGGTTGATGGAATCACCGTCAGACAGATAGACCTCAATGGAGGTAGCACGCACCTGAGCTGTGGATGCAAGAAAAGAAACGGACTGCGCATTTCCCGTCCACGTGCCTTCTTTGCCGGAATAGGAATACTCACCGCCTTCTACTGTAAAGCATCCGGGACCATACTTGGTGTCACCCGAAGCCGTGCATTGGAACACGATCTGCGTGATAGGGAGCTCACTGCTGAGAGTGAGCGTTTCGTTTTTGTAAATACGGATTTCTGTGGAAGAAACCAAACCGTTGGTCAGAGCGAACGTCACTCCGTCAACGACCTGTGTCGATGCTCCCGCTGCTTCCATTTGTTGAAGCGTCGAGGGGCTCAACGTAACCACAGAGGCATTGATAGCAACTGCCGCTACCAACGCCCAAAGCAAAAAGATAACTTTTCTCATGTTTGTTGATTTTTGGGATAAATAAAAGAGATTTTCTCTTTTGGCTGCAAAGGTACAACATTTTTTTGATATACACAAGAAAAAGAGCGAAAAAAAATCGCTCTTTTTCTGCTTATAGGAGTTTTGCTCCGTTGGATGGTGTATTAGCGTCGCTGTTTATGAACTTTATGAACCTTATAAACGCTCTAAGAACTACCAACGCCGGAGGCGTACAAGCGCTCATTCCACCTTTTTGCCGTCGAGGGTATAGAGGCCCTCCTTGCTGCGGAGATAGAGAACATTGTCCTTGAGCACAAGGTTCTTGGTGCGTTTGTCACCCGCCTGCACCGTCTCGAGACCGGTACCCTGCTTCTGGTATTTATAAATCGGCGGGTTGCCGTCATCAGCGTCGCTGGTGGTATAGAAAGTGGTGGAGTCGAGCCAGCATATCGCCTCTCCCTGCCATTCGTAAGTATAGCATTTCAGCGGTTCGGGATGGCGCTCACGCGTGAGGGTTTCCGCGACGCTCTCTCCGTCCTGACGCGTCCACAGCAGCGTCCACGAATAGGTGGCGACGATATTGTTATGGTTCTTGATGAGGATATACTTGCCATCCGGCGATATATCCGCTCCGGTAACGAGATGGAAGCCCTTGTAAGGACGGTTCTTATCGTGCTCGCCGAGGTCCGACCGCACGCCGAGGTCGCACACATAGGTCAGGGTCTGCTCCTCATCCCCGTAATCCAAACGGAACGGGATGCTGAACACCTGGCATACATCATAATAAACCTTGGTGATGATATAGATCATCTGATCGCGGTTGTCATACATCAGCGCCTCGTTGTTGTGCTTCTTGCCATCCGGATAGACGTACTTGATGCGCTGCGGAGTGACGGTGATCTCGGGTGTGCCCGGATCAATAGCCGGTTCCTCAAAATAGACGATGGAGTACTCTCCGTCCGTCTCGTCATTGTCACCGAAAGCGCCGATGAAAAGATAATTCGTGTCGTTATAGACACCGCCGGACATGTCTTCCCAGTCCCAGCGGATGGACCTGTCGAACTTCACTTTCATCGCCCGTTCCGCCCCTTTCTCATCGGTAGCGATGATGTATCGGGAGGTCTCGTCGCTCTGCATCCAGATATATCCGGGTGTGACGCGTGAGCACGCAATGCCGGACACCTCAATGATGTTCTTGTTGATATCCAGCGTACCGCATTGGGTCTTCTTGAAATTAGTGTTCCACTCCAGCGTATCGCCGTAATAGACCAGCTTCGGTGTTCCCGTACAAGCTACGGTTCCGAGCACCAACAGGCAAATTATGATGGATTGACGTGTATTCATATTCTGTCCGTTTTATAGGATCCTCCATCACTTCATTTCCGAGCCGAGCGCGTTGAAGGTCTTGCCGTCGCGCAGGATATAGACCTGACCGTCACGAATCACTTTCACGGTCTTGGCGTTGGTGTTGACATTGGTAATATGGCTCGGACCTGCCTGCGACTTCAGCGTCAGTGCGTTGAGTTGCATAGCAGACCATTCGACGTGGTTGGTGAACTTGAGCATATACTTGCCGGCAGGTACCGAGGACAGATCCCATTCGCCTACCTCTACAGCCTCGCCTTCGCCTAAATCACCGGACTCAAAGGTAGCCACTGTTTTGTTTGTAGTCATATTGACTAAAGCTAAGTCCACCGAAGCCGTGTTGGAACTGGTGATGTTTGCCGTGATATCGAACTTAGCCGGTTCTTTCAACTCTACAGCCCAGGAGGCCCACAACTCGAGGTCATTGGACGAATTGCCTTTCATATCGATCGTTGCATCTACGGTCAGCGCTTCGTGAGACGAATAGATGTCTTTCGCTACATGCGTACCGTTCAGATCCGCAATCTCGTACGGTTTGACGTTAATGGGATGATAGTCATCCTCACTCCATTTCCACGCATTGTCGGAGGGAGAGTTGGGCAAAAACTTGGTCCAGTCGAACAGTAAGAACGCATTGATTGATCCATCGAAAGGTACATCGGTGAAGTTGCTCTGCAGGCAAGTCAGCTCGTGCATCGTCTCGTCATCATTCACGCCATAGGTATTTCCTTCGTCCCATGTAGCCATCTCGTAGTCCTGTCCGAAAGACGGGCAGTACCACGCGGATCCACCGGTAGCAGTACTCTTATCTGCATCTACGAACACTACCGGAAAGCCCGGATAAGTGGCTATTTGTTCTGCTGTACGCTCAACCATAACACAGAATGCTGCACCTTCGGGCAGCGTAAGTCCTTCCTGGGGAACAACCATCTTGAATATTGGTGACACACCCGGTTCGTTAAGCATCGGTACATCTGCCCAATCTGCATTGTCACCATCCATAAGGATAGTCTGAGCATTCATACTTACCGCTGCAAACAGCGCTACAAAAAGGAAAACTTTTTTCATAATACTATTTTTTTATGGTTAATAATCTTTTCAATTTTCAATTTTATTAGTATAAAGTCGAAAGACAAAAGACCGTAGCCTACGGCTACTCAAAGACGCATTTTATTAGTATAAAGTCGAAAGTCGAAAGACCGTAGCCTACGGCTACTCAAAGACGCATTCTACCTTGAGCGCAGCGATCTATATTAATTCTTAATTTGTAATTTGTAATTTGTAATTCTTAATTTCTTTGGTCTTTCTACTTTGAGCGAAGCGGTCTTTCTACTTCGAAAGTGCGTACATTGCGAAAGCGGCACAGCATATACCGGCAACCTGCAGTGGGTTGGGGATGACGCTCAGGATGATGAGCGAGAGCAGCACCGTCACCATCGGCGACAGGCCTTCCATCGGGGATACGATGACGGCCTTGCCGTATCGATAAGCATAGACGAGGGTCAGTGCACCGATCGAGTTGAGTATTTGGATGCCGAAGCAGCCCAGACTCTTGCCCATCACCTCTTCGCCTGCGAAAAACGCAGCCGCTTCCGGAGTCATGTAATACGCTACAGGGATGAGCACCAGACCGCTCAATGCCATCCATACGAAGATGGATTCGGCATCCATGGAATTATTGGCAAACTTCATGAAGAACCCCTGTATGCCCCACGCGAACAGCACCAGGATAGCCAGTACGATCCACAGCCATCCGCTGACAGGACTGCCTTCCTGACCGGTCTCCAGCGAGAGCAGGAGGATGGCCACCAGCGCCACCACGATACCGGCTATCTGCCAGCGCGTCGCTTTCTCCTTGAGGAAGAGAGCCGCAAGGGTGATCACGATCACCGGTGACATCGAGATGAAGGGATAGATGATATAACTCGGTCCGAGCGTCAGCGCCTTGAACAGCACCAACTGACCGCCAGCGCCGAGCAGACCGACTGTGCAGCCCAGCAGCGCCGATTTGCCGTCATGCAGGAACTTGCCCTTGTTGATGATGAGCGCCACAATGGCACACGGGATCATGGACAATGCCCACAGGATATACACAACGGTATCAGGTATACCATTCTGAATTTGGTAGCCGGAGAAGGCTCCCCATACACCCCACGTCACCACTGTGATGAGGATGAACAATAACCACAGTTTGTCTTTCATAAAACTATTTACCATTTAATCATTTGCCATTCGGTCGTTTACCGGTCCTTCAGCCATCCGGCTGTTTATTCCACCTTCACGGTGGTCAAGAGATTGTAGCCGGTAGCTTCATCCCATACGTCTGTATTGGAGAGGCGGATGGAGTACAGCGGGTTGTCATGCAGCGATGCATACGGGTCCGGGAGGTTCATATAGACCTTGTACTCGCCCGCCGGCATATCATTGAGAGTGCAGGACAGCGCAACGGTATGCTCACCCGGCTGCCATGTACGCGGGTCCTCCGTCTGCGGGAACACGTACTTGTCCTCCGCATCCGCCGCGTTGACGAAGATGATCTCGAAGGCGCGCTTGTTCACCAGTGCCGCAAAACCGCGGTTATGCAGGGTCAGATCAGCCTCCCACTTCCCGCCTGCTTTCGGCTGCTCTGTCTTGAGCTTCATCTTCTCCAGCACGAAGAGATAGCCGAGGCGGCGTTGGATCTCGCTAAAGGTACCCTCCTGACGCCATAACTTGAGCGTCTTCGGTTCATAATCGCGGTTCAGGTAGGTCCAGTGGTACAGTTCCATCTGACCGATGGCATTTTCACCATTGGAGTACTGACATTTCTGGCACGTCTCACCGCCCATAAAGGTATACTTGCTGTCCTCCTGCCAGAACAGGCGGTCGTCCTTGCCGTTATACGTACCCACGTCGTTGGACGAAGAGACGAAGCAGTCGTTATGGCCGCATATACGGGCCTTGTTGGTCGGCTGGTACGCCTCCGCCGCCGTGAGCGGGGTGGCTCCGAGGCCGCGCATCTGCAGATAACGCATCTTGTATGCAGGCGTACGCAAAGCCACCTGACGATCTTCGGGAACGGCTTGCAGCATGTGCTCCAGCACCTCCCAGCGGGGCTCGAAATCGGAATCCTTATTCGGATTCATCTTGAAATGAGAGGTATAATACCATTCACCCCACACGCCTATAAAACCGCATTGCACGCACAGGATGACATCGGCATGCTTGTGCAGATAGGGGGCGATCTGGTCTATATGACGATGTACCCACTCGGGCGTTGCATCCCACGGGGCATTGGAGGGGCTTTCATTACTTTTATAGGAGAAGCGGAGAACGACTTTTGCGCCGCCTTCGCGCAGGGTATTCATGTTGGCCTCAAGACGGTCCAGGAAGGCCTGAGGAATATCACATTCCATATAATCGGTCAGATAATAGGAATGGAGATAGAGCGTGACATGCTCGGGGCCCTGACGGCTGATGTTCGCCGCATTGCGCGTCATATGCGCATCCAGGTCCGCCGATGTATAATAGGTCTGTATCAACCAGCCCTTTTCAGGATTAGGGAACAACTCATCCGTTTCGGTAAACGTGATGACATTTTTATCTATCGGTTCAGGTTTGTTATCGTCCTTGCACGCCGTCAGCGTAACGGCCGCCAATCCGAGGACACCCAGTAATATAGGCAGATGCTTTTTCATAGGAAATAAAAAGAGTGCCGGTGCGGGGGCGGTGTGCTCCCACACCGGCACATTCAATCAACATTGATTAAGCTTAATTGTTGTTCGTTAAATTAACAAAGATCCGGATTACTTGTTAACTTTAACTTTCAGTTTAACAGTGTGACCTGCAGGGTTCTCGTCTGTCGGGGAAACCAACGGAAGAATACCTACAGAGTTCCATTCCTGCTGGATATCGAAACCGATGCTGAACTCAGAGTCGTTCCAACCGGCACCTTGCGGAGTCGGGATCAACTCACGAAGCATCTGCATCTCGATACGGTTGCCGCTCAGGTGTTGGGTCGTGCAGAACTCACCAGCAACGGTAAGACCTTCCCAGCTCCAACCGTTACCACCAACTTCACCGGTCCATGCGAATACCTCAGGAGCATAGTCGCAAGGCTCGCCATCAGCAAATACAGCACCTTCCATAAGGATGTCCGTATTAGCGTCATTCCACTGGTCGCCAAAGCCACCGGTCAGGTCGCTGTTGTCCGTGTTAACATAAACGTGGAACGGAGTCCATGCGCGGTCGATGATCTCCTCAGCATCATACTCAACGAGGATGTTGAGGTAGAGCTCATCTGCATACACTGCAACACCCTTCAAGCCAAGGTAAGCAGCGTCTTGCGGGCACTCCCAGGAAGCAACTTTGTCTTGAGGAAGTGCTTTCCAGTCAGCATCGCTCTGGTCGGTCGTGCTGATCGGATTTACGTACTCTTCTTCTTCGCCGCCTTCGCCTTCTCCGCCTTCAGGAGCGTTTTTGTCTTTACATGCTACGAATGCCAATGTAGCAAAGCACATCAATGCAATTTTCCAATTTGCTTTCATAATGTTTGTTTGTTTAATTGGTTAATAAATTATGTTGATTGATTGGATGTTCATTTTATAGTTTATAGTTGAACGTATAAAGTTTATAGTTGAAAGTATAAAGTTTATAGAAGTCGTCTAGTTTGAAGTTTATAGTAAAAAACTTTCTTCTTTATACTTTATTACTTCTTTCAACTTTCAAGATTTGACATCGTCAAATAATCGTGCCCCTTGGGGCTAAGAACTTTCAACTTTCAACTTTTAACTTTCAACTCTCAACTTTCAATTAATATCCCGGGTTCTGCTCAATACCGCTTACCGTCCATTCGTTGTTCGGAATCGGGTAAACGATATGCGGCTCCTTCATCGGGTCAATGATTTTCCAGGGCTGTGCACCCGGATAACGACGGTCCATACTCTGCTTGTTACGATACACGTCGAACATGCGGTGACCTTCGAAAGCCAGCTCCATACGGCGCTCGTCCATGACCACGTCGATCACATTGTCGTAACCGTGCATGGCCGCGGTCGAGAACAGACCCTCCGACGGGATGCCGGCACGGGTACGGATGGCGTTCACGTCGTCCAATGCCTTGGCGTCCTGACCGCTGCGGGCGTATGCCTCCGCACGGTTCAGGATAACCTCACCCCAACGGCTGAGAACCGGAGAAGAGAGCATCGGGCTGCCGTCCTGATAACTGAACTTGTTCACAAAGATCATCGGATAGCTGAAACCGGTACGGAGCACCATTTCCGGAGCCACACGTGCCATGAGGTCCTTGCCGCCGTATGCCACATGGTACTCGAAGTACTCGCCCGCTGCGTCAGCCTTGGCCTCGCCGTTGACTTTGCGTTTCTCGATGTTATAGGTCTTGTTGTCCATCTTGAAGGAGTAGTTGCCTGCACCATCGTCTATCACTTTGGCCTTCAGCAGCACACTACCCGACTCTTCGCTGATCGACTCGGGATCCGGGAAATAGACATACTTATCGCTCGAACCCGGCTTGTACTGCGGCATCAGGAAGCCCGTATAGCGGACATCCGACGGATAACGCTCGTACAGATACAGCAAGGGGTTAGCCGGATAGATCTCACCCCATCCGATACCGTCCTTGAGGAACATGGAACCGATAGAAGACTGACCCATATCGTCGGAAGTCTCATGGGCTACGCAGAACAAGGTCTCTTTCGAAGTCTTGGCATTGCGGAAATAGTTCGCAAAATCCGTTTCCAGCTTGGTGGCCGGAGCAGCACCGTTGAGCATTTCGTTCACCGTCTTGATACAGTCATCGTATTTCTCCATATAGAGGTATACACGGCTCAGTACGCCGAGTGCAGCGTCACGGCTCGGATAACCCGCATTGCCGCGGGAAGCACCCATCAACTCTGCCGCTTTCTTCAGGTCTTCCGCAATCTGGTCATACACTTCGCCTACCGAGTTACGCTTCGTTTCCTCCGAAGCCGGTTTGATACGAAGAGGTACACCGAGGTTGTCGCGGCCAAAACTGTACGGTTTGGCATAGAGCGTCACCATATGCAGGTGCATCAGACCACGCATGAAGTATGCTTCGCCGAGTAACTGGTGATTATCCGCATTGTCCTCATCCAACAGATCGATAACGGTGTTGGTCATATAAATCACCTTGTAAGCCACCATCCAGAGCGTGCCGACGTTCTTCAGACCGTCGTTCATCATGTAGACCGTCGCCTCATAAAGCGGGTCTGTGGTGTGTGCCGAAAGGCAAATATTGTCAGCCGGGAACTCCGACATCTGGAAATAGTGGCGGACATACGTGTTTCCGGACGCATAACCAAGGAACTCCACTTCGTCCTTGAGCAGTGCATAGCAGCCGTCCATGACGTACTCTGCACCCTTGACATCCTGGAGCAGGAGGTCACTGCTCAACTCGTCCGAAGGCGTGTAGTTCATTTCGCAACTGCTGAAACCGAGCATCAATCCGAGTGCTACGGTTAAATATAATGCTTTGTTTTTCATAATCTTCATTTTTTTAATTGTCAATCATCCATTTTCAATTGTCAATTAGAAAGAGATCTCCACACCGCCTTGGAACGTACGTCCTACAGGATAGTTCTCCGTATACATACCGGCGAGGGTGTTCGAATTGCTCTCCAGCGTGATCTCCGGGTCCATACCCGAGAACTTGCTGAAGGTCAGGATATTATCTGCCGAGAAATAGATGCGGCACTTGGTCATGTGGGCCTTGCTGATGAGCTTGGTCGGGAAGTCATAACCCACCGTGATATTCTTGATACGCAGATAGGAGCCGTCCTCCAGATAACGGGACGATATCTGGTTGGAGCTCTTGTTGCCGCTCAGCACTGCCTTCGGGTGCGTGGCGATGTCGCCCTTCTTCTCCCAACGGGTCCATCCCTGAGCCGAGTTCTCGATAGAGAGCTGGTTGTATCCGGTGTAGGCACCATCGGCATCTTGCGCCTGACGGGTATAGTTGTAAATCTTGTTACCCACCATGAAGTTGGTGTTCACGTGCAGGAAGATACCGTTCCAGCTCAACTGGGTGTTTATACCACCGGAGAAGAGCGGCGTAGCCTTGCCTACTACGTGCGCCAGCGTGGCGTTGTAGTCGTTGGTGGTCGTCTTGTTGCCCTGTGCATCCAGCACATAGTCGCCCTTGTCGTCCACTACATACCACAGCGGGTCACCGTTGTTAGGATCCACACCGGCCCACTCTTTCATGTACCAAGTATAGATATCCTGACCCTCTTTGATCTGCTGGTTAACCGACGAAGCCTGTTGGAGAATAGCCTCGTGGTTCGGCAGCTCCATCACGCGGTTCTGGTTGAAACCGATGTTGAAACCGAGATCCCAGCGCCACTTGCCGATCTGGATGATATTGGCATCCAGACGATATTCGATACCGCGGTTGCGAACAGCACCGATGTTCTTCGTCACCTCATAGAAACCGGTAGACGGAGCTACGGGTACATCGAGCAGCAGACCCGTGTTGTCGGTCTGATAGAGGTCGATAGACATATCTATGCGTTTGATGAAGGTCAGGTCGATACCGATGGCTGCCATGTTGGCGGTCTCCCAATGCAGATTGGGGTTAGCCAGACGGCTCGGACTACCCGCTACGTTCATCTGATAGAGCTTGTTCAGCGCATATGTTGACAAATACTTGTATGCCGGGATATTGTTGTTACCCGTGATACCATAGCTGGCGCGGAGCTTGAGGAAGGAAACGACATCTTGGTTCTTCATGAACTCCTCGTTGCTGATGAGCCAGCTGGCTGCTACAGACGGGAAATAACCTACGCGGTGGTCCGGGGCGAAGATCGAACTGGACTCGGCACGGAACGTAGCCGTGATGAAATAGCGCTTGCCGTAGTCGTAGCTGGCCTGGATGAAGGCGGCCCAGCCGGCACCCGGCATCACATAACCGCCGTTAGCCAGCGGAGAAGACGAGTTGAGGGCGTCCACACCGTTCGGCATGCCCACACCCGAAGCACTCGTATACTCGGATCTCCAAAAGCTATACTCAAAACCGGCCATTGCATTGAAGCTGTGCTTGTCCCACTGATAGCCGCCCTTCAGGATATTGGTCGTACCGAAACTCTTGCTGATGCCGACATCCTTGCCGATATAACCGTTCGGATAAGAGGTGTCATACGTACGCGGATCAACATAGGTCGATGAGAGCCAATGACCGGCACCGAAGGTATTCGTGGTCGTGAAATGCAGCCAATCCGTGAAATGCAGATTCAGTTGCAGCACGCCGTTGAAATCGAAGTTGTCCGATTTTGCATAGTTGTATTGCGTACCATGGAGGGAGTTCCAGGTCTCCTGGCTCCACCACTTGCCGCCGTTATCCGGACGGGTACCGTTGTCCACACGCAGATATTTGTCCGTCATCTTGCCGTCAGCGTCATACTCGTACGGGCAGTCCCAAGGCATCTTCGAGAATGCATCCGCCAGCATCGTCCAGCTGGATGCATAATCAACCGTCGACTTGGTGAAGTTCATCTTCACATTCATATCCAGCCATTTGGCGATATCCGCTTTCAGCGAAGCGTGACCGCTCACCTTCTGCATGCCGGTTCCTCTCAACGTACCTTTATCACCAAAGTAATCCAGAGAAGCATAATAAGCCACATGCTCCGATCCGCCGTGAACAGCTACGTTGTAGTTCTGAATCACACCGGTACGGAAGAACTCATTCTGCCAGTTCCAGTCAGGCAGATCCTCCAATTTCGGATAACTTGCACTGAATGCCGCTTTACTATACATGGATTTGTGGAAGTTGTACAACTCCTCTGAGTTCATCACACAATAGTTGCCGAACAAGGCCTGCTTGGCACCGGCCGTAGCCTTGATGTCCACATGCACCTTGTCGCCTTTCTTACCGGATTTGGTGGTCACTACGATGACACCACCGGCTGCCGCAGCACCGTAGATACCGGTCGAACCGGCGTCCTTCAGCACGGAGATAGTCTCCACATCATTGGGGTTGAAGCTGCCACCCATCACACCGTCTACCACATAGACCGGTTCGCTACCGGCGGTAATAGAACCTGTACCACGGATGCGGATCTGGGCTGCATCACCCGGCTGACCGCTGGCATTGGTAACCGTCAGACCGGCCACCTTACCCTGAAGCATGTTACCGATATCACTGGATGTAACGTCGGTCAACGCTTCTGCACTTACCGTCACAACGGCGGAACTCAACTCGGCTTTCTTGACAGCCGAATAACCGAGAGACACGACCTCCTGCAACTGCTGGGCGTCGCTCTCCATAATAATGCGCATGTTCTCGGGAACAGCACGTAACTCAATGGTCTTGTAGCCGATGTACGACAATTGTAAGGTTGCCTTGTCCGGAACCGTCAACTCGAAGTTACCGTCGAAATCAGTCACTGTGCCGACTGACGTTCCTTTTACAACAATACTCACACCAATCATCGGCTCTGAGCCATCGGCATCAATCACCGTACCCTTCACGTTGATGTCGGCGTAACTCGCCATTGCCAACGTCAGGCATAGAAAGATTGTTTGAATTCTTTTCATGTTATTAATTATTTGGGGTTAATAATTATTAGTATAAAGTCGAAAGACAAAAGACCGTAGCCTACGGCTACTCAAAGACGCATTTTATTAGTATAAAGTCGAAAGTCGAAAGACCGGTCGCTTTGCTCCCTCAAAGACGCATTCTACTTTGAGCGTTAGCGTTCTGTTACTTTGATCAGATAGTTCCTTGTGAAGTTCGCTTTGATTCTCGGATCGCTACCCTTGACGATGAACTCACGCGGCTCGTCCGCCGTGTACTCAACCGCCGTATATTCCTTTTCTGCATCCAGTCCGCGCAACTCCAGCGTGCCGTCAAAAGCAGGGTCGTCGTCGATGTAGAACGAGTAGTACAAGGCGTCGTTCTGACGGATGACGTGCGCCTCCGGATAGTCAAAGCCCCATGTATATAGGTTCAAATACTCGCCGCGGGCAAGGTTGTTCTCCTTGTATATCTTCATCCATTTCCTGACGAGCGCCTCTTTCTCCGGCGTCAGTTTGAACGGACCTTCCGTCCAGTCCGGGTTATCCTCCGGATAGGTGAACTTCGTACCGATGACCGAACCCGTACCGATCTGTGAAGCAAAGTCATTGCCGTTGTCGGTCAGCTCCACATGGTCGCCGTAGTAGGCCAGCGCCGGCGCCATTGCCGCATACGCTTTGCGTTTCATACGCACCTGGCAGGACGACATCGGGTCAGAAGCCACGGCCTGATTGATCTGAGGAACGAGGAAATAGTTCACCGCGCAACCGCAGGGGCACACCTGAATGACTGCGTCGGGTTTTATCGCACGCGCCTCGTCATACACCTTGGCGAAATAGGTCGGCATCTGCTCCGGTGCATCCCACGGACTCGCCAGTCCCGAGGTCTCGTTGTAATCCGGCAGACAGCAGTTGAGGTGCTGGCCGTCTATCTTGAGACCGTCAAAATTCCACCTGCGCAGGAACATATCTAATAAATCGCGCGTGTACGCGTCTGTAACGGGGTTCACCGGCGAGAGATACCAGCTGTCCCACCAGGTGATATATTCATGCGCCCACTCTTCGGTCAGCAGTAACATCTCCGGATGCTCTTTCAATATCTGCGTACCGGGGTCAGCCGCCAGCGGCGCCCACCACAGCTTGGCTTTCAGGCCGCGCTTATGGCATTCATCCGTGATATGACGCATGTCTTTGTCACCACCGGGGAAAAGTTCATTGGTATTCCAGTCGCCTTCCGCGATCTGATAGCCGTCATCCACGTCCACCCAGCGGAAGCCGAGTTCCGCCACTTTGTCGAGCGTACCCAGCACCATGTTCATCTTGAAGGGACGTCCGTACCCCCAGGCGCACCAAACCGGCTCAAACGCCTCCGGCTCGGACGGCTTCATCTCCACGCCTTCGTTCGCCTGCATGTACTCCGAGAACGTACGCAACGCATTGAAATAGTCGCCTTTATGCGTATAGCGGAAGGCCTTGAAGCACTTCAGCGTGTCGCCTTTGGCCAGCTCTACCGGCTTCGGCAGGTCATAACGCAAGGCGAAACGCACTTTGTCGTCATAGCGTTTCCACTCCACCGGCATGGAGATCATACGGAGCACCGGTTCGAACAGACCGATGGCTATACCGCCGTCGCGCTGCCACACGTCCACTACCGGTATACCGCCTCCGTAATCGGAGTTGTTCATGCCCAGGTAGTTATCCTTCTGGAAACCCTCTCTGACGGGCAGCACCCAGTCCAAACGGGCGTTCGTACTGCTCGGCTGCAAGGACCATACAACGCTGTCTTTCGCCTTGATCTCCGTACGGCACAACTCATACGCCTTCACCGTCACCGGCTTGCCTTCGTTCACGAAATAGGTCTCCACCACCTCCAGGCCCGGCACACCGTCCACCGGCTTGACGCACTGGTGTTTCACTACACGGATGCCATTCTCGCTATACGGGAAGGACTGCATATCCGCCTCCGCGCAAATAAGCCGCTCGGTGTCCTGCTTCGGCGCACATGCGTTCAGACAAAAGACCGCTGCGCTCAAAGATAAAAGATAAAAGACTTTTTTCATAGATATTCGATTTTTCATGATCTCGTAACCGCGTGATCTTGTGATCATGACCGATTATTTATATTGGGTTAAAATCCGCTCCGCGTTGTCATGATATAGTTTCTTCAGCACTTCATCCGGCAGGTTGAAGGCCGACAGCGCCCAGTGGTACTCCGACTCCGGCATATAGAAATGCTCGTCGTTGGTCTCCAGCACCCGGAAGATATGACGATACATTGCGGCATCCATACCGTTGTCGGTACCGAAGAACACGCGGTCCTGGTACTTGATAAGGAACTCGCGGGTGGCACGCGGCGTATGCGCCGACTCAGCCACGCGGGCGGAGATATCGAAATACAGGTTCGGATACATGTCCAGCAGCGCACCGAGGCGCGGCAGATCATGCGTCATGTTCAGATAATGGCAGGCGATGAAGATGGTCTTCGGGTTCTCACGCACCGCGTTCTCGAACGAGGTCATCAACTTCTCATAGCCGTAGCAATTGGTCGTATCCACATGCCAGTTCACGGCATTAAGCAGACCGTCATTCGTCTCATCCATAGGCAGATACATCCAATAAGGCTCTGCGATATGTATGCTGATCGGCATCTTCAGTTCACCGGCTTTCTCAATCAGCGGCTTCACACGTGGATCGTCGATATGGATATCCTTGCCATCCGCCGGACGGGCATAGGTATCCCCCTCTCCCTTGTCGCCCAATTCGCCGACACCCGTAGCGCCCAACTCCTTGCAGCGCTCCAGCGCCTTGATACCGCACTCGGGCCATGCTTCCGTATCTATACCCGTGTAATCGAAGCAGCACCAGAAGCGGAAATGGTCCTTGTACGGAGCATAGGCTTCGAGCACCTCCTCAAACGGACGGCCGATCCAGGAGCAATGCATGATGGCGGTGTTCAGCACACCCACCTCATCCATCGTCTTGCACCACTGCGCGATCTCCTCTTCCGAAGAAGCATAGTCGTGAGCGTGCATGTCGATGATGTCGAACTTGGCACGAGGCACATACGTAACAGGGATATTATTCACCACCTGAGGCTTGAAATCCTTCAGCAAAATAACACTTGCCGGGTTGGTTGACCCACAGTCAGCAGCCTGCTTGGTGCACGCCGTGAATACAAACGCCAGCGAGATAAGAATTACAGATACATGTTTCATGGTTGCCTGGTTTGTTGCAATTTTGCTTGCAAAATTACTACTTTTTGAGGAATTATGCATCATATTTTGAAATGTTTTGTGACACGCTTTCGAAAAGGTTTCATATATATCGCTTGTTTTCAACTATTTATACATTTCATTTGACCTTTCGCAATGTTTCGAAAAACGCTATCGAAACATTTTTATTTGCATATGTCAAAATTTATTTGTACCTTTGCACCCGAAAATGATTCCATGATTACGTCATTACAAAAAAATATTCACTGAATTTATGAATGCATCATCGGCAAAGGAGAGAAGAGCCCTCATTCTGCGGCTCTTGGAACAGAAAGACGAAGTGCTCGTCACCGAACTCAGCCGGGACACGGGTATATCCGAAGTGACTATCCGCAAAGACCTGACCATTCTTCAGAACCGCCATCTCCTTCTCCGCACACGCGGCGGAGCGATGCGCAAACCTGTGGACAACCCCCACGAGGAGACCACCATCTCCCGGAAACAGATGTTCAACTTCAAGGAGAAAGAGCGCATCGGTGCCGAAGCGGCGAAAATGATCAAGGACGGCGATTATATCATGCTGGATTCGGGTACCACGACCCTGGAGGTGGCACGTCACCTGGACCAGTTCAACGAACTGCATATCATCACCAACGCCATGAACATCGCCACCGAACTGATGAACTACAAGCGCTTCGACGTGGTACTGTTAGGCGGCAACGTACGCGCCAACAGTCATTCGATGGTGGGTCCGGTCGCCCTTTCCGTACTTCGTAATTTCAGCCGGTACAAGCTGTTCCTCGGCGTGGACTCATTCTCCATTGAGGAAGGCGTCTCCACTCCCAACCTGGAAGAGGCCCTTTTGAACCAGATGATGATTCAGCAGGCAGACCAGGTCATTGCCGTTTTCGACTCCTCCAAGTTCAACAAACGCAGTTATGTGCATATCGCTGACGCTTCCGAACTGGACTGCATCATCACCGACCGCGCCATCCCTACCGGCATGCCGTCCAAACTCAAATCCCTCGGAGTGGATCTGAGATTAGTATAACTGATATATTTCATCAGTTGGTATACATACAAAAAAAACAGCCCGCATTGCTGCGAGCTGTTTTTCGTATCAGAAGTTCGGATTAGAACTGTATGCCAAGCACGTTGTAACGAACACCGTTCTTGATGATTACAACCTGACCGTTCTCAAATACCTTCACAGCCTTAACCGCTGCATCGGTGTTGTTGAGAGAAGAAGGATCGTTCAGATGTACGAAGATATGACCTTCCCAAGCTTCGTTGTAGAGAGGACGGAAGTAGATTGTCTTCTTACCAGCTACATCGTCCGTTACCTCGTAGTTATTGCCGTCTTTGGAACCATACCAAGTTCCGATAGCCTTTTCTGCCACGCTGACTACTTTGAAGCTCTGACCTTTTGTAAGAACAACATTCTCCAAAATCCATTCAGCTTCATCATCCGGGTTCACTACGAACTTGTCTGCAGCGGTGAGGTCATAGATAGACCAGCCATTCAGACCGATGAGGTAGAAACCATCCTCAATCGTAATCTCCGGAGCTTCAACCTCTTCTACTGTGATGTCGTAAATCTCGATAACGTCACCTGCTTTTGCAAAACCGAAGTCAAATACGATAATACCATTACCGCCTGCTAAGGTTGACTGAACACGCTCCACTTCATAAGTGAACTCAACATTCTCTTCCAATGCGATAGAAGCATTCTCCAAGATAGCGGTGTTGTCATCCCATTTAACAGTAACACCCGACATAGCGTGGTTAGCTTTCATCTTGACGCTGAAATGGTAGAATTTATCTTTCTGCGACGGAAGCGACTGGAACTTAACCTGTGCCTGCCATTGAGCGACTTTGTCAAGTGCAATTGTTACAGTAACCTTTTCATTCTCGGCATCCCAAACAGCACTGGATTCGGTATCTGCAACCCAGTCACCGGTAGTTGCAAAGTAGGTTTCTACAATCGGATTAACCGGTTCTTCGTTTGCCGGAATAAAGATACAATTTGCATGCCAATCATCACCACCATTATAGTTCGGACGGAAGAAGATAGGTTTGCCCTCACCAGCGTGAGCCAAGTCAACATGATAGTTGCCAGCCTCGCCCGGGAACCAAGCGCCGAGTGCATTCTCAGCCACTGATACGACCTTGAACTCGTCACCGTTCTTGAGATCCACAAGGAGTTTGTACTCGCCCTCAACCTCGGTTTCGGCAAACTTATGCTCCGCTGCGACCGAATAGATGTTCCAACCGTTCAATCCAATAAGGTAGTAACCATCCTCCAGGTCAACAACCGGGGCTTCAACCTCTTCGATTACGATGTCGTAAATCTCGATAACGTCACCTGCTTTTGCAAAACCGAAGTCCAGAACAAGAATACCGTTACCAGCTGCGTTCGACTGGAATTGAGGCTTGTTATATGCGTACTCAACGTTCTCTTCCAATGCGATAGAAGCATTCTCTAACAAAAGACCTGTGTTGTCCTCCCACTTCAGAGTAACGCCCGAAATAGCGTGGTTAGCTTTCATCTTCAAACCTACATGATAGAATTTATCCGGTACAGAAGAGATACCATGATATTTCACCTGAGCTTTCCACTGAGCATTCTTGTCAATAGCGATAGTAACCGTTGCTTTGCCGGAAACAGCATCGTAAACGAGTTTGGATTCTGTCTCGCCATCCCAGTTTTCCGGACCTGTGAACCAAGTCTCAAACGGATTTTCCGGTTCCGGCTCTGATTTTTCATACTTAGCCCATTCGCCAGCATTGTCCCAGCCATTAATAACACACATATCCTTGTCATCTTGGAGGGTCATGTCTTGGGTCTGGTTCCACTTGTTACCCCAGAGGTTCTCGGCATCAGCACCATTCATACGGCAGAAAATAACTTGCTTCTTAGTAGTAACCACAGCAGAGTAGATACCGTCTTCACCTTCAACGGGTGTCATATCAACCCATTCTTGAGGCTCGGAAAGAATACATATTGCAAAACGAGCACCATCTTTTTTCCAATCCTCATTCGGTTTGAGATAGAGAGTGCGCGGCTCAGCGGGAGCGATTACGGGAATCCATCGCGGATCACCAGCAGCACCACCATCCTCAGCAGCAGTCAAAGCGGGAGAATCTTCAGCAAGGGTAAAGTCACCATTGGCGGCATCAGCAAATTTCGGGTCGCCCCATACCAAATTGGTCTTTGTCGCTGTGTTAAAGTGACCATATTCCTGCCAGTTAGCATAATTGAAAGTCAAAGTGTTCTTAACCTCACCACCAGCTTTCAAATTAGTAGCACATCTATCAATGCTTTCTGCCAGAACAAAAATACAATTCGACACGATGGGATCACTTATGGCATCAACTGTGATGGTTCCATACGATGTGCTCATCGTATTTGCCGCATAGAATGTACAATGGTCTACCGATACACTTCCGGTTGTGGATTTTACATAGATAGGAGTTGCCCAGAAACTTGAAGGATCAGTTACGGTAATATTAGCAAAAGTAGAATTAGTAATACTCAAGCTAACCAAGTTTGCATTTTCAATGAAGATGCAGCTCTTGTCACAATCGTGGAAATAACAATTGTCAATATCAATTACATCCAGTCTTCTATCTGATCTGGAGTGAATCATCGCTGCATTCTTAGTCCAGCCATAAAACTCGCAATCCTTCAGAATTACGCGTTTGCCTTCCGTGTCATCAGCAGGCACAATTAACTGAGAATAAGAACCCATTTCACTACAATCGAATTTAATGCCAATAAACTCAGCCATTGCTCCGGTTTTCAAACGAATAGAAACCTGCGGTTTGAGAATTACTTCAGCGCCGTCAGCTGCACGAACTGTTACGTCTTTACCATGGAATGCGAGGTAATCAGAGTTCGACTCTACATACGTACCTTCTGCCATCTCAATGATGTCACCACTGGCAGCCGCCGTCAAAGCCTGACGCAGGTTGTCAGATGAATGAGGAGATGTCGGAGTGATTTGAATCACCGCTGCGTTTACTGCGACTGCTACGAGCATCGCAGCGAAAAAAGAGAAAATCTTTTTCATAAACGATTAGAATTAATAATTAAGTTTTAATAAGTAATTTTATACGTTTCGATGTGCCGGCGAACCGGCACATCGAGTTGTATTTTTCATTTTCGGCACAAAATTACAACAATTTTTCGAAATATGCAAATAAATTATGAAAATTGTTGTGTTATTGCGCTATTTTTTGTCCCATGACGTTGTAAACCTCACCGTCACGCTTGATCAACAGCCGGCCGTTACGGATGAATTTCTCTCCGTCACGTACGTTTTGTTGTACCGCTGCATTCTCGTAGCCTGTTGCTATGGTATGCGGTTTGGTACGTCTCACCTTCATTGTATTGATCAGAGTAGCATTGCCATTCTTGTCTGCCGTGTAAGAGTTCATCTCAATACCGTCACTTTTCACCGTGAACTTCGTAAAACTCGGAGCACCCGGCTGGCCTAACATACCGGTAAACAGATCAAAGTAATTGGGCACATTGTGATGGTTGCCGTCAAACAGCAGGGCAGGATCTGTGGTGTATTTCTCCTCCATCTTCTCACGGCTGTACGGATAATAACGTTTGCGACCGCAAGTAGCACCAATGAAATACATCGTACCCTTGTCCGTCGTGAAAGTACCGCCCTTCTTACCGGTCATGTTCGTATTGGTATTCACCGGCACCGTCTCCACATCTGTCACGGCACCTTCAACGGCCGTCCAACTATCCCAGTCAACCGGACCGATGACCTCATAGCAGTGGTCATGACCTTGGATGGCAAGGTCGATCTCACACTCTTTCAAGATCGGCAGCATGAACTTACGGAATAGGGGTATTTCAGCGTCCTCGGAGTGACCTGAACCGGAGAAGATATTCTTATGTGCCAGCGTAACACGATATTTGGTGTTTGGATATTGGGCAATCTGCTCCTTGAACCAGTTTGCTACGTCAGTTGAAAGATACGGAGACAGCATTGATGATTCGCCGCTGGATGAACGCCACCAGTCTTGCAGCGAGTATACAAGGAATAGCACATCGCCATAGACGAAGCTGTAGGTAATACCCTTGAACTGCGGTTTGGCGCTGACCACTGCATTATAGAAGCCCCAATCGGTATTGAAGTGGTAATCATAGTTGAGCAGCGGGCTATCGTCATGGTTGCCATCCGTCACTACCATCGGCATTTGCATGATAACAGGATTAATACTCTCTTCAAACCAACGCTCCCACTCCCACTCGGAGTTTTGCGCCGTACCTGTCTCCACAAAGTCACCCGGGAACAGGCAGAAACGTGCATCAGGTACTGTCTTGGCTGCCGCCGTAGCACACCATTTGGCGTTCTCTACATATTCGGCGTCCTGGATATGACTATCGGACATATAGATAAAGCTGTACTCGCCTTGGTCGGAATCCTGCGTGCGGAAATGACCTATCTTGCTCCAGTGGCCTTCATATCCTACTCGCCAGCTGTACGCCGTTCCCGGTGTCAGGGCCTCGGCCTGTGCTTTATGGCTCACGTAGGTGAACTTGGTATTGTTGGCTATCTTGGCTGCTTTCGCAATGCCCGAAGTGGAAACGGCATACTGCATCTCCGGTGTAGTAGTCGGTGTAGCGTCCAGCGTGATCACTTCTCCACCGGCAAAATCCTCTTCGGTGGCATTGGCTTTGGCTACTATTTGCACCTTACCATTGGTGACGCCCTTATTGGTGAACCAGCAGAAGGCCATGTTGGTATGCGGATCGCCGTTGATATTGGCAACCATGTTATACGGTTCCTCTTTGCCTACCAGCATACCGATAGCCTCATTCATAGCTTCGATTTTTTCAGCGATGACAGTAACGTCTTCGCATGTAGCACTATCTATACGTGCAGCCTCTTTGGCTATCAGGAACGGAATATAACTTGGCACCGTGTAGTCCTCTATCTTATAGAGTTCATCTGCTGCCAGTACCTCTTTCGGATAATAAACCGGCGGCACAGGGAGCACAACAACCACCGCGGAAGCCTTAAAACCGCCATCTTGTGTCTCCACCCAAGCGAGAGTAGTGTCTTCCTTCAAACCCGTAACAGCTCCGTTATGGATAGATGCTATCGTCTCATCTTCCACCCACCAGTTGACGCGTTTGTTGCTAGCATCGGCTGGTTCAATAATAGCATTCAGTGTTGCCGACTGCTCTTTAATCACTTTGATAGTATCCTTATCAAGAGTGACGCCAGTCACATCTACCTTGATAGCGGATGGGTCAAACTCATATGCTCCCACATCAATGCCATCGCCGATAGGACGGACAACGCCGTTGATGTCTTTCTCCGGAGCCACCGAAGCATCTCCCTTATTGAGCAAAGCTGCCGAAGCGTCCGTCAGTGAGAAATCCGCGTTTCGCATGGCGGCTATCTGACCAGCATCTTTCGGAGCGCCAACGAAGGTCGTCGGATTGCGGAAATTCGGGCCACCTTCAGCCAGGTTTTCCGCACTAAGTTTATTATTGATGAACTTAGACGAAGAACCGTCATCGGTTACGTTCCCGGCAACCGTTCCACCGATATAGTTCACATGATCAGTAAAACCATCCACGGCCTTGTTTCCCCAGCAAACGGTGTTATACACAGCACCGTCTGAATGCAGACCGGCATACTGCTCACCCCAGTTATTACATAACGTACAGTTAATAATCTCGCCTCCCGGGTTGTAAATACCACCTGAGTTAGGCCAACCGCTTACACTGGCGCTATTGTTATACAACACACAATTTCGTACCGTACCTGCGTCGTTGCGGATAGTACCGTATTTGCCTTCACAACCACGAATAATACAATTCTCTATCAAACCGCCTTTGTTGCGGATTGCACCGCCGGAACTGGTAGCCGAGCACAGTTCGATAATACAATTGCGGATCACACCCTGTACAGCAGCACTGCCTTGCTCAAAATTAATGGCACCGCCGTTCGAGCCATGACAGTTGATGAACTTACAATTGCTTACAATCATGTTTCCGCGCATGAACATAGCACCGCCTTCGCTGCTGTGCTCAGCGTTCTGCATTGTAATACCATCAATAGTAATCAGGTTGGTAGGAGGAGCATCATACTTCACGATAATCCATTTGCCTTGGTCGGTACCGTCAATGATGGTCTCGTACTGCTCGATGTCACGTTCACCGGTGGTAGCATTGTAACCACCTAAGATAGTTTGACCGTCGCTTACCGAGAATGCCTGCATGTAAGTACCTTCGGCAATAAATACTGTGTCGCCGGAGGGCACGCCCCAAACTGCTGTCTGGATAGTAGCAAGCGCGTTCTCCCACGATTTGCCGTCTTTCGAGTCATCACCATCCGGTTTGACATACTTGTTACTTGCTGACGCACACAGTACTCCTGCGCAGAGCGTCAAAAGAAGAAATAGTTTTTTCTTCGCCGCAAGGGCTCGATTCATTTTGAGTAAATTTTTCATGATTACATTATTTTGGGGTTAATTGATTGCTCGTGATTACGTGATCATGTGATTTCATGATCCCGTAAATTTATAAGCCCGGTACTCCGTGGGTCTTTGTGCGCACAACCTTCATCGTATTGAGCAGTTCAACACTGCCTTCGTCGTCCAATGCCAGATAGGAATTGAACTCCAAGCAGTCGTCTTTCACCGTGATCTTCGTGAAGCAGGGCGATTCCGGCTGACCGAACATACCGGTGAACAGGTCGAAGTAGTTGTTCACATTATGGTGCTTGTCGTCCTGGAGCACCTCCGGGTCCTCCGTATAATCCGCCTCCATGCGCTCACGGCTGTGCGGATAATAACGCTTGTGACCGCAGGTCGCACCGATGAAATAGAACGTACCGTCATCCGTGCAGTAGGTACCTCCCTTGTAACCGGTTGCGTTGCGGTTCTTGTCCGGTTCCACTATCTCGCGGTCGCTGATCGCACTCAGGATAGGCGTGCAGTTATCCGGGTTAACCGGACCGATGACCTCATAGGTATGGTCATGCCCCTGCAAAGCCACGTCTATCTCGCAAGCCTTCATCGTCGGCAGCATACAATGGCGGAACACAGGCGGCTCCTTGTCCGTCGAGTGGTCGGAACCCGAGAACAGGTTGAAGTGGGACAGCGACACACGCCATTTGGTATTGGGGTTGGCTGTCGTCTTGTCGCGGAACCATTGGCTCACATGGTCGGTCAGATAAACGGATGTCCAGTCAATATAACTATGGGCCTCACGCCAGAAATCCTGCATTGAGAACACCAGGAACAGCACATCACCATAGACGAAGTTATAGATAATACCCTGGAACTGCGGCGCTGTGGTATACTCGTCGAACTCGGTGCTGGTATTGAAGTGGTAGGTATAGTTGATGTTCGGACTGTCGTCATGGTTACCATCGGTCACAACCATCGGCATCGCCTTTATCACCGGCTCCATCGACTCTTCGAACCAGCGCTCCCACTCCCATTCGCTGTTATTGGCGTCACCGTCCTCCACGAAATCACCGGGGAAGCAGCAGAAGCGTGCTTCGGGCACAGTCTTCACGGCCGCTAACGCACAACGGCGGGCTTCCTTGATATATGTATCATTCATGATATGACTATCCGACATGACGATAAAACTGTACTCGCCCTGGCCGGCGTCCTCCGTACGGAAATGACCGATCTCGCTCCAGTGGCCGTCATAACCCACACGCCAGCAGTACGCCGTGCCGGGAGTCAGGCCTGTAGCCAGTGCTTTGTGGCTGATATATTTATACCGGTCGCTGGCCGGAATACCGGATTTGTTCACGATATAACGTGCCTTGCCGGAATAGCGCAAACCTCTTGTCTGCGTGGCATCCGCCTTCACGGTGATCACACCGCCAGCCTCAAAATCCGCGGCTGTAGCCTCTTCGCGTGCCACCAGTTGGACCTCACCTTCGGTCACGCCGTCGTTGGTGAACCAGCAGAAACCCATTTGCGAATGCGGGTCACCATTGATAGTGGCCACCATGCAGTACGGTTCGGTCTTGGGAACCAACTCCGTGATGCGCTGACGCATGATCTTGAGGTTCTCCTCACTCGCGTCCGTAGCGCAGGCCTGAATGGCAATCTTGAGTGCCGTATGGCTCGGCACCGTGTAATCGGCTACCGTGTAGGCCGAATCGGCTTTCTCCCATTCCGTCTTGGGCACGTACACTTCTGTGCTGTCTTGCGGTTGCTCCGGCTCTTCGGGAGTCACCACATCTTTCTTGCAGGCCGTCATCGCCACGCAAGCCATCATCAATAAGATGTAATAGATTTTTTTCATGATATTTTTGTTTTTGTCGTAGTCACGTTAGTTTGAGATCTCGTGATTATGTGATTTCGTGATCACGTGGTCTCGATGTCTTTCTATTTTCATTTTTTCAATTCAACTCTGTTGAACAGTTCCACCCCTCCGTCAACGACCTTGAAGGTCTCCAGCAGCAGTTTGTCTTTCTTCACCGTCACTCTCGTATAACTCGGAGCACCGGGTTGCGCCAAAGGTTGCCGGAACAGGTCATAGTAGTTCTCCACCTGTTGTGCCGGCTGCAGTTCCTCCATCTCCTCCCGCGTCAGCGGCTCGTACCGTTTGGCTCCGCATGTCGCTCCGATGAAATAGAGCGTACCGTCCACCGGACCGATGACCTCATAACAATGGTCATGCCCTTGCAGCACTACATCCATTCCGCATGCCTTCATCACCGGCAGCATCGTCTTGCGCAGCAGCGGAGCCTCTTTATCGCGCTGATGACCGGCCCCCGAGAACAGGTTTTTATGCACCAAGCCCACACGCCATATTGCATCCGGCTCAGCCGCCACCTGCCGCTTCATCCATCCGCCCAGGTCCCGCTCCAGGAACTCCGAGCGGCCGGCCTGCATGTCATATTCGCCGCGCCACCAGTCCTGCATCGAGAAGGCCATCAACAGCATGTCTCCGTACCGGAAGCTGTATATGATGCCGCTGAACTGCGGACGGACCTGCGTCTCGGCATTGAAGGATGTATCCGTGTTGAAATGGAAGCTGTAGTTAAGCAGCGGACTGTCATCATGATTACCGTCCGTCGGCACGATCGGCATGCGCCGGATCACGGGCCGCATCACCTCTTCGAACCAGCGCTCCCACTCCCATTCGCTGTTATTGTCCGTACCCGTGTCCACCAAATCACCCGGGAAGACGCAGAAACGGGCATTTGTCTCATATCGCGCGACCGCCTCCGCGCACAGGCGCGCCGCATCTATATATTCCTTATTCTGTATATGGCTGTCCGTCATGTAGACGAAGCTGTACTCTCCCTGCTCCTTGTCGGCCGTACGGAAATGACCTATCTCGCTCCAGTGCCCTTCATAACCCACGCGGTAAGCGTACTCCGTACCGGGTTGCAGCCCTTCCGCCAACGCCTTATGGCTTTCATAACGAAACGCGGTGTTCTTGTCTATCTTGGCTGCATTCAGTATGCCCGAACTGGAAATGGCATAATGCAAGGGCGGCGTGGTTGTTGCGGTGGCTTTGAATGTTGTAGTCTCGTTATCCCGTAATCTCGTGATCTCGACGACGCCATCTTTCACTCCCTCATTGGTGAACCAGCAGAATCCCATGCGGCAGGTCGGGTCGCCGTTGACGGTCGCCACCACGCAATAGGGTTCCTCTTTGGATACCAATACCGACGAGTCGCCCGTCTGCAGGAACTGGACGAACGAAGGCACGGTATAATCCACCGTCTCGTACAAGATATAATCCGACGGGTCGTCCCGCTTCCGGGCGGGCGCCATGGTGGCAATCACATGAGTCGGTTCTCCGATGCGATAATCCGCAGCCAGCATGATGGCCTCTTCGGCGTCGTTCTGCGGCACACCGGCAAAAGTACTCGGGTCGCGGAAATGCGGCCCGTTCTCCGCCTCATTATCCCTGCTCAGCCACGGCTGGCTGTAGAAATGCGCCTCAAACCCCTCATCGGCACGGCTCAAACCGGATTCGCTCTCGTCCGACACATAATTGGTCGGATCCACGAAACCGTACTCGTTGCGGTTGCCCCAGAAGGTGCAGTCATAGACCGAACTCTCCGAATGGATGCCTCCGTAACGGTCTCCGTAGCAGTTAGCCACCGTACAATGAACCAGCGTACCGTCGAAGTTCGCCACCCCTCCGGCATCGGGCCACTCATGGCCCGTTGCGGTGCAGTTATGTATCAGGCAGTCCTCCAATCGTGCGCCCAAGGCCGAAGCCTCCGGCAGATCGCCCTTGATGAGCACACCGCCGCATAGCGAACCGCTGCAGCCGCGTACCACGCACCGGCGCATCAGCACCTTGCCGCGCAACCATGCCGCACCGCCGCGTTGGTCATGACGCGCGTTCTGCAGCACCAGACCTTCCACCACCGTCGGCAACTGGCAATCGCCCTCACAAGTGATGAGGCGCGTGCCCAGGCCCGTTCCGTCAAGAACAGTCGGCCCTTCATCCGGTACCCCGCCGATGACCGTTACTCCGTCTTTGAGAACAAAACCCTCATGGTACAGCCCGGCCGCTATGAACAGCGTATCGCCTGCGCGGCAGTTATCCATGCCGAGCCGGATAGAACCCTGCGCCGTCGCCCATGAGCGGCCATCATCGCCGTCATGACCGTCCGTCCTCACATACCACGCAGCCGCTGACGCCTTCAGCGCCAGGGCTACGCAGCATACTATCAAGAGAATTCTTTTCATTTTTTTTCGTGGTCGCGTGATCTCGTGAACTCGTGATCGCGTCTGTTTTTTTTAACTCCAACCGAAGCGTTCTCTACCGATGCGCTCCACGTCTTCTCTATTCGTGAAGGCCGTCGTGCCTCCTGCGGCGGTCGTGTTCACCGCGCCGGTCATGTTACCGTACTCCTGGCACTTGTCCAGCGGGTCGCCGGCAGCCAGACGGGCGAGGAACCCTGAGTTGAACGAGTCGCCTGCGCCGATGCAGTCCACCACGTTCTTGTTAAGCAGCGCCTTCTGCATGCGGTCCGGCTGTCCCTTGCGCATCAACAGACTGCCCTTGCTGCCGCACTTGATGACAGCGGCGTTGGTATACGGGCGGATGGCCTCGATGGCCTCTTCCAGCGTCTGGCAACGGGTCAGGAACTTCAGCTCCGTCTCGTTCGGCATGAACACCGTCAGCAACGGGAGCACCGCCTTGTAATCAAGATCCCACTGCTCTGCCGGATCCCACTGGCTGTCCAGCGAAACGGTCACGCCGTTCTCCTTGCACAACTCAAGGATCTTCATCAGGTCGCGCTTCACGCCGCTCTGCATGTAGATAGAAGATATATGTATATGCTTGGTCTGCTTGAAGACTTCCGGATTGATGTCCTCCAGCCCCATATAATCCATCGCACCCTGATAGGTGAGGTTGGCGCGATCTTCGTCATAACTCATGCAGATGGTAGCCCCCGTCGCGTACTTGTCCTGACGGATGAGGTAACGCGTGTCCACGCCCTTGGCGCGCAGACTGCTCTCCACCAAGTCTCCGAAGCTGTCATTGCCGATCATGCCGCAGAAAGCCACTTTGGCCCCGAGCGCCGCAGCGTTGGCCGCAAAAATAGCCGTGCTGCTACCCAGCGTCAGCGTCATCTGTTTGGCGAACTTCTCCTTGCCGATCTCCGGTTCGCCTTCTATCTGATTCAATATCAGATCCACGTTCAACTCGCCTAATGCGATGATATCAAACTGTTTCATGGTTGTTGTGGTTTTGTTGTGATCACGCGAGCACGTTATTTCGTGATCTCGTGATCTCGAAAATTATAATCTCTCTTCAAAGAAGTTATTCCATTTGGTTGTCCACCCTTTCGGATAGTCGTGCTGCATCTCCGGCGCGAAGATATACTCCTTTTGGTTGGCGGGTGTCAGCAGGTTGTTGAACGGCGCGATGTTCGTATGCGGAGGACATGTACCGTCCTGCAAGCCGCTGGACGCCAGCACCGCCGCCGAGATGCGGGTTGCGAGGTTTTTCGTGTCAAAATAACTGAGGAAAGCGTACATCTGCTCGTCCGTCATGGCGCCCTGGTTCGCTTTGGCAGTCTCAGCCGGCCAGCCCACTATCTGGAAATAGTCAGGAAAATCGCCCAGGAAAGCCACGTTCGGAGCTATCGCCGTGAACGGATAATCACTCAGCGCTGCACAGGCATAACTGAGCGCACCTCCCTGGCTTGAACCCTCCGCGAAGAGCTTGCTCATGTCGCTCGTCTCACGGGTGGCCATGAAGCGGACGGCCTGCACGCAGTCCATGAACGCACCGCGGTAGTAGTAGCTGTCCTTGTCGCCGAAATGGTAGGCAAACCAATCGCCGTAGATGTTCTCCGTCGCCTCTTCTATGCCCGGATTCGTGCCGGCAGGACGGTTATTGAGGTACTGTCCGCGATGCGAGAGGTAGAACTCCGCGTAGTTGCTGTTCCCTCCGTACGGACAATCGACCGCACTCTTGCTGCCCTGGGTGTCATAGCCGAAGAAATGGAATATCACCGGGTGCTTCTGACCGTCCTGCGGTTCGCAGTAATAGCCTCTCACCACCACCGGTTCCCCGTTCAGGCCATCCGGAACGGAGTTCATCTCCACCAGATAGACCTTGCGGGTAGCCGAACTGCGGCTCTCTATCTCCGTCAGACGTGCGTTCATATCCACGGCTGCCAGCTGGTCCTTCGCCGTCTGCCAGAACAGGTCAAAGTCCGGCTGCTTGTCCGGCGCGGAAACGATGTCAAACGGATCGATGCCGAAGATGAACGAACGGGCGTTTTTGCTGTTCACAAAACAAACGGCACGGTAGAAACCCGGAGCCAAGTTCTCCGGCGTCGTCGCGATATAATCTTTCGCGCTCTTGCCGGGCACCTCCACACTGTCGGTTATCTCCGTCACGGCCTGCTTCTTGTCGGTACTGATACGCACCGTCACCGGCAGCCGTACGGCAGTCTCATTCGCGTTCTCGATATGAATGGTTATCTGCGGCTTGCCGCTCCATATCCAGTTATCCGTCACCGGCACGGACTGCGTAACCAGCGACATATCCGCCTGTTCCTGCTGCGGAGGTGTCTCCGGCTGCGGGGCTTTCTTCTCGCACCCGCATGCCGCCAACACCATCACCAGCATCGCAAACAAATAGAATTTTATCTTCATAGCATTATCTATCTTTGTTCATTCAGCGGCTTCAGCCGCGGTTCTACCGTGAAACGGTTTATTTCAGATAGTCATTCAAGTTAACGATATTGAACGCGTTGTAGTACTTGTCCATGTTATGCTCGATGCGCATGAGCACAACCTCCTCGGCATGAATACCCAGACGCTCGAGGTTCTCATACAGCGTCTGACGGGCTACCAGTGCCTCCGGCTTCTGCCAGATATAACGGCAGCCGGTCTTCACGAGCCATAACTGACGCTCCGGCGTGCAGTCCTTGAGGTCCTTGCCTACCTCTTCGCCATGCAGCCATTTCTTCCAGCGGTTGCTGTCATAAACGCATTGCCAGAGCACTTGGGTCATGTTGGAGAGTTGGGCTATCTTGCCTTCCGCGAACAGTTTTTTCTCTTCCTCTTCGAGTTCAGCCAGTGCGTCATACTCGTTCATAGTGAACTCCGGCCCCACGTTAGCGGCACCCATGCCTGCCTTCGGATAATCCTCCGGGTTCTCCACGTCGTCGCTGTAGTGGCCCTTGATATAACTGCCGTAGGGACGAACCTTCGCTGTCAGCGCCTTTGCCACCTCCGGATCAAAGAAAGTGGTGTGCAGGTCGGTACCTACCTTACCTACGATGAAGCACGGCCAGATGTCGTCCAGGCCCACCTCATGCAGACCGGCTTTGAGGCCCTCGAGGAAGGTGTCAAACGTCTTCTCGTCTGCCAGACCGCCGTGTACCTCTTCCGTACCCACCTCATAAGAGATAGGAGCTATGTTATGGGCTTTGCGGAAGTCCTCGGCATGCTTGATCAGCTCCACCGTACGTTTAACGACCACGTGGATGTCGATGATCTCGCCCTTCGGCAGGAAGATATCAACGGTCGGGTCGACGTGAATGAGGTCATAGCCGGCGAGGATAGCGGCCTCGTAGCTCTTCTTCACGCCGTCCATAGCGCGCTCGGTGTCCCAGCGCTCGATCGACTGTTTGTCCTTCAACCACGGGCCGCCGTGATCGATAGCCACCACGTACGGACCGGTGTAGTGCACAGCGGCCGCCTCACGGGCAAGGATCTTGGTGAACATCTCCTGCGTCATGCCGGTGTAACCGCCGTCGCAGTCCACCTGGTTCAGCGTGGTTGCGAAATAGATAGGCGAGTTGTTACGTTTGGCTGCGCGGAACGATGCCTTGATTACGGACAGGGAGTTCGGACAAGCTGCAAACAGTGTCATCGGTACTCCGGTTGCTTTTTTTCTTTCCTCCATCACGCGGAGGATATTTTCAGTCTTTGCCATAAAACTATTTACGATTTAAAGATTTACGATTTATCGATTTATTTTACGATTGAGTTATATTTGACGATTTATCGCGGGCAATCGGACAATTTTTTCAATAGGTCAATCAATCGTCCAATCGTCAATCGTCCAATCGTCAATTATTCATATATTGTCACTCCCTCAACCACACGGTGGATGTTACCGCTTACGCTCGGGGCGTCGGGATTGAGGCCGTGAGCCAGCGAAGCGTAGTAGCCGAGGAGCTGTCCTACCAGCACGTACGGAACGATGCCGAAATCGCCGTTCTCCGCCTTGCCGTACGGCATCTTCACCACGAGGTCGGCTTTCACGCCCGGCAGCTCCGGTGCCTTGCCGCCGATTACGATGATCTGCGCCACCGGCATGTTGTTCGCGTCCACCTGCTTCACCAGGTCACGCTCGTAACGCTGAACAGCCTCTTCGTCCACCATGAGATAGACCACGATTGACTTGCTGTTCACCACAGCTTTCGGTCCGTGACGGAAACCAAGGAACGAGTCAAACTTACAAACGACGGCACCGTCGGTCAGCTCCTGCAGCTTGAGATGGCACTCTTCGGCAATGCCCTTCAGCGCACCCGAACCGAGGAACACACCACGCTCGAACGGCCGGCCGGCTATCTCTTTCAGCTTCTCCTCGTACTCAGCCATCACCGCCTCTGCGTTCTTGGCGGCTTTCTCGATCTTGTCCACCTCCTGCTCCAGCGTGTCGATATGACCGAGCATGAGGCATGTCAGCAGCATGGTGGAGAAAGAACTGGTCATGGCCAGACTCTTGTCGTCGGTCTCCTCCGGCAACAAGAGCGGCAGAATATTCTCCTGCCCCTTCGCTTGCTGTGCCAGCTTACCGTTTTTGTTGCAAGTGATGTAGACATGTGCCACGTTCTTGCAGAGCTTGTTGGCCAGGTTCACTGCGCCGACGCTCTCGGGGCTGTTACCCGAACGTGCAAAACTGATGAGCAGCAAGGGACGCTCCTTGTCCAACAGATAGTCGGCATGGGTGATGATATCGGTCGTGGCAACCGAACGCACATTGCGCCACATACTGCGCATCACCGGACACAAGGCATCGCCGATGAAAGCCGACGTGCCGGCACCGGTCAGTACGATGTCCGTCTCAGGGGTCAGATACTTGTGCATGAAGGCACTAATCTCCGCTTTGGCAGCCAACAGCGCTTTTAACTCTTTGCGCCACATCTCCGGCTGCTGATGAATCTCATTGAAGGTAAAACCTGTGTTCATAGTATATTTTGTTTTGTTATGGTTATTTTTGCATTCCAATCCCGAATCGGGTCTGTGTTCTTCACGTTTGTGATTGGGGTGTGCTCCAAGGCTCTTTATTTCCCGCTGCAAAATTACTACAATTTCTACGAAATTCGAAACACTAATCCATGCTTTTTAGCATTTTTTAGAAGTATTTTTGTATCAGGCTGAAAATAAGCCGTTTGCATGTTTCGTTTCTCCTTTCGTAACCTTTCGAAAAAGGGGGATGCGTGTAGAGGAAGGTGAGGGTCACAAAACGGGATTACGCTGATGAAGCCGTTATAACGCTTCCGTTTTGAGATCTATGGACAGTACTATACCGGTAAAACCATATGAACAACATGTCAATGAACATGCATACAACTAACAACATTTACTAACCTGCCCAACAATACGGGAAATACACGGTAAAGGTATGGTGAAAGTACGATCCAAATACGTCTCGTTTACGTGTCGTTTACGTCTCGTTTACGTCTCGTTTACGTGTCGAGTACGTGTCGAGTACGTGTTTGATAGCAGATTGAAAGGAGAAAGATAGGAGAAAGATAGGAAAATGGAAAATGGAAAATGGAAAATTGAAAATTGAAAGGTGAAAGGGGAAAAGTGGAGTTGAAAGTTGAAAATTGAAAGGTGAAAGGTGAAGGACGAAATCACGAACGTAATACAAAAAATGAGAGAGAAAAACAGAGTCTCGTACAGGTGTTGCATAGGCAATTACCTGGTGATTACCTCGACTTGCCCCCGACAACTATTTTGTAATCCGCTAAAAATAAGGGAGGTATGAAAGGTGAAAGGTGAAAGATGAAAGATGAAAGGTGAAAGGTGAAAGTTCTTAGCCCCAAGGGGCACGATTATTTGACGATGTCAAATCTTGAAAGTTGAAAGAAGCGGTCAAAAAAAAATGACGTGAACTCAATCACGTCATTTTTTTTCATTTCCCTCGTATTTATTTAACGAGTACTCCGGTTATGCTGTAAATCTTGCCGGCACGGAGGAGGTAGATCTGACCGTTGATCATCACCTTCTGCGTTTGACCACTCGGCTCTTCGTCGATGTTGTCAATAGCCGTTGAGATCGGGTCGATGATGAGGTCATCAAAGTCCGGCATGACAGGACGGATGTAGCTGTAGGTCGCCAAACCTGCTCTTGCAGCATCCGTACTGATCTTGGTGCCCTCGGCTTCAATCTCAATAACAGCCTGACTGTTGAAGGTCACATCACCACCAATAGCCGGATGGCTTGCAGCAGTGTTGTTGTCAATCAGACCGCCCGTCATCCAGAAGCCCATCGTGGTCGTGTTGTGTACATTGTTATATACACCACCACCTTTACCTGCAGCGTAGTTGCCGGTGATCTCTCCTGCATACAAGGTCAACGCACCCTTATTCAATATACCACCACCGTTGCCGGTTGTCTTACCGCCAATGATCTTACCACCTTCCGTATCCATGATAGCGAGTGTACCGTTGTTGACGATCACGCTACCGTTCTCTACGGCTTCACTCAGGTTACGGTTGATAACGTGTCCGTTGAGTTCGAGCATGACGGTCTTGTCAGCAGGTACTTCCAGAGCGGCGTCTTCTGCACCGGCAGTAACGTTCTCTGCCAGCTTGATCACACCACCCTTGGCAAAAGCTGCCTGGAGGGCTGCCCAGCCCGTGATCTCTTCCTCCTTGCTCATGTCGATACCCGCATTGTCGCTATGGATGCCTTCGATAGTGCCGTTCTTCAGCGTCACATGCAAGGTCTCCTGACCCATACCCGTCTGTGCCGGCAGGTTGCAGGTCAGCGTGTAGGTATAGCTACCGTCCTCGTTGGCTGCCTTCGATGCTTCCGTGAAAGCACTGAACGGCAGGTCGAACGCGTACGTGCCACCCATGAAGGATGCGTGGAAAGCGTTCTCACCACCACGGCTGTAACTGATGACACCCGTATTGACACCGTAACCGGTCCAGATGTCCTCACCGAGGGCTACCCAGAGTTCTTGGAGGAGTTCCAGCTTGAGGGCCTCCGGATCAGCCGGTTGCAGATCGTCATAGTTCGGCATTACAGGCTTGATATAATTGAGGGTAGCCAAGTTAGCCGTTGCCTCTGCGATGCTGATCTTATCGCCTGCCTCGTTGATCTGTACTACTGCCTGTGCGTTAAAGATGACATTGCCACCGATAGCCGGGTGGCTGATGGCTTCGTTGTCCCTAATAAGACCGGCCGTCATCCAGAACTCAGCACCTTCTTTACTATAGACACCACCACCGAGTTGAGCCTGGTTGCCGGCGATGATTCCGTCATAGAGCGTCAAGATA
>Ga0265298_10001575_pt1 | contig 33795 bp, 54 predicted proteins | sample AusTroGonzalo_MG_3_FD_193486 | JGI IMG/M metagenome (GOLD analysis project Ga0265298, IMG submission 193486) | Bovine rumen microbial communities from tropical cattle in Woodstock, Queensland, Australia - Gonzalo_01 | ecosystem: Host-associated > Mammals > Digestive system > Stomach > Rumen ... | reverse complement strand
ATAAAACCGAGGCCACCAAAGCCAATACGTTCAGCGACCTCAGCAATATCCTGCGAAGTGTAGTAGCTGCCGTCCTGCTTCTGAACCTTGATGTCAGCTGCCAGACCAAGCCTGTGAGCGTCAGTCTTTGTGCCGTATGAGTTGTTAGGGCATCGGTATCCGGAGTTGATATAGATCGCCTTAGCGTTCATATAGATGTGCATTTTTTCGAGCCTGTCGATGAGCAGCGTGCTCATAGTGGCAGTCTTTCCGCAGCATTTACAAGCGAATTCCGAACTGTCGAAGTGTGCTGATAATTTCATTCGTTTTTACCTCCTTTATTGCTCTGTGTTCCAAAGTAAAATCCTATCACTGTCGTGTAGATCGTCACGAATATGTCCGGTTTTACATCGCCGCTGACCGAAAGATAAGTGAAGGCGCCGGTCAGCGTGAAAGTGACGAGTGTTTTCACATCTATAAGCTTAGCAATGCGATCTCTGATCCTCACGTTCCAGATCCTCCAGTCTGTGATTAATCACCTTAATCTGCTCTTCGATAACCGGGAACCGCTGGGCGAAGTGATTATGCTCCGCTACCCGGTTTTCAAGCTGCTGCAAGCGGTAGTTCGTGAGCTTTGAGCTGACCAGGATGCCGCCGAGCGATCCTGCAAGCGTACCGATAAGAGAGAGGAGAGCCACGATAACATTTGTGTCCATTATTCGCCTCCCTGAGCTGCAAGCAGTGTCTCAATAGCGTTCAGCCTCTCGTTCAGGCTGCCGTACTCTCCGCGAGCCTCTGCCACCTCGTCGATCACGCCGTCAATATCCGCGACCGTGTGACCTTCTTCCATTTTGCGTATTACATCTGCCATAGGTAGTCCTCCTTTATGAATTGATATATGCACGGCAGCCGTCGCCGTCTATTACAGCAAATCCGTCACCGTCATAGAGTTGACCGTATCCGCCGCCGTAGAAGTTGACCTCGCAGTCTGCCGGAAACGATGTAACGGAATATTCGCAGTCACTGGGGATTGTGACTTTCTTCAGCTGAGTGCCATTGAATGCGAACTTACCAATTGAAACGCAGCTCTTAGGTATCGTAACCTTCTCCAGCTCCGCTGCATCCTTGAACGCTCCTGCCTGCGGCAGCACCGGCACGCCGATCATCAGTCCGACATACGGCATACCGTCATTCGCATTCGGATCAATTCGCCAGAACGTGTATGGACTGTCACCGTGAAACGGCTTGTCCGGAACGCCAAGAGCATCGGTATTAACAAGTTCATCATTCTGTATTATCCACGCCATAGCCTCACCGCCTTACGTCTGAATCGGGAAACCGATACTGCTGAGATACGAAGCATCTTTAAGCTGTGCAGTCGTAACACCCACACAACGACTTGGAATAGTTCCAGAATAACTATCTGTATTGATAAGGCAAACGTCAGATGCGTAACTATCAATACGAGATGTAATCATATTGACAACAGTATATTGAGTGCCAGATGCTAAAGTAATACCTAAACCGCTTTCGCCTAATATATAGCTATTTATAGCTTTAAAAGTAGGCAAACTGACTTCATCTATATCAATATAGATTCTACAATAATTAAACGGTGATGAAGCATATGGTCTAATAAAATCCCAATATCCTTTAATTTCGCAATTAAATGAACAGCTCGTAAACGAATTGCCTCTATTACCAGTAAATACACCTTTTGTATAATAACTACTTGTATAGGTATTGATAAATCTTCCTGTGAAAATACATTTCGTAAAATACACTGAGACAGCCCCCGAAGAATTTGACGAATAAAAGAAACTACTATTTTCACAATATATGTTAAGAAAAGCAATTCCGCTGATAGTACCTTGTGAAACCGTATCGGTATGAAATACGAAATCAATACCTCTTGCCGCAAGATTCTTAATATAACCACCGTATCCATTAATGGATGCACAATTAAATTCAATTCTTGTAGTAAGTCCTTCTGGGAAACCATCTGAGCTATTCGCATCGAGGACGAATGTGTTCTCATAAAGGTTTGCAAGGTCTGAGGTTTGCACATTGGTCTGAACAACTCCGTTTGCATCTGTGTACAGCTTATTCGGATCAACAGCCCTGTCTGATGTATGGACTATGTTCTTCGGGAACTCCACATAAGCGCCGGATGTTCCGGCGGCTGTTATGAAGTCTGCCCAGTCAGATATAATGAATGGATCATTCTGTGTGCCTGTTCCTGTCATTATATTGCTCCTTTCTTATTCGATAATTGTCACGCCTTCGGGTATTGTAACATTCTGAACGGCTGTCCCTGTAAACGCTCCGCCTGCTATTGCCGTTACAGCTGCACCGCCGAGCTTGTCAGGGATCCTCGGTCTGAGAGCTGTTCCTATATAGCCGGTGATCGTTGCAGCTCCGTTCTCAACTGTATATGTGTAATCAGATTCGGTTGTGACCTCAGGTGACTCAGGAGATATATCCTGACCAACTACGACAGCAGATATATCGGTGATAGTACCGCTGCCCCTGACTTCGACACGAACCGTGTGACTGCCCTCGTCCGGACTTATCGGCACGCTTGCAAACAGGCTGATCTTCTCGCCGGTATGTGTTGCTGCACTTGGCCGCAATACCTGTGCTATCTCATCGAGCAGCACAGTAAAGCTTGCTGTTCCGGAGCTGTCAGCAAGTATTGTTATTCCGACATTGACAAAGCCGTCTATTGGCTGACGTGCGCCGAAGCCGCCCTGAGCTGCCGTGTATCGTCCTGTGAAGCTGTCCGGATATGTTTCAAGGGTGACTGTCCGCAGCACCGCAGCTGTTGAGGTCTGCGACGACGAGCCTCCACCTGAGGAAGAGCTGCCGCCGGAGCTGGCAGACGATGCACCGATGCCGGTATCAGGCAGGCCGGCAGAAGTGATAGTCTGCGGTGCTCTGAATCCCCAGCTCAGACCGGTTATAAGCATTGGCATTGCAGTTTCACCGGCAAGGCCTCCGGCGACTGTGATCATATCGCCGAGGTCAAGCGCCGGATTGCCATAATAATCAACAGTGCCGGAATACCAGGTCGAAGTGAATTTCTCTGCAATAGGATCAATCCATTCCTCGAAGTATTCTTCATCTCCACTGCTTGTGAAAATATACTTATTGTTGTAAAAACTGATGTTGACTGTGCCTCCGGTCGTTGCAGTATCAACCGTGTAGGAGTGTTTTTTGGCGTCAATATAAGTTATGGTATCTACACCATAGTTATAGTCTGACGGCTTGAATTTGAAACGCTGCGAAGCTGTTATTGTTTGCACTGAAGACGTGCCAAACTGTCGGAATTCAATTTTTCCTGATCTATTAGCAAAAGCGAAGCCGCCCATAAGCTGAGCTATCTGCTTGACCTCTTCCCAGCAAGTTTCTGAAAACTCAACACAGTTTATCTGGTTTGCTGGATGTCCGATCATTGCAGCTATTTGCTCAACAGTCTGCTCGAACTGAACGTTTACTGTTCTTGTGATGGTGTCAATTATTGCTGGAAGTTTGATAATTCCGACTGTATCATCATTGATAGCAGTCCTGAGACGGTTTAAGTGATCTGTGCCTTTTAACTGCCACCTGTTCTCACCTGTAAGCCTGTCCGCTGACTGTATATCCCATACGCCAAGAGGAATATATATCGGATCATCGTTTGGCACATCGACACCGAATTCAAGCGATACCTGAGCACCTTTGAAACTTGATGGAAGACTTGCAGGGTAGTGAATTATCAGTTCTACCGAGCCGACATACATCTCGCCGAACATAAAGGTATCATCGTTTTCGACACATTGCTGGTCGATTTTTGGTGTGCCTTCGATCTCGCCATAAGCCTCAGCGTCATAATAGTTTAATTTGACATCTCGCCCAGCGAGATGCAGGATGCCGCGTATATGTTGCATAACTTCTGTATCTAAGGCATTGAGGAAAGCTGTCCTTTCGGCTGTCGTGGAAAATTCGTACATACTTATACCTCCACAAGTGTTACAGATAGCTGCATATACTGTACGCCGTTGACGATAACAGATGTTGATTTCACTCGGTCAGAAGGATACATTGTCTTCGTGACGTAGTTGTTATCGCTCACAGTCGCGCTGTAATCGAGGAACGTCACGCTATACTTGCGGCTCGTAGCCGGAGCGATGACATTTTCGATCTCGTTTATCTCAGCAGCAGTGCCGATGTAATTCAACTCAATCGAATACACGTTCCGGCGAATTATATACGACATCAGCACGCCGGTCTCAGCAGAACGAGCGGTTGAATCAGAGTACAAGTCAGATTTCGTAACCTTATAGCCGTCTTTCGCAGGCTGTAACTTATCGCTCATAGATACGCTGTTAATGTAAGATATAGGTATCAATCTGCTCATTATGCCACTCCCTTTCGTGCGTTATCATCTCGAACTGCCTTGACTGCAACCTTACCGATCTCTCGGCCGTCAAGGTCAACGTGAACGTGGATTGTCTGATCACTGCCGCCGCCCATTCTTGCAAGAGCGTTTTCGACTGCCTTTTCTATGGTGCTCAGCGGTGAAACGACCTCAGGCTCGCGTTTGTTGTCGCCCAGCATTGCAAGGAAATTTCCGAAGTTTGCAGGAACAACTGTGCCCTGGGCAAGACGTTTTATTTGCCCTAAATCTACGTCAGGCAAATCAAAGCCGAGATGTTTGCCTGCTCCAACCGGGGACCAGTCCGGAATATCAATGCTGATATGGTTTAACGCATTGACACAGGCTTGTAATGCAGTTTCGACACCTGTCAAGAACATATTTATCATATCAATAATGGAATTCAACGGTAATTTTATAATATCTATCATCAGATTCCATACAGCTTTCAGGACGTTCTTCATTCCTATCCAGGCCTCACGCCAATCACCTGCGAATACAGCCGATACAAAGTGCAGCAGTTCCTTCAGAAGCGTGAACAAACTGTTGAAAATATCCATTATACCGCCGATCTTATTGCCTGCAACTTCAAGTAAGCCTTGCAGCACCTTTGATATAGAAGGTCCGAATGTGTTTACAAACCAATTGACGATAGGTGCAATGAAATTGTTATAAATATCAAGAGCTATTCTTGCGAGTGTTCCGGCAAAATCAAGGAAGTTTTGGAGCAGTGGCTTAGCGTGATCGTCCCACAGCTCGTCCATAACGCTCATCAGCTTGTCGAAAACAGGCTTGAATATGGTCTTCCAAACGTTGCTAAGCGTGTCGCCGGTCGTATTTATAGCTGTACGGAATTTGTCAAATACTACTTTGCCGTGCTTATTCCAGAACTCACTGAGGATTTTCATTGTATCCTGCCAAGCTCCTGATATGCCTTTCAGCGCCGGCACAGCGGCATCTTTCCAGATCATATCGAAGCCGCCCTTGACTTCATCAAAGAGCGTGCCGTAGGTCTTGATTGACTCCTCGCAATATTCTGTTATCATCGGCAGGCCGTCGGTGATAAAGGTCTGAAGCATAGGATATGCGGCCACATTCCATATGTCTGAGAATACCGTGTTGAAACTGTCGAACAGTCCTGCAAGTATGCCGCCTGCTGTTTCGATAGCCGTTTTCATCATCGGTGTGAAACTGCCATTGAAGTAACTTATAAGAGGCGGACCGAGCTTCTTTATGTCGTCAAAGACCTTCTCGCACGTCTCACCAAATCTCACGATTTGAGGAGATAGCTGTGACCAGGCCTTTTTGAACGAAGGTGTATAATTTTTCTTGAAGTATTTTAGAAAGCCGTTGAAAAGACTTCTCGACTTGTTTATGAATGCTTCGAGTTTCTTGCTTATCTCTTTGGTATTATCCTTGACATCTATGCTCGGAGATATAGCGGCAGCGCTTGAACCTGCTCCGGCTGCCCCTGTGCTTGCTGACTGGTCTGAAGCTATCGCATTTATCTTATCGAATCCGGCCAGACTCTTGTTTTCTGCCTTTGCAGTATCCTCGACTGCATCTGTCAGATCTTCCTGAGCTGATACACTTTGCGTAATGTTCTCGGCTGCCTGACCGGTATCTTCAGCTTCTTTGCCAAACAGCGCAGCAAGAGTGTTGATTGCTATCTGTGCTTTTTCGGTGAGATATGTGAGAGCATTTGTAAGCTGCTGAACCCACGTTACTGCCAGTTTGAGTATTGGTTGACCAACTACCGCAAGGAGCTGCCGCCAGGCTTCCTTGAGGTTGCCTATAACGTTTTCCCAACCCTCAGCTTCACGGGCTGCCTGCCCCTCAGCTCCTGAGAGAGCATTGGCATCCTTTACCATTTGCAGGAGCGTGAGCTGCTTCTGAGCCTCGGAAAGCTCCTGGAACGATTTGCCATAAAGCTTGTTAGCAGCGGCGTTTCTTGTTGTTTCAGTTGCAGAAAGTCCGAGAGCAGCATCGTTGGCGTAGTTGCCCTTGAGGAAGGACATCAGTGTTTCACTGGTATCTTCAAGGCTTCTGTCATAGTAAGCGGCTGAATCAGCTGCTACTTGCAGAGACTCTTCCATCATCCCGAGCGCCTGAGCTGTATCCATACCGGAAGTTCTTGCAAAGGCATATACTGATGTGCCTACGCCTTGCAGACGCGTTTTAAGTATGCCGCTTGCGTCAGCGACGCGCTCCATAGCAGCTGTTGCGTTGCCCTCAAGCACTCCGAACGTCTGAGAAAGCTGAGAGTTTGCAGCATTTACTTCAGCAGCTGCCTCAACCGCTTCTTTACCGAATTTAGCAGCAGCACCTAAGGAAAATGCAACTCCAGCAGCAGCAAGAAGAGCCTTGAAGCCTTTCTGGACTCTCTTCAGGCTTTCCTCGATGTGAGCAGTTGAACCATCAACCTTACTTTCCGCAGACTTCGCAGCACTTTTGACATTAGCCGAGACACTGTTGGATGTCTTTTCGGCAGTCTTGCGGACGTCATCGAGATCCTCGTTGATCTCATCGACCGAATTCCCGGCCGGATCTGCGTCTATATCAACCTTCACAGGCTCGTCAACTACATCGTTGATATCTGCCTGGAGATCATCAAGGCTCTGCTGAGCCTGAGACGTATCAGCTTTGACGTCAACAGTTTTTTCAGTTCCGCTTTCGAGCTCTTTATTGAGTTCTTTTGCTTCTTCTTCGATCTTATTTTTGCCCTGTTCAAACCCTTCGGCATTTAGCTTAGTGTCAAATGTAAGCCTGCCGTCAGCTGCCATTGTCCTCACTCCTTTCGCGGAGCTTCGGGCACTCAAGGTACGCTGTGAAGCTACTCGATAAATATATTCTTAGTCTTGCAGCGGCGGCAGACAATGCTTATTATACCGACAAATTTTCCGGCAAAAAGCACACGTCCACAGCTGCGGCAGATGTATTTTCTCATATAAGTGTTTTCAGGAATTCCTCTGTTTCATTGATCGCAGCCTGTTCTTCAGCAGTAGTGATCAGGCAGAGATCCTTGTTTTTGCGGTAGAATTCTTCCTCAGCTTTACTGAGCTTCTGACCGTGAGCCTTTTTGTGACGTATATGAAGGACCGTGCTGAATAAGCCTTCCCCGATCTCACCAAAACTGCCGAGGAATGTCCACCAATGCAGGAATGGCATAGATCTGACGTCAACAGCTCCGAGGACCTTGCTCACAGCCGGAATTATCATTGATTCATCGTGTCCCCAGTCAATAATCTTAGCCTCTTCCGGCTTACTCATTGGCATATCGCCGCCTTGCATAAACCACACAGCACGTTCGTATGCTTCTTGCGTGTAGTAATACGGAATAGATGCTGTATATAGCCTTGCAAGACAGATGTATGACTTTTCTCCATTAGTAAGAGCCGGATCATTGAAAGCTTCAAATATCGTGAGGATATTTCGGAAGTCGGCGTTAATAGCAATTTGCTGACCGCCGACCTCCAAAACCTCAGGAAGTGAGCCTATCACGATAAGAGCTGAGCAAGCAGAGCGTTTTTCTGCTCCGGTGTAAGTTTGCTTATATCCGGTGTGCCGTATGGATTCGCCATAGCAGCAACAGGCTTGACTGTCGGAGTATCAAGATATTTCTTGACCTCGGGGCGTACCTCAGGCGCATTGACCTTCTTTGTCATCACCTTCGCCCTTATATCAGCTTCAAGCTGTGGCAGGAGCGCATCGAAGAACGCTGTGAACAGGAAATCACCTGAACTCGTCAGTGTTGTGACATTAGAATCGCCGAAGGCCGGAGTGCAGACATCGCTGTCGAATGCTGTGTTGATGATTTCACGGAATTCCTTGTCGAATTCAGTCATACTTTCAACATCTGCATTCTTGTATTTTTCAAGGAGTACATCGGTTTTCTCGATAGCTGCCTTGATGCGCTTGAGCAGATTGGGATCTCCTATTCTGATTTTGATAACCCTCGAAGGATCATCACCAATCATATACTGCTCATAGCCCTCATCGAAATTGATAGACTTCATTTTATCCCTCCGTTATGTTGCCGGTGTGAATGTAGGCACCTTGTTTGCGATTGTTACCGTACCCTGCTGGCGATTGCCGCTGAAAGCAATGTTGAAGGGTATGCGAACACCGCCCTGAGCTCCGCCATAGCTTGTAGGCTTGACGATTACTTCCTCAACCCAGGCATCAAAGGATGTACCATCATTATCGACGATTACTTCAAGGATATATGTCCTGCAAGCGTCGCCGGTCTCACGGTTCATCATAATGCTCTTGAGCTTAGTATAGATAGCTCCGTCTGTGGGTGTAGCGTAGTATGTATCTACGTCGATAGCAGGCTCATAGCCGTTGTCGTGTACAGATGTTTCGTCAAGAATATTCTTGATTGTCTCTGTATCAGAGTTCATCTCTACGGACATATCCTCAACGTCCTTGCCGATAAGATACCAGGCAGGACTCTGAGGGAGACCGGAGCTTGTATCGAAGCTGGTCTCAAGGTAGTGCAGGAGCGCACTTCTTTTTAATTTTCCAAGCGGATTAGGTGTAGACACGTCATCTTCCTCCTCTTCATTATTTGTTGTGGGTGTATCATCGTTCTCGTTATTATCGAGAATTTCTTCATCGGGCATTGTGTTACCTCCTTACTGTGTACTCAGCTATGATTTGCAGCTGATACTGCACTCCGTCCTGCTCGTTATCCTGCGGTACGTTATAAAGCATACCGTTAGAGGCGGTGAGCTTTTCGATAGTGCCGGTGTATGTATCGCTGCCTATCACAGTTTCGACTTCACAGTCTGTCTGTTGCTCAAGCCACACACCCAGTTCGAGTAGCGCGGAACTGTTGTGCAGCCTTTCATAGTCGTTGATGCTGCTGTATGTGGTGTACAGCATAAAGCTGTGCTGTCGGAGCTGATCTCCAAGGATATCCTCCCGGATAAGCTCATCACCGGTGGAACTCAGACCGTAGCTCGTAGGCTCAGGATCTGCAAAGTCAATGTGTATTGAATTGCATACCTCTGAGATCTTAGGGAAGCTTTCCAGAAGTGAGCGAACCTTTTCGATAATATTCATTCGGCATTACCCCCGATCAATGCAGCAGCTCCGCGCAGTATCGCTTTGCCGTGCTTTTTCTTCATAGTCTCGAACCAGAGTGGAGTAGCATTAGGATTGCCACCGTGGCGGTGATCAACATTGCGGTTATAGTAGTCGTGACGTGCTTTTTTCGCTGTATAAACGATCTTGCCCGGATAGAGTATCTTTCCGGAATCTCTCAGAGTTCCGGATTTCTCATACTCAGGCAGACCTACAGGAACATAAGGCGTCATCAGCCGGAGGCATTCGCTGTCCACATAATTCTGTACAGCTTTCATTTTCTCTCTGCGCTGTTTCTTCGTTTCATTGTTCCACGTCAATCTGACGTTCATTGTATCACCGTCCTGTTATCTCGATATCCGGGAGCAGGCCGTTAGTGGCTGCCTTTACGGATGCTATTACTATGATATCTCCGGCAATTCTCCGAAGTTCGGCCATACTTTCTGATGCTGCCTGCTCCGTTGCTGTGTCAAATATCACCGGACATTCACCGTTTACGATAATATCTCCGGCTTTTGGCATAAAACTGCCGTCGTGAGCAAAGCTGTATATCTTTACAATAGCATTCTCGGTCGGAAGGTTGCCGGTTTTTGAGGTTTTTTCTCCTCTGCCATCATAAAAAAACACGTCATTGAAGACGTGCTTTGTGTAGGTGCCCTTTTCGTAGACTGTGCATTGGCCAGTTATCTCAGCATATTCTGCCTTGACCTTCTTGTGCCAGCAGAGTGGTATATTCGCTTCGATCCCCTGAACAGGGAGACCGATTGTCCGGAATGTTCTGCCGAAAAAACTGAGCTTCCGGTCAGTCCAGACATTTTGATCTCCCTTCGGGATCCCGAGAGTATAGCTTCTGCCGTCTGCGGAAGGCTCACCAATAAGCACATTTCCGACAGTAGTTGTCTGATCACCGCTGTGCAGCAGTATATCAGTTCCCCGAAGCATCTGAACCATTATCATACACCTCCAGAGCTCCGTAGGACTGTCTCATAAGACCAAGGTCTTTGAGTTCACTTTTGAGAAAGTACAGTGACTGCCCTGCGTTGAAGTACGTCATTGACGCTGAATAGCCCAGTCCTGACTGTGATACCTGAGATACAGCCGGATCAGTATCTGATAAGCTGTTCAGTGCTCTTATGACAGCCTGTACAACTACGCTTTTAACGGCATCACCGTAGTCCTCATCGTCAGCTATAAGCGTGTCGATATCCTTGCCGTATTTTTTGGCGGATATACGCAGCCTTGCGGAAGCCTGAGACAGAAGAACTTCCGCAGAACTCTGCTGCTGAGGCGTCAGAACGACGCCCAGTGCAGTTATATCGCTGACATCAGCATATACGGTGCCTGCCATAGCTTACGCCTTGATGTCTTCGGCTGTGAGCGTTACATAGCCGACAGCCACAGCATTGCCACTTGAATCGAACTCTACAACCTCGATGACATCACCGACGGAACAGCTGGAAATAACCTTTGCAGTGCCGCTTGTCATTGATGTACCGCTGTATGTTGCAGTTGCAGTGCCATAAGCACAACGCTCTGTGGGGTTCTTCTTGTATGCAAGGGTATCGCCGGCTGTAAGAACAGTAGCTGTTACCTTTGTATCACCGGCAGTAGATGTACCTACGGCAGTTGTGAGCTCCAGGCTGTCAGGTGCGAAAATGCAGCGTACAGCAGCTGCTCTGAGTACCTTGTGATCGTATACAAGACGGCCCTGTACAGCGGAAGCACCGATGTATTTGCCGGAACCGGAAAGATCCTGAATGTGAACGGGAACATCCCACTCGTTTACTCTTGTAGCAAATCTCGGATGACCTGCAATCATAGCAAGGTTTGCGGTGCTGTCATTCCATTCCTTTACAAGGAAGCCGGCGATCTTGCCGAGGATACCATTCTGCTTTACATCGTCGCCGAGATCTGAAGCTGAGATAAACTCAGGAGACTTGAGAATAAGCGCGAATGTATCAGGTGTAACGAGCAGGAAACGTCTTCCGTCATTGGGGACATTTGCCTTAGACATAGCTGTTCTGATATCAACGATAGCATTGTAGATGTTATCCTTTGTAAGAACACCGATGCTTACAGTTGTGCCGCCGGTAAGAAGTGCGGATGCACCGTCGAAGTCCACCTGCTTCGCAAGTGAATAGCCAGCGCTGTCGAGGCGGTCAGCGACAAGATTATCGGGAACACCTTCAGCATCATAACCGTCAATGATCTCGTTCACACCCTTATCCTTAGTGATAGGAAGTGTGACATAGGATGTGGCTCCGCTTGAAGCAGAAATACCATTTGCCTTGTCATAGTCGCTTACAGTTACTTCTGTGTCACGCTGAGGAATCTTTACAGCACCGGCTGTAGGATCGCCCTCATAGTCGTTGTTGAATACGAAACCGTCTGAAAGTACCAGCTCGCTGCGGAGCTTTGCAAGTACCAGATCAGAATATCTTTCCTGAAGTGTATGTGCCATTAATAATTACCCCTTTCTGAGAGTAGGATTTTTCTTGTAGAAGGCTTCCTCAACGCCGGAGAGATTGCTGCCGCCCTCGGTAGAACGAGGCCTTGGCTGATGTGCCGGCTTGACAAGAGCTGCCAATGCTTCTGCATCCTTTTTCAGTTCCTCTTCTGTAGAACCGTTAAGGCGCTCAGCAAGTTCCGCAGGGAGTCCGGCTTCACGCGCTATCTTCATTTTTACCGAGCTGATCTCGTAAGCGCTGTTCTTTGCAGTAAGATCTGCAATGGTTGCCTTACCGTCTGCGAGCTCTTTTTCAAGAGCAGTTATCCTGTCAGTGGACTTCTTGGCATCATCCGGTGAGATATAGCCTTCAAACTTCTTTGTGACCTCTTCAGTCACGCTTCTTGTGTTTCGCTCAAGACGAGCCTTGATAGCAGCGTCAAAAGCTTCCTGTGTTTCAATTGCCTTGAATTCTTCAGACATAACAAATTCCTACTTTCCCGCGTAGTCGCGTTAATAAGTGATTTCCTGCTTCTTGCGTTCCTTGGCGTTAGCACAAAGCCATACAGCCAGGGATACAGCTTCAAGCAGGGATATATCTGCACCTTCGAGAATAGAAGCATAACCGTATCCACCACTGGATCCGATTGCTCTGTGTTCCGAATTCGATGCAGCTTGTACAAGTGCCGGCTGTCCCATATGACAGAGCTGATTCTCAAAGAGTTTCTGCTCGAAAAGAGCGTTAGCAGCTATGACTTCTGAGACTTTCGGCAGCATTGCCTTACATTTTACATCTGCATTCTTCATATCATCAGCGAGTATTGTCTGATTTCCTGCACCGTCAATAGCAGCCTGTACCGCGTGAGGATTTCTGAGATAAGCTATAAGCCATTCGTTGCCCTCTCTGACAGTGCGGCAGTCGATAGCCTCGACGAAGATCCTGTTGTCAGTTGTTTTCACTGCAACAGCCAATGATACGCTTCCTGCCTTCGAGAACTTGATGCCATAATACAACCGGACATCCTGAACGAGTTCAGGAGTGTTGTCGAGCTTGTATTCCAGCCATTCATCTTTGCTTATAGCCGATTTCTGATTGTACCTCAGCCAGAGTCCGAGACGCTGGATGTTGTCGTCGACCTGATCATCGCCCAGCTCGCTGCGGATAGTACGCTCGCTGAGGATGTAGCCAAGAGACGGATTCGTCTCATACCACAGCTCAGGATCGTGTGCATCGGTAAGAGCCGGCACGCTCCATTCAGCCCAGCCGCAGTCCTCTGTGTTACCGCTCAGAGTTTCCTTACGGAGTGTCAGGAATACAGTACCGGAAGATACAGCAGTTGGTGGAGTACCGCACATAAGTGTCTGTGGATTCTTGGAATCCGTTACGACATATTTCAGTGCGCTCTCCTGATCGGAAGTATACTCCTGAGCCTCGTCAATAATAAGAAGATCATAACCTTCGCCCAGACCGCCTTTGCTTGAACGTGTACGGAAATTGATAACTCCCTCGCCGGTGAGCCACTCGATGCGCTCAAGGCCGAATTGCTTCGTTGTCTTGAAGTCAACGCCCTCGACATAGCCTGCCTTTGAAAGGCGTTCGATTACCTTTTCCCAGGCATTGTGTGAGGTAGTTGTTCTATGCGCGGTATACAGCACACGTTCATCGTGTGATACACCGTACATTGCTCTCATAATGAGCAGCTCAGACTTACCGTTTCTTCGGGGGATAGACCAGCCGAACTTCATATGCACCCAGAGACCGTCCTCATTCACAGCCATAATGTCTTCGAGCATAAGCTCCTGCCACGGCTGCGCTGAACGTCCTGAGCGGTTGTAGATAGCTATTGCCTCAGCCCCGAGGGACTGAGTATACGGAAGAATAACAGATGTTGTAGGAGTCTGTCTGCCTGAGCGTTTGGCTTCGCTCATTGCAGCAGCTCCTTTCAGATAGTTTTCCAGTCGAATGTGTGTGGCAGCAAGCGGTTAGAGACCAGCTCCGTACCTGTGGAGAAGTCCTGCTTCTGCATAAGTTTATCGGATTTCTGACGGTTGCAGCACATATGCGCAAGCTGTAAGTTGTTTATATCCGACGGATGGCCGCCCTTTGCCACAGGAATGATATGATCTATGCAAGGAGACATCGGATGCGGAAACTTGAAGTCAAAGTCAACAGGCTTTCCACAGATACCGCATACTTCCTGAGTTGCGTAGATCTTCTTTTTGTTGCTCTCAAACTGAGAACGCTGCGTTCCGTTGTGATCCGGTCGCAGATTAGGTCTTGCTCTGGGCTGCGGCATAGCGCACCTCCTTCAGGGTATAAAAATAGCACTTGCCGCCGACATTCTTGTCGGCCACAAATGCTGTTTGGTGTTATTTATTGATATTTGCTGTTATTTGGTGGGGGCATTTATGTCCTCGGCAAATGCTTAAAGTTCAATTTCTTCCAGTTCTGCACGAAGCTCAAGGACATTAAGATATTCACCCATAACAGTTTGCTGTTGCTTTAAAAGCTGTTCTCTTACATCCTGCTTTCTGCATTCTTCATGTGAAGGATGTGTTTTTGAATCGCCGAATCCACGACCTAATCTGGCATCAATACTGAGCTTATTGTTATATGCTTTCAGTTTTTCATAACGCTCTTTTGTCTGAGCGTATTCTGCTTTCAGCCTTTCTTTCCAGTCTTCCATTCTCTCACCACCTTTCAAATGGGTATAATAAAACCGCCTTGCTATGGGCGGTTTAAATAAATCTAACTTGTGATTTTTCTTGTCTTTCAATTAACTCAAGATATTTTTTGAAGGATTCTTTTGCTTCCTCTGGTGCTTTGTCTGTAAGATATGGATGCTCATTTTCATCATAGTCATACCAATCAGGATTTGTTCCCCAGAACAAATAATTATCAGGATTTGCTATCATACCTTGCACCTCATTTCAAAAAATATTTCATGATTTCTGTACAAATTTCTCTTGGTTGCTGACTGCAATAATATTCAGCAAACGATTCTGCAATAAGCTCATCATAATCAAAATATTTTGCATATTTTGAAAGTCCTGAAGAAAGCCATAAGTCACACAATTTTCGTGTATAATAACTATTATTAATTTTTTCAAAAACTTCTTTAGCAATTCTTTTAGGTTTTGAATCAGAAATGTGTTGAACTCTATGTCCAAACTCATGATAAATTGTTGCTCTGTAATCTGTTCCATCAGGGTGATGATGACTTCTAACATCTGAGTTATATACTTCGATAAGAGAATTAAAATTATTGTAAAATACTGGATTCAAGTATATCGTTCCGGTTTTAGGATAATAAGCAGCATAATCATCATCTGTCATGCCTTCAATAACACCAAAATCAAGTTTCAATCCCTTAAAATAATCTGGAAAATCCGCTTTCAATCTACTAAAGTCCTCAACTATTTCAAGTAAATGTTCTTTGCTTTCAGTGTAATTCTCAAAACCTGTGATACTTTCAAAGCCAAGTTTACTTAATAAACTTTCAAACTCGTGAATATCCTGTTGAGTTGCAGGAGTATTATTCTTTGCTTCTATTATACCATTTTCCTCAGAAATGTCAATAGACGAATTATGAACACTATCCGCTTTCGCAGAGTTTTTCTTCACGTTCACAGAATTCAGCTCCTGAGCTTCTTCCTTGGTGAAAGACTTAGGCGGCGGAGCTCCTGCCGCAGCAGCCTGCTCCTGAGTGAATACCACCGGAGGAGGAGCGCCGGCATCATCTGCCGGGACTTCCCACGTCTTCTTGCTCCACACGTTCTGACGCTTCCGACCGTTCTCATAGGTCACCATACAGCCGCAGTTATCGTGCCTGCGGTAGACGCTCTTAGGCTCGGAGCCGTATTCATAGCGTCCTGCCATTTGCGTACACCACTTGCAGCAGCTGCCGTCTGTGGTCCTGGTTATGTAGCATTGCAGGCCTGCCTTTGCGCGGAACTTTGCATTGGCTTCGATGCAATCATCGTGCATAGATCTTGTTGCGTTTGCTGTGGCCGACTTTGCGCGGCGCTGGATAGTGGTTTCCGGAACCGTTTTGTCAGTAAGGGAAGTGCCGATCTGCTTCGCACGCTCCTCATCAAAGGGAACGTGCTGCGGAGCTATGCTGAGTCCGGCTTTTTTGTCAAGTGAGCGCTGAGCAATATCGAACAGGCCGTTTATATCCTTGTGGCGGTCACGGAGCAGCTCCACGCAGGAAGTGATCCGCTCCTCGTCAGGCATATCAAGTACACTTCCGTAGAACAGGTCACCCAGAAGATCCGCAGACTTATCTGTATACCTGAACGTGTCAGAGAATGTTCCTCTGCCTGATTCTATCAGTTTTCTCAGCTGCCGGAGGTACTTGTTGGAATAGAGCAGAGCAATTATCCCGGTGAATGTCATTCAGCATCACTCTCCATACCGGTCATACGCTTGATGTTTCTGCTGCCAAGGAATCCGTCTGATGCCTGATTGATCTTCAGTATAGCATCACCGATCGCGCCGAGAGCGGATGCGTCAGGCTCGAACACCGGCATCCACATACACTTGCAGTTAGCAAATGCGCTGCGCTCGTAGGTGTAGTCGTCACGGATGCACGCTGCCAGATAACCGGTATTGAGGAATCCGACACCGAAAGTACGCTGAGCTTTCTTCGCGGTCAGACGAAGCTGCTCGTGCGAAGCTCTGATCGCGTCATAGCTTGCAGGGTTGCCTGTATTGAATCCGAGATCATCGAGAGTGAGCCCTGTTTCTCCTGCGAACATTGAGGCGAGCATCTTCATATGGTCGATGTGCGGTGCCATACTCTGCTGCTGGAACTGGCCGAGGGAGGGGAACTTGCCGTTTTCGTCCTGGGTGAATTTCAGGAATGACGAAAGTGTTGCCTTGCGGTTGTCGAACTCAGCATCCTGAGACAGACCAACTACATACTTCTGCGGTACTGAATAGAATTCTGCTGCGACCTCAGTACGGAGCAGTGTGCGGACAGCGCTCTGAACTATGTCCATACAGGTGCGTGATATTCGTGAGTGACCGAAGGGCCTGTGAGCATCAGGTCTGTTGATGATCGGAACAAGCAGCGGATAAGGTGCGCTGTGCTCGAACACTTCCACAGGCTCAGACTTTCCTGATTCATAATACTCTGTACGGTATGGCAGGAAGTATGCTTCCTGAACCGGGCGCTGCTGCTCATCACGTTCCAGAACGGCATATCCCTCTGTAAGCATATCTGTGACCGGATCAATGATTCCGGTAGCGTTGCCGCCGTCAATGCACTCGATACGAGGATAGCCGCTGTCATTCAGGTCGATGTACTCAAAGCAGCAAGAGGTTATGAGTGCCGACAGGACTGAGCTGTCGAACAGTACATCAGCATTATTCTGAGCATAGATCTGACCGAGCATAAAATCATCGTTTTCAAAGCTGTCGAAGATCAGTCTGTCTGCCAGTGAGTCGACTGCCTTCGCACACCAACCCATTGAGTATGTCAGATTACGGAACTCCGGCGGAATAAGTGCGCTGATCTTCCGTATCTTGTTTTTCATTTCATAATAGTTGTACCTCAGCCTTACACGAGAAGCCTTGTTTGTAAGCTTGCTCCTGAGGTATTCAATGCCGTAAGTTTTCATATCATTGCCTTTCTGCGACCGCAACTATACTGCCAATTATAACTTCTATCGCACCATTCAAGGTTATCTGCACAATCGTTAGTCTTATTCTCATCAATATGATTTACCATCTCATACCTGTTAGGATTTGGTATAAAAGCAGCAGCAACTAACCGATGAAGATATTCTGTTATTGTTTTCCCTTTGTGGCGAAATCTTATCACTAAATACCCGCAACTATTAGCATCAGGCTTGAGAACGCGATGATTATTCTTTCTTCTTACTTGCCCTTTAAAACTAACTTCATATGGAGTTGCTTCGCCGTTGACTTCTATTGTTTTCCAATTATCGGAGGGATCATCAGGGAATTTTTCCGGAAATGTCTTTATCATGAGCTCTTTGATTTGATATAACTGCCTGCCGTTCACACAAAGTCCGACATATTCTGTGGGACAGTTCTTATATTTTCTAATCGATAAGACCTTATGTCGTGCTATACTGTAGATTTTGGCATCTTCGGAAATGAGATACAATTCATTGGCATCATCTATAGCAACCGGGCGCCATTCAATACCTGTATTAGCCTGAAGCTTTTGAGCTTCATATTCCGCCTTAGTCATATAGTCGTCCTTTCAGCAAAAAACTTGCGTTTCATCGAAATATCCGAGCAGTGACAGGGGGGAGTCCACAGCCGATCGGCTCAGGGGTACCCTCCCCCCGTCTCCGGATACAGAAATACCCCGACTATTGCCGAGGTACTTCTGCCTATTTTTTTAGGAGGCATTTAAAATGCGTTGTATGGCTTGGGTGCAGAGACTGGACTCGAACCAGCTACCTCGAGGTTATGAGCCTCGCGAGCTACCAAATGCTCCACTCTGCCAGGGAGTGCCGGAAGAATACTTCCGGCGATAGGGATTGAAAAAATCATGTCAAACAGATGTGTAAAAACAAAAGAAAGGAGACAGAACCGGCGGAGGCAGCAGAATTCCGAAAGGCTTTCTCCGCCATAGTTCTATGCTACCATTTTACACGATTGCATTGGGGCATACAAGGGCATTTTGGGACATTTTGCGAATAGCGACGCTTGTTTTGCGCTTAACCGTCTTCGGATCGTAGTGCATCAGCTCCGCCGTCTTCTCGATAGTGTGGAAGAGTATGTACCGATGCAGCAGGACGGTTTCGAGGTCATCGTCGTGCAGCTGAGCTATTGCCTGCTGTATCTCTTCGGACAGCTTGACTGCCTCGACCTTCTGAGCCTCGGCTTTCAATTCCATATCAGCGAGCTTCATAAGCGCGTTTTCCGTGCCGTTTTCGTGGCTGCTGTTACTGCCAGTATCATTACATTCCCCGCAATGTGAAAGTCCCTCAGCGCGTGCCCTGCATTGCGCTACGAGCATATCAAGAGCCTTGGCTTTTTTCTCAGCGTAGAACGCACGGTTCAGCCAACGCTTTATCTCCATTTCCTGTATTGTCATAGCACTGCCTCCGTCACATAGATATCGCGGTTCAGGCCGAGGTGCTGGATATAGAACACAGCTTCGGCTCGCGTGTCAAATTCCAGTATCTCGAAGAGCGACTTGTGCAGGTAGCCTCCGGTCAGTCTGTTCCGGATCCTGAACCTTGCACGAAACGGATCAAGTCTTATGTTCATCGTCGTCACCTCTTCCTCCGGCACCGTAGTACGTCAGGCACATCACCGTGAACGTAACAAGGCTGCCGATAAATGCGCCTAAAAGAAAGTGTCCCATTATGTATCACCGTCCTTTGGTGGTTCGGGTAACGGCATCCAGTGAGTTACTTCCCAGTGAAGCACCGGACAACTGACGTGCCCGATGTCATTCACCTTCAAGAACCAGAACTCACCGTGCGCTTGCGCACCGAGGAAATAGTTATTCCCTTCTCCAGCTGTGCTTTTCGCATAGCATAATACAAGCGTGTTCTCCTTTGGCATCCTGTCCTTGCAACTTATCCATTCGCCACGCTTCACTGGCTGTACGTCTGTGACTGGCAGTTCTTCTATTTCGCAAATGCAACTTTCAATGGATTCTCTTGCGCCTTTATTCTCGCAAAGCTCCCCATAATCGCCTTTGTCCATATCATTTTCTAAGTCCATAAGCCACATTTTTAGCCTATTTATAAGTTTCTTCTTTTCATACTCCGTCATTCTCAGCCCTCCTGTTCCACGCTTCAGCGGCTTCGTGTTCTGTCGTTTTATCAAACATTTCTAATGAATTAAGTATGCAATCATCATTATCACAGAATACCTGAAAGCCTTTCATCGAGTATGTCATTACTGCTTCACTTCCGCAGAACGGGCACGGTTTCAATTTAGTATCAGCCATTCTCAACTCTCCTCGTATTATCGAGTTGTTGACGCAACTCTTTATTCTCTGTCTCCAGTTTTTCAACTTTGTCAATAAGTTGATTAATCGTGTATATGCAATCGTTCACCATTGTAGCAATGTTACAGACAGACTGAGTTAGATACAGTCGTCCAACACTTCCTGATAAATAATTCAGCTTCTTAATCATTTGAAGCACCGTCCTCTCCAATCAGAGCGAGGGCTTCAGCTTCGTGTTCCCATATTTTGCATTGTTTCCCTTCATCCATAGGGCAAGCCGAGCACGATGTAAAAGAAGGACAAGCATAGTCCTTTGTAATGTGTCCGATAAAGCTGTAACCCTCAACCGCAGCTTTCAGAAGTTTCCTTGCTTTTGCCCACTCGTCAAGCAGGTCGAGGTAGTCTTTCGGCTTTATAGCTCCGGTATCAACCTTTGAGAAAATCTCTCTCAGCTCTTTCAACTCCGTCAACCACTCTGCAAGCTGTCTGTGGTCTGCGGCACATTCGCAGTCATTCATCTTTTCCGCCACTTCCTCACAGTGTCGGATAGCTTCATCAATTGTCATCATCAGCACCTCCCACAGCAGCCTTGATCTTATCGTACAGCTCATTAGCCGCATTGGTATCCTTGTAGTTTGCGAAGAAAGCCCTGTGCAGTATCGGCAGGCTCTCACGCAGCAGCTCGTTCGCTTTCCTGAGCTCGTCACTGTATTGAGCTATCTGTCCACACTCGTTGTGGTGCTTGTCCTCAAGTACAGAAATGCGGACTTCGAGCTCCTCGTTACGCTTTTCAAGCGATGCCATATAAAGCATATCTGTATCAGTCATAGTTCTCGCTCCTTTCTCCGTTGTTATACCAGGTAAGCTCAACGTCGTCCGGTACATCTATCTCAAGGACTGTCGTATATTCCTCGAAGCTGATACGCATATCCCAGTCCGGATAAGAGAGATCCTCATCCTGTAAGCTGATACCGATGTCCCAGGTTCCTGTACCGTTGCGGTCATACTGTCCGGTAACTACCAGGGCCGTACTGCCAGCTTCGATGACACATTGAATTGGCTCACCGCTGCCGCAATTGTCTATATCGTCCATTGTTGTGCCGTACTCTCCGAATGTATCATCGGAATGTCCCATAAACTTTAGTGTTTTCATTTTTCTTTACCTCCTGAATAATTCTTTCAATTTCCTGTAAAGTCAGCTCCCGGCAGTCCTTACCTGTCACCGCCATCGACAAGGGGCAGCTCAGACAGTGCTGCTGCTGGGAGCAGATCTGATGCCGCTTACTCATACCAGTCACTGTTGTTGTCCCCGACAGTCTTGATCTGTTCTACTTTGTCGGAGTATATCCACTTGTAATCGCAATTCTTAAAGCAGTCTCCGTCCTTATAAGCATTGCAAAGCGGAAGCCTTGCACAGCTATTGCAATCCTGAGCGGCAGTTCCGAGTCTCTGTATAGTCTCGGCTGCCTTTACAAGTAAGTCCTTCATATCCTGCTCCCTTTCTGAGTACCCCGAATAAACTCTTTCTCTGATTCGAGATGCAGCTTGATCCGGTTGAAGTCTATGCCATATTCTTTCTCATACATCCGCATCATCTCAGTCATTGTCACTGACTTGCCTAAGACCTGCGGCATATCGAATATGAAGCACATTTCATCGAAAAAGCTTTGAATATAAGCTTTTGAACGTCCCCGGCGGTAGTGCACACTTAATGCAACTACCGCAGCGAAACAAGCCATTGAGAAAGCTGATTCCTCGAAAAACTTATACTCATATTTCAGATACTCGGTCTCAGCTTCCTTGTAAATTGCTTTCCTGCATTTCTGACAATCTGTTCGCGCTTTCATTTTTTCTCCTTCCGCTTACAAATCGAATTGATTCATAAGCACCTTGTACTTGTCTATACTGTGATCGACTTTTTCAATTCCATCCTGTTCCAGCCATTTCCGGACTGTGTCCTCAAGGTCTGATATAGGCTTACCTTTGCCTGCGTACCACTTTCTGACCTTCTGTACATACTTATCTGTGTTTTCCTGCCCATAATCATAGACAAGCTGATCGAGGAGAGAGGGGGAGGAGGGAGAGTCAGCTGAGCCGTCAGGCGATGCTGTTTCTTCTCTCTTCTTCTCTACTCTACTCTTCTCTTCTCTCTTCTTCTCTACTCTTCTCTTCTCTGTGGTTGGAATGTTGCCATTTTTCTGAAAAATGTTTACATTTTCGCTTGAAATGTCTGCATTTCCGGCCTTAGGGGTGCACTTTAATAAGAGGTATTCATCGCGGATTTTTGAAAACTTACGGCGCTCGGTACTTTCATAGTATCTTCTTTGAATACCGTGAGAGGTAAGAATGCCGTATTTTTCATACATTTCACCGCTGAAAATGCCTCTTTGTATGCACTTGTCAACTATTTCCGACACAATGTTGCCACCCAGCCCATTTTTCTTAGCGAACAACAACACCACATCATCATTCCATTCACAATAGTAACCCTCGCCGCCATAAATCTTCTGGTACAGCTTGACGACTATTGCAAAACCTTTTAGACCGAATTCCGATTCGATAAGTTCAAACTTATCATCGAGCTGACAATCAAGCTTAAACCAATCAAGCTTGCTCTTAGCCACTTTCGACCTCTTTCCGGAACGGCTACGGCACAGCTCTGCCACACCGTAGCAACCCCATTGAATGTTGTAAATCTTGCACCTAAGGTGCATTATCAGAACGGCACATCGCCGTCACTGAGAATTTCTTCAAAGTCGCTCAGAGAACCGTAGGACATATCAGGATTGTTCTGTGGCTGCTGCGGAGCAGGTGTAGCTGACTGCGTATTCTGCGTATTTCCACCGCCTGAGCTGTCATTCTTACCGCCGCAGAACTCAACAGCATCCACAAATACATCCGTTGTATAGTGGGTAACATCCGAGTGATTTCTGTCGGTGTAGCTGCCGGTCCTGAGTGAACCTTCCAGGGCGATCATCTTGCCCTTTGAAAAATAGCGTGAAACAAACTCAGCTGTTTGTCTCCAGGCCTGGCAGCGGATGAAGTCTGCCTGACGTTCACCGGTATTCTTATCAGCGAAGCGCCTGTCGACCGCCACAGTGAACTGGCAGGAAGCTATTCCGCTCTGAGTCTGTCTCAGTTCAGGATCAGCCGTAAGCCTGCCGACCAAAACGACTTTATTCATTGTGTTTCCTCCTTTCTATGAGTTCAAATATGAGCAGTTCAAAATGCCGCCGCTGCTGATCGGAGAGTATCCGATCCCCGATCTTTTCCTTGTAGCGTTCATACAGCGGTCTGATCTTCGGATGATTGACATTTATCTTATATCCGTATGAATTATCTTTGGCGTAAATTGTTTCAGCAGGGGATATTCTCGCCGAACTCAATGCCAGATCATACGGGATCTTCTTTCCCATTGCTACTTCCTCGGAGCTGTCTGAGCCTTGTAGTTATGCCAGAACCAGTAGAACAGCTCCAGCATTTTAAGCGCTGACTTTTCGCGTTCCCATATAAACTCCACGTCGAAGTGATAACGGTTGCCACAGCGCCAGCTCTGCAATGTACTGTAAACAGTAGCACCGATGTTACGGACCTTGCGCCCCTGTTTCTCAGCTCCGGCCTCGGAGATCTGGAACTCTTTCAGGTGCTCCCAGCTCTTACAGCCTTCAAGCAGCAGCGTACACTGCACAGCGTTCCGGCTTATGGTGTCAAGCTCTTTCTCGATGCGTTCACGGTCGCCTGTAACGTTGCCGTACAGCTCGTCTATCTTTGCCTTGCGCTCGATCACGCAGCTGTGAGAGAAGTCCTTTCCTTCGGCAGTGAAACTATAATCGCCGTAGTCGAGTTTTCTGACCTCGAACATAATGCCGAGCTGACTGAGCACCTGTGTGATGTGGTCGTTAACCTGCTCCCTGGTGTCAATGAGGATTGTGACTTTTTTCATAAAGTCCTTTTTCTCGTCAGCACTCAACCTCGTACACCTCACAGTCCTCGTGGTAATTCCTTGGAGCGGTCAGGATCTTTGTGAATCGACAATAGTCACAGTGACCGCAGCGCTGAGGCTGCAACTCTCCGCTTTTCAGCTTCTGGAACCTCGGTGCAAGGCTTGTCACAACTTCAAGAGCACTGTCAAGATCGTCATCCGGCACCCAGAGTACATCGAGATCCGGCTCTGCTTCTTTTGTGATAGCTGATATGTAGAATGGCAGCACCTTCCCGGTATTCTGTCGGACTATCTCACGGTATATCGCACCCTGCAAGTCATAACCCCAGTAATTAATGAAATGCTGCCGCTGCTTCTTTTCTGTATTCCAAAGAAGCTGGAAGTCCTTGATTGTCTTGAGATCAACGATGCACTTGTCAGTAACATAGCTGTCTATCTTGATCTTGAACGGAACTCCGGCGATCTCGCCAGTCATTATAACCTGCTTGTCTCCGGACATAAACTGCATAAACAGTTCAGATCGTTCCGCCCTCTGAATCATCTTTTCAGCCTGCTTGTACTGGACTTTCAGCTCACCGTCCTTCTTGAATATCTCCGGATGCTGAGCCTTGAAGATATCGAGCGTACCCTCGAAATGAGAGTCAACATATGAGCCGACAAGCAGCGCATCTGTGGTTTCACGCTTATACTCACCGCGAAGCTCCGCAAGAGCGGCAGCCTCGCATTTCTGAAAGTTCTTGAACTGTGAGCTGCCCATATAGAACAGCTCGTTCTCCGGCGAGAAGTAGTTTTCTGATGTGAGAGTATGCTTATTCAAGATAAGTCACCTTCATTTCCGTATCATCAGTGGTGCGTGTAGCGATGAACTGAACTCCCTTTTCCCTGCACTTGCTGTACAGCTTTTCACGGTTCTCAGATGTCAGCTTCTCGGTGCCGTCAATAAGTATGATCTGTAAGCCGTTCGGCTTGGAGAGGGCAACATCTACGCAGAGGCTGAGCTGCTCACCCTCAGAAAGGTTCGAGACAGGAAGTCCGTTGATAAGCGGTATTCCGTCCTTGACTGTAAGTCCCTCGATCGGGATATGTGCGTTTTCAAGGATAGTGCCGGGGAGTGTTCTCGCAAGCTCTATCTTCTTGGTATACTCTGCGGATACTTCCTGAAGTCTTTCAAGCTTTTCCTGCATCGACTTCATACGATTATATTCATTCAGGTGTCGCTTCATTGTCTCGGCGTTGCTGATCTCTGCCTGAAGCTCTGTGCAATCGAGCGGCTGCTTATCGAGATATTCATCAGCGACGCTCATATCTGCATCAAGCTTTGTCTTGGCTTCATTGAACTTGCTTTCAGCGAGTGCCTTTTTGTCTTCGAGCTTTCCTGCAAGGCCGGCTATCTTTTCCTCAGCGGCTTTGATTTCCGCTTTCATTCTCTCAATGTTGGAAAGCAGACTCTCACGTTCAGCTGCAACAGCCTTTTCTTCAGATGTTATAGTGATCATCTTGTCGGCTTCCAGCTGCCTGAGCTTAGCATCATAGCTGCTCCGGAAGAGCTTAGCACGCTCTATACGGCTGTTGTGTTCCTTTATCTGTTCGAGCTTCTTATACGCTGCACCGAGATCATATTTTTCCCAGGTCTCAGCCTGGTAATGTTCGGGAATGTCTTTGGCGATGTCCTCGATAAATGCAGTCTCATTCCTGATATCACGGTTTACGTTCTGACGCTGCTTGAACCACTCACCATTTTCTGACTGCATATCGCTGAGAACTTCGAGAATATTCTGATCGTAGTTAACCCAGGAGGGAATCTCGCCGAACTTTTCGTTGATATAGTTCAGATCCCAGTCGAACTCAACAAGGTCAAGAATCGCTCTGTTCTTCTCCTTGGTAGTCATAAGGGTGAACGCTACCGGATCGAGCTGGAGCGGAGAGAAAAGCTGTTTCAGGAAGCTCTCCGGTGACATTACCTCTCGACCGTTTTCCTTGATAGACTTGTAGTCGGCCTGCTCGGTACGCTTGCGGCGGTCGATGCTCAGGCCTGTGTCGGTCTCGATGATGATCTCGCCCTCTTTTTCACCTTCGTGAACGATGATGCTGCGGTCAGACTGATTTGTCAGCGCATAGCGGAAAGCATCAATGACTGAGGTCTTGCCTACACCGTTCGCGCCGGTTATCTCAACGCTGCGGCCGTCAAGCTCAGTTTCTGTAATGCCGAAAAGGTTCTTTATCTTGATTTTCGTTGTTCTCATACTTTAATACTCCTCTACATTTGTTATATTAAACGGATCCGGTGCTTTCTGCGGCTGCGGACGTTCAGAATCCTCAACTTCGCCCTCGACCTGCACGCCCATAAGAATTTCAGGACAGTAAACCCTTGCAAAGAACGCTGCTGCACGGTAGGCAAGCATAAGTTCCGGCATATTTATCCACTTTTTGTTGGATGTCCAGCCCTCAGCTTTAGCCATTCCGATAGTGACCTCAGCACCCTCAATTACCTCGCCGTCAGGCTTGGTAACACGCACAAAACAGCCTCTTGTATCAGTCCCACGCTGTCCGGTGTAGATCGGTTCGGCATCGCCGTACTTAGCCTTGATAAAGCTCATACAAGCCTGTCCGCTCCAGGAAGGTTTGCCCTTTACAACGTAAAGGTTCTGCATTACCATAAGCGGTGTGACTCCCATACGCTCCGCCATATCGACTGCGATCGCACAATCCTCGGTCTTGCCCTGGTACTGCTGTGGCACAAGTGACGACTTAGCGAATACACTTGCCAGCTTGTAGCTTTCGCGGAAGCTCTCGATGAAGCCACCCTGCGGCTTCGCCATTACTTCATTCAACTGCTCCGGCTGCACAGCCAGAGCGGTTTCCTTGTTTTCACACATTTCTTTTCTCCTCCTTATTTTTCACCTGCAAGTACATCATTCATCAGCTTATTGAGGTCCCTGATCGTGGTCTTCAGGCAGCTTGCAAAGTCCTTGATCTTCGGGTGATCCTCATAGTCGTCGAAGAAGTCCTCAATAGCCTCGATAGCGTTGTCCAGGCTGTTGTCAAGTGCCCTCCAGAGTTCGTGAAGGTCAGGTGCCTGAGCCTCCTCTTTGGCTTTAGCAATGCCCTCGTTCATCTGCTTGAGGTACTTTTCACGCTGCTGTTCAAGGCGCTGTTCAGTGTCCTTGTCGCGCTTTTTAAGTTCTTCCTGGAACTGAGCTGTCAGCCGGTCTATCTCCTCATCGTTGTTATGAATCAGCACATCGACAGGGCGGTTTTCAAGCTCGTCCACCTGGGCGATGAGCTCACTGATGCGGTCGGACTGCTTGCCATTCTCTGCCACCAGCTCCTCACGCCATTCTTTTTCCTGGTCTCTGTCAGCGGTCATAGAGTCCAGCTGCGACTGTAGCTGTATGGACTTGTTCTGTTCATTAACGATGTTGTCTTGCAGCATCGCATTGCTGCTCTGGAGCTTTGCTATCTCATCTTCGCGCCGTTTGGTGTGCATAGAGTAGTTGTCCTGCTGGGTTTTAAGGTCCCTTTCAAGCTCTGAAATTTTAGCTTTCAGTTCCCGGACGGAAGTGCTTTCAAGGTCGGTATTCTGAACGATTTCTGCACGTTCCTGCTCGTCGAGCTTGGCAAGCAGCGAGAGCTTGGACAGTCCTAAATGGTGATACGTGTCACCATTTTCAAGTTCTGCAACAGAAAGATACTTCTGTGCCTGATGCCTTTTTATTCCGACTTCTGCCTCGGTATAGCTCTCAAAGCTGTTGTAGCCCAGTTCTTTATAGAGCTTATTATCGTGCATTTCCTTGAGGGCCTTGCACATCTCATAGAGCGATTCCTGAGCCGCCTGAGCGTTAGCGCAGATGCAGCGGTGCAGCTTGACCGCCCTTGTGTACTCTGCACTCTCGACTATCACACCGGACGGCTGAGGGGCGCTCACTTTGCTGAGAGCTTCACGGGCTTCCGCACCGAACTTTGGAGCGTGCTTACAGAATTCGTCGATACGCTCAGCAAGCTCCTCGGTAGTATTGATGCCATAGCGCTTGACGCCGTTATAAGCCCTGACGCTCAGACCGAGTTCTTCAATGTCCATTCTGCTCCTCCTTGCTCTTGAAGAAATGTGCAAGCTTAGCAGTACCGACTATTGCTGTAAAGATCTTATCAAACGGATCACCGGTATTGTTTGAAATCGCCTTGCATATCTCGACAAGCATAATAGCTGTTTCTTGGGCAATGTCGTGCGTGCTTCCTGACAGAGTGAGCAGCGTATCTGTGCCGCGTTTCTTGTCTATTTTTACTTCAACCATTGACTTTTCTCTCCCTTTGTGGTATATTATTGTTGGTATATTATTGTTTTCGCTCCCTTCGGGGAGCATTTTCTTTTTATGCGAACAGCGCTTTGATGCAGCGCTCAACGTCCTCCGGGATATCCGTGAACTCCTCACCGTCAACTCCCACGACTATTGCCGTGCCGACGATCTGAGTGTTGGCAACAGCTGAGGCTACTGGATTTAACGGCAGGTCACGCAGCAATCCTTCCTCGTTCACGAGCATAACAGCTCTGTCCTGCACGAGCGTAACTGCCTCAATGAATCCGTCAACGGCAGCCTGTAATGCTTCGAGAGTGTTTTTGATTTCAGTCTCAGTGATGCTGAGACCTTCAAGTTTCAATACTTTCATCATCCTACCTCCCCGAGCATATCCCAGAGCTGCTTGTAGAGGTCGCCCTTACGCATATCAAGCTCATACTGCTGACGGTTGATCTCATCGAGCTCAGCTCTGATAGCTGCCATCGCATCTGCGAGCGTGACTGTATGCGGCGGTCCCGGAATGATCTCCGGCTTCTTGTAGGGTATCTTCTTCTCAGCCTTGACAACTTTCTCAGCTGCGGAAGCGGCTGCCTGGTTCTGCTTGCGGCGGAGCATACTGAAACATCTGTGGTCTATTCCGCCTGCGACAAGGATCCCGATGATCTGCTCCATAGAGCAGCAGTTCTGATCTGCGAGGATCTTCACCTGAGCGCTGCGGTCTTTGGCTTCTTTGTATTCCTTGACTATATCTGCGTTGGACATATACATTACTTGTTCACCGCCTTCCAGAGAGCGTCACGGTTGATGCTCATAATTCGCCTGCGGTATACATCAGCGTAGGCGGTTCTGCGGTACTGCTCACGGCGTTTCTGACGGCGCTTTTCGGAATCATCAGCGATGCCGTCCATTATCCCTGTCAGGCATACTGCAAGCAGTATGACACCCACAAGGAAACTGATTGAACTTAGTGTTGACATTGATTTTTCTCCTCTCCTACGAATGCCATTAGATCGGTTTTAAGTATTCTCCATTCCCTGCCGACCTTGAAGCCTCTGATGACACCGGAGGCAAGGTATCTTCGGACTACCTCCGGATTCGCACCAAGAACAACTGCGACATAGGGAAGATCAACTACTATCGGCACCTGATCCCAGCCGACAACAGGTTCAGCTTTTTTCATAATTACACTCCTTCCTTGTATTCCCCCTCACTGTCTGCTATAATTAGAGCAGGGAGGAGGTGATCAAATGACTGATAATGAGAAACGTGCTCACGATTTTGCAATGGCTGTTGTGCAGGATCGTCTTGCAAGAGACGAAAAATGCCAAGTGCCTGATTTGATCGGTGAGTACAATGTTGCGTATTCAGAAATGCTTGATGAACTGAATAAACAGTAACAATGTTCTTTGATAGGGTGTGGCTGCTGCAACAGCTGTGCCCTATTTCTCTTCTCTGCTTTCTTTGATCAGTCTTATAATTTCGTCCTGTTCAGCAAGCGCTGATCTAATTTTTTCAACAGCTTCATCTTTTCGTGATAAAGTGTTTTCGTAAAAATGCGCTGCGCCACCGAGCTTAGCTTTTGCGCCTTCCAGCGCAAGCTCTAAGATTTGAAGTTTTGTCACACCTCACACTCCTTTCTGTGTTTCTTGCGTTTCCGCAAGTGATTCGCTAAAAAAAATACGGTCAACGTCGTCTTTTGAAAGGTTGAGCACTTTTTTCAGCGTTCTCAGCTCAGACAGCGTGAAATCGGATTCACCATTAAATTTTCGGTATACTGTTGTTGGATTTATTCCGAGAAATTTAGCGATATCCTCTTTGCTTACCCCAGCGCGTATCTGAGCAATTTTGAATTCAATTGGGTTCACCGTGTCACCTCCTTGCGTTTCCGTAAGTATATAATAGCACATCGCCTCAGCTTTGTCAATACGTTTTCGCAAGTTTTTTTTATTTTATTTCAAATTTCTCTTGCATTTTTGCAAATATGGTGATATAATAATGCCAAAGGAGGTGCAAAAATGTTTGATTTAAAACAACGTAGGATTGAATTAGGACTCACTATGCTTGATGTTGCAAAACTTGTTGGAGTCTCAGAAGCAACAATTAGCCGCTATGAAAGCGGTAATATAAAAAATATGCGCCGTGATAGAATAGAGAAATATGCTAAAGCACTCAAGGTATCACCTTCGGATTTCCTTGATATCAATGATGCTGAAGATTCGTGTGATTCAGACCTCGCCGCACTTATAGCAAAGTATCCGAACATCAAACCCATAAAGCTGAAACGCTTTCCGATGCTGGGCGAGATTGCCTGCGGAGAACCGGTCTTTGCTGATGAGGATAAGGAACACTATGTAATGGCAGATATGGATATACACGCCGACTTCTGCCTGACCGCAAAAGGCGACAGTATGGTGAATGCCCGTATATATGAGGGAGACATCGTATTTATAAAGGAAATGCCTATTGTTGAGAACGGCGACATTGCTGCCGTGATAATAAACGATGAAGCTACTCTGAAACGTGTGTACTACTACCGCGAGGACGGTATGCTCCAGCTCGTCGCTGAGAACCCGAAGTATAAACCGCTCGTCTACCAGGGCGAGGAACTAAATCACATCCGCATTCTCGGTAAGGCTGTTTACTTTATGAGTGCGGTGGAGTAAGGAGGCTGCTTATGAACATTATCAAATACCCCTCAGAGGAAGCCGTAAACAAGGCAATGGTGACAGACGAGCCGCTCCTGGTACTCATATCCTTTGACGGTGAGACTGTTATAATGAGTCAGATCGACGAGGCAATGGAGCATCATATACTCTTGATGAACGCAGGGTTCAAGGATACCGACATCGACAAGTTCTTCCGTATCGTTCTCGACCGCAGCGGAGCAGACTGGACTTTCATCTGTCCACCGGACTACAAGAGCATTCCTTTCAAGGACAAGCGCATAGAAGCTTTCTACAAGGATGGATTTGCTGTTATTTCAAGCTTTCTGCATTCCATAGGGTATCTTGTAGGCATTGACATCCCGAAACGTTACAGACGGCATCTGGATGTGCTCAGCAGCGAGACATACTAATATAGTCTGATAGATATAAGGAGGAGTTATTATGAAAAAATTATTATGTGTACTTGCAGCACTTACCTGTGCTATAAATCTCGCAGCCTGCGGAAGCAGCTCCGATGATAACGACAGCGGCGAAGAGTTCATCAATCTTGCAGGCACATCGGATAATAAACAAGAGGAACTTACTTTGCATACTATATCAAGATGGCTGACGAGAGAGATATGGAACGATGGGTTCTGTGACATTTCTTGGTATGTGAAAAACGGAACAAATGCCACCGGCGGCGAACTTGATATAGATTTCCTCCTGGATAATCTGAAATATTCATATAGCAAAAAAGCTGAATACGATGAATATATCAACTCGCTCGATGACTCAATTGAAATTCAGGCGCAACTGATAAATGCCTGGAATAAAACAAGCGAACAAATTGATATATTATATAACAAGGTAACATCTGAAAAGCCCCGCCCGAAAGATGCAACCTATGAATTCAATACTGATTTATACATACAATATCATGATAAATTTGAAGAATACTGCAATGAAATAAAGGACCCTGCTTTTAAATAAAAAAAATCCCCTGCGGTGCTGGAACACCAACAGGGGAAGGGAGTTATGATATAAACCATAACCGTCGCAAAGTTATTATATCATAGCTCCGCGACAATGTCAAGGAGGTATGACTATGGCAACAACAAAAAACAAGCGCCGTTCTGACGGCAGAAAACAAGCGTCTATCTATCTCGGCATAGTTGACGGCAGGAAGAAGTACAAGTACATCTATGCAGCTACCGATAAGGAACTGAACCGCAAGCTCGATGAAGCCAGGACGCAGCTCGGCAAAGGACTCGACCTATCAGCTCAGAGGGAGACCTTCCGCTACTGGTGGGATAACTGGCTCAGGATCAAACAGGCTGAGATATCCGACAAGAAATTCAGAGCATACAAGGCGAAAGAGAAGTACATCCGGCACCTGTTCGATATGCAGATGAACAAGATACACGCTATGGACATCCAGAGTATCATCTATGACAACACTCAGCTCGCAGATGATACGCTCCGGCAGATCAGGAACATTCTCCGGCAGGTCTTTCAGCTTGCAGTTGTCAACCGCGTTATAGACTTCAATCCCGCCGACGGAGTGCGTATGCCCAAGCACAGAGAGCCTGAGGAAAAGCGCCGTGCTCTTACTCCTGAGGAGATCAGATGGATAGAGAATACACCGCACCGTGCTCAGACAGCTGCTATGATTATGTTATACGCCGGCCTCAGAAGGGGAGAGCTCATTCCTTTACTCTGGACGGACATTGACCTCGATGCCGGCACGATCTCAATCACAAAGTCCGTTGAAGCGGAAGGAAGTTATCTTTCAGTGAAGAAGGGTGCAAAGTCTTCCGCCGGAGAGCGCACGGTGTTCATCCCGGAGAAACTCATAAGCTATCTTCGGACGGTTCAGGCCACCGGTTCACTATATGTATGTCCCTCAGCTTCGGGTGCGATGCTGACAGACAGCGGCTGGAAGCGGCTGTGGAATTCATATATCGCTGAATTGAATTACAGGTACGGCGATTTTTCAGGCGTGGTTCTCCCGGATAAAGAAGGGAAGCTCCAGAAGTTCGTGAAGCCGAAGAGCCGTTTCGCGCCGACGAAGATCCCGATAGTGATAGAACCGTTCACAGCTCACTACCTCAGACACACATATATTACTATGCTTTACTTCGCAGGAGTGGATCTTCTCACCGCAAAGGAGCAGGCAGGACACGCAGACATCCAGACTACGATGCAGATCTACACTCACCTTGATAAGGTCCACAAACAGCGTCAGATCAGCAAGCTCAACGATTATCTTTCCGGAGCGTGCCTGTCAGATGCCTGTCAAGAGGTCGGATAGTTTTGGAAAAATAGATAATTGAATGAGCCTTGGTAAGGCGTAGGTCGTCGGTTCAAGTCCGATCATCAGCTCCAGTATAAAGTCCTTGGAAAAGCCGGTTATTCGGCAAATTCCGAGGACTTTGTTGTTTTATTTTAAAGAATGTAGTAGGGCAAAAAAGCGCAAATAAACTCAAAAAAGTTGAGGTTATGCCTGTCAGAATGCCTGTCAAACAAAAATCCCCCTCCGGCTGAAATAGTCAGAGGGGGTTCTTATTGCACAAAATGAGCGTTATATGAGCATTAAATGAGCGTAAACATAAAGCTGGATTGCACGTCGAGCAATAGTTTTATTTGCCGAGGACATAAATGTCCTTACCTTTCCTCAAGCAGTCCGCTGAAGATGTGATCATCATACTCGACTGTGACCTTCATAGACTTTTTCGGGGCTGCCGGCACAGGATTTGCTGTTGCCTTTTCTCCGGGAAACACTGTCCCACGCTGAAAAGTCGATATGTAGTTATCGCCTGTGGTTTCGTTGCCGAACCAGTGATTATTGGCGTACTTCTCACTGTCCCTGGTATCGACGTGGCAGCTGTCCGGCAGCATCAGACCGATGCCACCAAAGCCAATACGTTCAGCGACCTCAGCAATATCCTGCGAAGTGTAGTAGCTGCCGTCCTGCTTCTGAACCTTGATGTCAGCTGCCAGACCAAGCCTGTGAGCGTCAGTCTTTGTGCCGTA
>Ga0265298_10001574_pt1 | contig 33798 bp, 45 predicted proteins | sample AusTroGonzalo_MG_3_FD_193486 | JGI IMG/M metagenome (GOLD analysis project Ga0265298, IMG submission 193486) | Bovine rumen microbial communities from tropical cattle in Woodstock, Queensland, Australia - Gonzalo_01 | ecosystem: Host-associated > Mammals > Digestive system > Stomach > Rumen ... | reverse complement strand
TACTTCATACTCCCTCATGCGTTCTTTCCTGCTGCGATGGCAGCACAGAAAGCTGACGAGGACGACATCCCCCTGTTCGGCTGGCGTGACGATGGCTGGCTTACGATGAGTAATAATGCTGTCGTCAATCCTGCCGAGGTCGTCAACTGGTACATCGAGAAACGGTCTCAGGGCTTCAACATGAGACAGGTCGGACACGATAGAAAATTCAGCCGAGAATACTTTATCGGAATGAGAGAGGCAGGCTTCAACATCATAGACCAGCCGCAATACTTCTACAAGAAGTCAGAGGGCTTCCGCTTCATAGAGCAGATAGCAAAGCAGGGCAAGCTTTACTACTTCCATGCAGAGCCTTTTGAATACTGCGTGCAGAACGTCTCGGCTATCGAGAAAACCGATGACATGATTCAATATGAAAAAGTACAGCCTACGCATAGAATTGATATCTTCGATGCTGCCGTGTTCGCAGTGGTCAGATATCTGGAGGATTTAGAAAATAACCGCACCGCATCGAGCTGGTGGGGCTGAAAGGACAAAAGTCATGAGTAAGTATACCGACGACCTCATAAAACAGCGAACCGAAGCGGAGCGAGTACCTGTCAAATGCACCTGCGGCAAGCGAATCGCAGACAGGGACAGCAAATATATATACATATACTGCAAGGCGTGCAAACGCACTCATAAATACGAATTGAAAAAATAATCAGAGCCAGAGTCTAAGAGCCAGAGCCAGAATTGAGAGTATATCTCTTTTCTGGCTCTTTTTATATTTTGTGAAAGTTGGTGATAGCTTGTCAAGGGTAATAGTAAAAAAGCATGAAAGTCGGCAGGCTCAGGATGTCGGAGGCGTGGCTATCTGGAACGGCGTCGGCGATATATGCTGCGAGGGATATGTCTCTCTTGACAAATGCCCTGAGATAGTGACAGCTATCAGTAAGATATCGCAGCTCATCTCCATGATAACTATACATCTCATGACGAATACAAAGGACGGCGACGTCCGTATTCAAAACGAGCTGAGCCGCAAGATAGACATCGAGCCGAGTCCTATAATGACTCGCAAGAGCTGGATGGAAGCTATCGTCAACAATCTCCTGTTATATGGCAAGGGAAACAGTATAGTCCTGCCGCATACGGAGAACGGCTATCTCGGCAGCCTCGAAGTCATTCCTGCCTATCAGGTATCATTCATGCCTGATATGAATAATCGCAGCTATACGGTATATATCAACGGTCAGAGCTACAGCCCTGACGAGGTCCTGCACTTTGTCTACAATCCAGATAAATACTATCCCTGGAAAGGTACAGGCTTGACGGTATACCTCAAGGACGTGGCAGACAACCTCAAGCAGGCGACGAAAACAACAAATGCATTCATGAAGTCACCGAAGCCAAGCATCATCGTTAAGGTTGACGGCTTCACGCAGCAATTTGCAAGCCCTGAGGGACGTGCAAGGCTGACAAGTGAATACATCACAAATACAGAGAGCGGCAAGCCGTGGATACTTCCTGCGAATCAGTTCGCAGTGGACCAGATAAAGCCTCTCAGTATAGCAGACCTCGCAATCGACAGCACTATGAAGCTTGACAAGGCGACAGTCGCAGCTATTCTCCAGATACCTCGCTTTATACTCGGAATTGCAGACTTCAATCAAAAAGAGTGGGAAATGTTCATAAATACGACAATCCGCTCTATAGTCACCGAGCTACAGCAGGAAATGACAAAGAAGCTGATACTCTCTCCGAAGATGTATCTTCGCTTCAATTACTGGAGTCTCATGGGCTGGGATCTCAAGACTATCTCCGACGTACTTCTCGCTGGCTCAGATCGCGGATTCATCTCTGGTAATGAGTACAGAGACCGCATAGGCTTCGAGCCTCGTGAAGGACTCGACGAGCTGAGAATCCTCGAGAATTATCTGCCGTGGAATATGTCAGGCAAGCAGAAAAAGCTCATACAGGACGGTGATGAGTAATGCCGAAGGCTTCCTGTCAATACGAAAGACGCAGCGGCGAATATGTCACCTGCAAGCTCACAGGTGAGCACTGCGGCAATGTTAAATTCTGCCGAGCTGAGAATCGCTGGAAATTATCGGACAATGCAGTCAACTGCACACTGCCGAAGAAATACAAGGAGGGCAAAAATGGAAAATAAACTCCAATTCAGAAGCAGCAGCTTCAACTTTGAAACGAGGGAAGATGGAGAGAATCCTGCTATTGAGGGCTATTTCTCCGTATTCAATACAACTTACGATATGGGCTTCGATATGTCCGAGAGCGTAGCTCCTGGAGCATTTACTAAGTCCCTATCGAACGACGTCAGGGCACTGATTAACCATGATACGACCTTAGTGCTCGGAAGAACGTCAGCTCACACTCTTGAACTGCGCGAGGACTCACACGGTCTCTGGGGCAAGATTACTATCAATCCGAAAGATAGTGATGCTATGAACCTGTACGAACGTGTAAAGCGCGGCGACGTGAGTCAGTGTTCTTTCGGCTTCAACATCGTCTCCGAGAATACCGACATTCGCGAGGACGGCAGTGTTCATTGGACTATCACGGAAGCAGACCTGCACGAAGTATCAGTGTGTACATTCCCTGCATATGAGGACACCGCAGTCTCAGCCAGAGCTCACGACCTCGAAGAGATCAAGAAGCGACAGTTTGAGAAGCGACGCTCCGAATTATTATCAAAACTGAAAGGAGTTAATGAATAATGGCTCTAAGATCATTAAAGCTTCGCAAGCAGATTGACCTTGTCAATAAGCAGCTTGAAGAGCTCAGAACGAAGGCAGAAGCCCTCGCAGTCCGTGAGGCTGAGCTGGAGCAGGCTATTGCAGAGGCAGAGACCGACGAGGACTTAAACCTCGCCGAGGAAGAAATCGCAAAGCTCGAAGCAGACAAGGCAGAGAACACAGAGCAGACCGAAGCACTCGAAAAGCAGTGCGAGGATCTCGAACGTGAACTCTCTGAAACCGAACAGAAAGCAAATACTCCTCCTCCAGCAGCTGAGGGCGGAGAAAACACAAGAGGAAAGGAGCTTCCATCTATGGAATATAGCTACACAACAACACGCGCAAAGGAGCTCTTCGGCTCTATGAGCCTTGAAGCAAGAGCAGCTATGTTCGAGCGCGAAGATGTAAAGGCATTCAATGAGCAGGTAAGAACCTGCATCAAGGAGAAGAGAGCACTCAATGACGTAGGTCTCACTATTCCTACTGTATATCTCGGACTTATCCGCGAGAATATCATCAGATACTCAAAGCTCTACAGACACGTATATGTTCGTCAGCTCAAGGGCGAGGGACGTATGACTATCATGGGCACACTTCCAGAGGCAGTATGGACTGAGATGTGTGCAAACCTTAACGAGCTCGATCTCAGCTTCTACTCCGCAGAGGTTGACGGCTACAAGGTAGGCGGATTTATTCCTGTATGCAATGCTACACTCGAGGACAGTGAGCTCGACCTCGCAGCTGAGATTATCACTTCTCTCGGTCAGGCTATCGGTCTCGCACTCGATAAGGCTATCATCTTCGGTACTGGCACAAAGATGCCTCAGGGTATCATCACAAGACTGACTCAGACTTCGGCGCCTGGTAATTACCCCTCGAAGGCTCGTCCGTGGGTAGACCTTCACACAAGCAACGTCAAGGCTCTAAGCGCAGACCTTGAGGGACTCACACTCTATCGTCAGATCATGCTCGACGGCGCAGCTGCTAAGGGCAAGTACAGCAGAGGCGAAAAAGTATGGGTAATGAATGAGGCTACATACACAAAGCTCAAGGCTGCTATGATGTCAGTTAATGCAGCAGGCGCAGTCGTTTCAGCTATCGAGGGCACTCTTCCAGTTATCGGCGGTATCGTAGAGGTACTGGAGTTCATGCCTGATAACTACATCGTAGGCGGATTCTTTGACGACTATCTCCTCGCTGAGAGAGCCGGTACAAAGATCAGCCAGAGCGAGCACGTTCGCTTCCTTGAGGATCAGACAGTATTCAAGGGCACTGCAAGATATGACGGTCTCCCTGTTATCGCTGAGGCATTCGTAGCGCTCGGACTCGGTAACACTGCAATCTCTGCCGATGCTGTAACATTCGCAGAGGACAAGGCAAATCCGAACGCAGCAGGCAAGCTCGCTAACCTCGAGATCAGCGGCGTAACACTCACACCTGCATTCGCTACAGCAACAGACACTTATACAGGTGCTACAACTACAGCAAGCGCTACAATCACAGCAACTCCTCAGGATGGCTTCGATGCTGTCTCAATCACTTATAACGACGCATACATCCCGAACGGCGGCACAGTTAAGTGGACAGCTGGAGCAGGCAATGTCGTAGTTGTATCCGTAAAGGATAGCACAACTGGCACTGTATCAAGCTACACAGTAACAGTCACAAAGTCATAAGGAGTGATATACATGGCGGACCTCAATCTTCTTAGTATGCTCAAGACAGACCTGGGCTTCAAGACAACTGGATATGATGACCGCTTGACTCAGCTCCTGACAGTAGCTGAGAAGGAGATCATCAGAGAGGGCGCTGAGACGCTCGACAAGACAGACCTCGACGACGCTCAGCTCATAGTCATGTATGCAGCATGGCTCTGGCGCAAGCGTGACACTCAGGACGGTATGCCGAGAATGGTCCGCTATGCTATCAATAACCGTGTTTTTTCGGAAAAGATGGCGGAGGATAACTCATGAAAAAAGATGTTATCGCGTATCTAATCGGCAAAACAATCACGAAAAACGAGTACAAGCAGGAAATTGAAGTCGATACTCGCACAGAAATATTCGCCCAGAAGGAGGATATCTCCCAAAGTGAATATTACAAAGGCGGCGAAGCAGGACTCAAGCCTGAATTCCGTCTCAAAACAGCTATAATCGACTATAACGGAGAGCGAGAGATAGAGCTTGACAGCGAGAAATACGGCATCTATCGCACGTATGAACGCGACGAGGACTATATCGAACTCTACTGCGAAAGAAAGGGCGGCGTGAGCAATGCCTAAACAATTCGGAGCTGACTTCAATAATGCCCTGTCAAAAGTCTTAAATGACTATTCAACAGACCTGAGAACTCAGATAAACGCCTTTACTCGAAGAGAAGGCAAACGAATGGTAAAAGGTATCAAAGCTCATGCGAAATTCTCAGATGTAAGCTCTGGTAAACAAGCTAAGTCGTGGAGACTATTAGAGGAAACGATAGGGCTGGACGTTAGAGAAACCGCATACTCAACAGATTATCGAAAGACACATTTACTGGAAAACGGTCACGTCATCAGAGACGGTACTACAAGGCGCAAAAAAGAACTCACAAAGGCTTTTCACTTTGTTGAGGAGGGCGTTCGAGATGTAGTTGATAACTACGTCGCAGGACTTACAGAAGTAATAGAGGGAGTGAAAGAATGATACATAGTATAAAAGAAGCTATACAGCGTATCGAGAGTATACTCGAGCTACAAAATAAGCTTGCATACGATCACTTCACAACACCTCAACAGCTGCCCTATGCGTGCTATATATACGACTATGAAACTAAGGGCGCGGACGATTATACAGGTATATCGTGGACAGATTTTACTCTGGAATTGTACTCGGAATCGAGAGACATTCCTCTCGAGCATAAAATCCTAATAGTATTCGATGACATGGAGCTCAAGTCATCGTGTGTATATATCGAATCGGAGCGGATGTATCAGACGAGCTTCCGCTTCCGATTCCCTCAGAAGCTCACTAATACAAATCCTTGAAAGGAGAGATACTATGTCAGGAATGGCAGGAAAATCCTACGCAGCAGAGAACAAGGACAGACTCAAGACTATCCCTCTCGGCTCGGGTAATGTATACATGATCCCTTATGTTGAGGGCTCATCTATGCCAACAGATGCACAGTTCGAGACAAATGCCAACATGATAGGCAGAACAAAGAACGGAGCAACCTTCAACTATTCACAGACCTTCTATACAGCAGTCAGCGATGACGGCGTAGCTAAGAAGCGCAGACTCAACGAGGAGACAGCTTCCTTCACATGGGGCGTCATGACATGGGTACCAGAAACCATTGAGAAGCTCCTCAGAACTGCTACAGCTTCCACAGCATCAGAGGGAGATTATACAATCTCCGTACTCGAGGGCGGCGGAATCGGCAATCAGCAGGCTAAGAAGTTCTGGCTTCACTTTGTAGGCGGCGACGACATCGACGGAAAGATTACACTCACAGGACTCGGAGAGAACATCGACGCTCTCGCAGTGGCATTCGCTAACAACAACGAAACAGTCATCACTCCAAACTTTGAGTTTGATCCATACGACGCAGAAGGACACCTCTACAAGTTCAAGATGGCAAATCAGCCACAGGTAACACCGAGCACAGGTACTCCAGTGCTCACAGCTCTGACACTCGGCTCACTGACACTCGATCCTACATTCGACGCAACAGTTAATAACTACACAACTGAGACATCAGACTCAACAAACACTATCACAGCAACAGCAGCGAGCGGCGTTGATATTGTTATCACAGTAAACGGCAATAGCCATACAAGTGGCACAGCTGCTACATGGCAGACTGGCGAGAATATCGTATCAATTCAGCTTACATCAGCAACTGGCATGAACACCTATACAGTCATAGTCACCAAGTCGTAAGACGTAAAGGCGGACGGCTTCAAGAGTCGTCCGCTTTTTTCTAAAAGGAGAACCGATGGAGACTCTCAAATATACCTTTAACAACGGAAAAACAGTGAAGCTCCCTCCTCCTACGGTGGAAGCTTACTATCACATATATCACGCAGTAGACGACAGCGAAGTCACAGAAGGACTCTGCGACTGGCTCACCAGCGGGGGACCGCAAGCCAGAGCGTATATAGAACCGATAGACATAATCAAGGCGAGGATCGTTCTCAGTGAATGGCTCAGACAGCTGAGAAAGCGTGAGGAGTATTATCCTCCACACGTCGAGGGAGACGTCCCCGAGACACGCTACAACACTGTATATCATGAGCTTAAGGCAGTGAGTGAATATACACATGACAGCTTCACAACGCTTGGAAAAATGAACGTTCTGGCGTTCTGGAGGCTATATCGTGACGCTATTATCTATAACTGCAATAAGTCAGACGAGGGCAGAGAGTACCTCGAGAGAGCCTTTGCGAACGTCCAGACAAAGCCAGACCGAGCGGCTATAGCTCAAATCATAGCAAGTCAAGAGTAAAAGGAAGTGAGATAAATGGCAAAAACCAAAATAGGCGGCATCACCGTCGAGATAGGCGCTGATACTTCCGATCTATCGAAAAAGCTCAAAGACGTCAACGCCGAATCGAAAAAGACTACGCAGGAGCTCAAGAGCATCGATCAAGCTCTCAAACAAGCTCCAAATTCACTGGAACTTTGGAAGCAGAAGCAGGAAGCTCTCTCAAAAGTAGTCGAGAACAGCAAAAAGAAGCTTGAAGCTCTCGTCTCTGAGCAGGAGAATCTCAAAAAGGGACTCGCAGACGGTACAGTCACAGAGGACGCCTACAAAGCCTATCAGCGTGAGATTGAGATCACAAAGGGACAGATAGAATCTGCCGAGAAAGCTCTCGATGACTTCACGAACTCAAACAAAAAGGCAGGCGACTCAGCCGAAAAGACTGGAAAAGAAGTCGCAGACTCTGGCAAAAAGGCAGAGGATAGCTCACAGGGATATACAGTCTTAAAGAACGCAGTCGCTAATCTTGCAGCGGACGGCTTCGAGAAGCTCATGAAGTCCGCAAAGGAAGCATGGGAAGAGATAGACGCAGGCTATGATACTATAATCAGCAAGACAGGAGCTACAGGCGACGCTCTCGCAAGCCTCCAGAAGTCCGCAGATAATGTATTCACTTCGATGCCTGTCGAGATGAACGACGTCGGAGCTGCTATCGGTGAGATAAATACCAGATTCAAAGTCACCGACGAAGAACTCGAGGGTATGACTGAGAGCTTCCTCAAGTATTCCCAGATAAATAATACAGCTGTCAGCTCCAGTGTGAAGAACGTCAGCGGAATAATGAAAGCATTCCAGGACGACACGAAGAACACTGCAAGCGTTCTCGATGCTCTCACTGACGTAGGACAGCGGACAGGCAAAGACCTCAATAGCCTTGAATCTGAGCTCCTCAGTAACTCGGCGACATTCAAGGAAATGGGCTTCGATATCCGACAGAGTGCGGAGCTTCTCGGACAGTTTGAAGAAAACGGTATCGAAGCAAGCACAGCTCTCGCAGGCTTAAAGAAAGCACAGCAGAACGCAGCGGCAGAAGGTAAGACCATGACCGACGCTCTGAGTGAGACAATCGATGCGATAAAGAACGCCACAGACGAGACAGAAGCGCTCCAGATAGCATCAGACCTCTTCGGAAAGAAGGGCGCAGCTGCTATCGCTCAGGCTATCAGAGAGCAGCGATTCAGCATTGACGACCTCGTCAGCGGATATGATGGGCTCGGTGATGTCGTAGCTAATACCTTTGAAGCAACTCAGGACGCTCCAGATAAGGCAAAAATCGCTCTCAACAAGCTCAAGCTTGAACTTGCACAGCTTGCAGAAGCTGTACTCCCGAAGATAGAAAAGCTCGTTGACAAGGGAGTTAAGAACCTTCCTCAGATAGAGAAGACAGTTAAAAACCTTTTACCACTTATAAAAGCTGTAGGTTTAGCTTATGCATCGTGGAAAGTAGTCTCCACAGCTACAGACGGAGTCAAGGCTCTGGAGAAGTTTACAAAAGCCATGCAAACTACAGGCAAGGAAGCAAAAGTCCTTGAGAGCACGTTAAATACTGGACTTATAGCCTGCGTATCTCTTCTCGTTTCTGGTCTCGTGGACTTAGGACTCGAAATGAAGAAAGCTCATGACGAGTATGTCCCTACGGCTGAGAGAATCAGCCAGAGAGTGGAGAAATCCTTCGAGGATCAGAAAAAAGCGATTGACGATGTCAATAAAAGCCTTGAGGACGTCAACAGCACATTCAAGGAGAATGCGAACGAGGCAGACTACGAGGCAGAACGCACAAAGGAACTCTGGCAGGAACTCCAAACACTGGCAGATGAAAGCGGCAATGTCAAAGACGCTGACAAGAAGCGAGCTGAATATATTACCAGTGAGCTCCAGGAAGCGCTCGGTCTCGAAATCGGCTTAACAGGCAATCAGATAACCAATTATCAGAACCTTGCAAAAGAGATAGACAATGTTATCGAAAAGAAGAAAGCCTCTGCATATATCGACGCATATCAGGCGAGCGCTGGCGAAATGGCACAGAATAAAGCCACAACATACAGCGAGTATCTGAGCGCATATGCAAAAGAAACGAGCTCTCTTGAAGAATTCAATCGTCTATCTATGGAACGATACGGCAGGCAGATGACTCCCGAAGAATTCCAGAATTTAATGCAGTCAACATACAAAAAGAATGATGTATGGAATACGATAGATACAAGAATGTATCAGCTCGCAGGCGAATATCAGACAGCATCCAGCAACAGGCAGGAGTTCCAAGCGCAGTACAACGAAATCAACGACTACTTCAACAGATTAGACGCAGCTCAGAGGGCTTATTCTGAGGGCAATTATAAAGAAGTTGAAAACAGGCTCTATAAACAGAAAGATGCTGACAGAGAAGCGCTGAAAAGCGTCGAAAAGTGGAACGACGAAGCCGAGAAGATCTATCAGGACAATCTCAGAAAGGTACAAGCCGCATTTACTCTCGCAAGGGAGACAAATTCAAAACTCGCTCAGTCTGATATAAACAGCATTATTCAGTTATTTACTGAAACCGCTCAGTCAGGTATGGGAGCAGGTGGCAAAAAGGCAAGTGAGATATTTACTGACGAATTTAAGACAGATATTCAGAAAATGATTGATGATGGCTTCGATATCTCAGAGCTCTCCAAGTGGGCTAAGGACTCAGGCGTAGATATCGCAGAAGTATTCGGCGACAAGTATATGAACTACATCCAGAAACAGCTCGACAAGGGATATGATGTTCATGATCTCTTAGTATGGGCGTTCAATACTGGCGGTCAGATGTCTCAGGAGCAGTGGGCTCAGTATATCGAAATCTGGAAAGCAAACATGAGAACGACATTCAGCGAGGGCGGTGGAATTGATATCGCTGGTATGGTCTCATGGGCTGAGAAAACAGGAAGAACTCTCGGCGATATCACAGGTGAGAACTTTAGCGAAGCATTCTCACAGTGGACCAGAGACTTATATGCAAATAACGACCTCATTAATCAGCACAGCATAAACAGTCAAGCAGATTATGAATATTGGAAGAGTCAGGGATATGACTTCCATGCAGCAGGCGGCTTCATACCATACGGCAGCGCTGGCATCGTAGCGGAGGCAGGTCCTGAGCTTCTGGAGGTAATGAATGGCGGCGTTCGCGTTACAAATCTCACTCCTTCGGGCATGAATACAGCTGTCGGAGGAGGCGGAGATACTATCAACAACTACTACTACAACAGCGTACAAGCTACAATCGGAAGCCGCTACGATGTATACAAGATGGCTGAGGACTTAGATACCGCTGAAAAGCGCATAAAGCAAGGAAGAGGGAGGCAGTAAATGAGTTACTTTATATTTAACGGCATAAATAGTAACGACCTCGGGCTCATAATTACCAAACCAATTATCCGCCCTACATGGGCGCCAGAAATGGAGTATCAGTCGATACCTGGCAGACCTCGACAGCTTCCCATGCAAAAGACATGGTATCCGAATAAAGAACTACGTATCGAGGCGGTACTGGGCGACGCATCACCTGAGAAAGTACGTGACGTATATGGGACAATTAAGGGATATGGCGTTCTTAATATCAGTACGGCGGCTAATGAGTTTTTAAATTGCTACGTTGATCAAATTGATCCCAATGGAGTAGCGCTTTTAATGGCAGAATTCCCTATCAGCTTTATAGTAGAGCCATTCGCTTACAGCAATGCTTTATATGTACTTGATATCGGCAATACACAGCAATCATTCAGCTATAATGGCACAGCGTTCTGTGATCCTGAGATAGTTATAAAACCAACAACTACTTCAACAACGATAGTATGCAACGGAAAGACGATAGTCGTCACAACTCCTCAGGAGATCGTTGATGCGAGTTATCTTGAAACGTACAGCATAACACTTGACTGTGAAGGCGAAGTCGCATACTATACAAAGCCTGATGGAGTTAATGTAGCTTGTACTCAATGCACAACAGGACCATTCCCAAGAGTTCATGCAGGTGAAAATGTTGTATCGTGCTCGGCTGTACGCTCTGCGAATATGACAATACGAAAACGCTGGTACTAAGGAGGTGAGAACTTATGCCATATGCAAATCCAGAAATATATGGAGCTCCTGAGACGTGGAAGGGCAATTATCTATTTGGTGGACTTACAGGCGACAAATCAAGAGAGTTTAGGTGTACTAAGCCATTAGTACCATACTGGGAATACGAGGCAGGGACTACAAATAAAGCATCATCACAGTTATGGAAAGGCATCGATGTAAATAAAATAACGCAGAATGAGCCAATAGATAAATCAGTATGCCCAGTTCGACAAGGAGCAGCGAGTCCGTTTAGGTCGATAGGCGTATATCGCAAAGCTATAATAGACGGCGTTGCTCGTGATGTTATAAAAGTAGATATCGCAAGTATAGAAGATGAGTATGTAAGCGGCTTTTTTTACGAAATGTCAAACTCGTCTGTATATAACTTACGATGCATGAAGGGAAATGTATACGACGATAAGCTTCGCATGTATACGATATGGGCGCCTGGAAGCTATAATGATGATAGCAAATCATCAAAGCATAATGGTAATTATTATATCGCTCCATTTGTGTACTATCAGATTAAATCGATTGTTTTAGCTATTATGGTAGGAGTATCTAATACTAAAATAGAGGATTTACCTGAGATACAAACAGAACCGCCACAGTATACCTACAGAAACATAGACGATTGGAAGAATAATTATAGTGATTATCCAATTGTAGCTGCTCGTATAATCGGTCTACGTGCTAACAGTTATGAACATAACGACACAGAAATATCATATGTACGACCTCGCTCAAATAACTATTGTACAACGCTGGGATATGGCATACTTGACGAAATAAAATGGACAGATGAACTTCCTATGGATATGTATCATTACGGCATATTCACAGATGCAGATAATTTTTATTCCTCATATATATCATTATTCAGGCCTCAGACAGATGTAACTTGGAATTCAAGTATTAACAGGTATGTATTTATGCCGCTTGATAATGCTTTTTCTGCAAATGCAAAAATGGCATTTAATTCTGTATGGTATCAAATTCCATACAGTGATGATGTATATGAAAGGCTTATGGAAGCTACGGCGACTTTTGGCTTGCCTTTTATAACTGATTATGATAATTCTAACTACTTTCATATTGATGTTGATTTTTTGAGTGATAATCTTTGCCTGCCTATTATCGATAGTAATAGAGTAGCGCAAGGCAACTATACTCGAGGAACTGAAAATTTTCAAAATCCATATTATTATTTGAAAAGCGTATTTGACTATGAGCCGATTATACCAGATTATGAAAAACGGCGTGAACAAATAAGCGTATATGATATCAATGAGCCTCAGAACGGCTTCGAGCATAACGGATTAGCTATACTGATGCCTATGGAGTGTATATCTGACAAAGAGGAGCGAGGACGATGGGATCTTACTCTTGTGCATCCTATCGATGACTATGGAAAATGGACGTATATCATAATTCAGAACATGCTCAAAGTGAATGGGCAGCTCTTCCGCATCGATGAGACTGAGATATATCAGGACGCGGAGCAGGCATACGTCACAGCTCACGCTAAGCATATAACATATGACCTATATGATCGATTTGTAGACGAGCTAACAGGCGAAGCAGCTACAGCAAATGAGTATATTTATCAGGTGATACAGCGAAGCCAGGAGATGCTCCCAACACATCAGCCCGAGCCGAATGAATATCTATTCACTGTATCAAGTAATATAGCAGGACCTATAATAAAAAATGTACGCGATCAGACAGTAATAGGAGCGCTCTTCGGCGATGATAATAGCCTTGCGAGTCGATATGGAGGGCATTTATATCGAGATAATTTCCGAATATCCATTAATACAACTCAGGAAGGAGCTCCAACAGCTCCAGCATTTAAGCTCCGTTTCGGTACAGACTTGACAAAGATATCCTACAAGATAGACTGCTCTGAGTGGATAACAGAGCTAATCTGCAAGGATAACTTCGGGGATGTATGGGCTATCTCCTATACTGGCTCAACATGGATTATACATCATCAAAAAACAAGAATAATTCACTTCACATATGATCCGAATACACCAGATCCATATGACTGTCTTACCAAAGACGGATTTGCGTATTGGCAGACAGTTAGCACTCCGACAGTATCAATTGAAGTGAGTGTTGCAAATCTTAAAAATGATCCTAAATACAAGGACTTTGTGGACTTGCAGAATCTCGACGTAGGATACGAAGGAAATGTATATATCGAGCAGTACGGCATCGATATCAATCTGAAAATAGTATCAATCCGCAGGGACGAGCTGACAGGTGAGGCTCTGCAAGTAGTGCTCGGTACATCGCGCGGAAGCTTTATTCGCTCGCCTGTCATGTCGCAGACTGTCGTAGCTAATGGCACAGTACTGGGCAAACAGGAAGCCGAAATGCAAGCCATGAAGGAGAAAGTAGATGATATCTCACTTAATCAAATGCGATACTGGCGCGGCATGAAAATATTTAAGTGGGAAGATGCACAAAACTATACGTGGGAGGAAATAATCAATGGGCGCACAAACGACACACTTTGAGTTCAATTTGCCAGCAGATGACGACTATGCAAGCCAGACACCGTTCAATGATAACTTCACGGAACTGGATGCTATTCTGTTTAATGTCGTCCCTCAGGCGGCAGAGTCTACGATTGACAATACAGCCCTTGCATCATTTTTTGAGGGCACTATGACTGGAGAGCTCGCTGCCGAGATAACAGGCAGCAGTGCTCTCGCAGGAGTCGTGAGAGCTTATATGACAAGCTCGACAGACTCCATCCAGATCGCCGAAGCTATCGACGGCACGAGAGTCACACGTTACTATACCAGCTCGGCATGGTCCAGCTGGGCATAATAAAGGAGGATAAAACTATGAGTGATAACATCAACAACACAAATCCGCCCTCTGAGCCCTTAACCAGAGAGGAAGAGTATCTCTCAGCCATTGCAGGCGTGACATCATCGGACGACATTCCCGAGAAGCCGCTCACAAGAGTTGAACAGTATCTCAATAAGATTGTCGAGGATGGCGGTGGAAGTGTATACGACAAACTCGAAGAAGGCACAAACATCAGCATCGAAGAAACCTCAGACGGCAAAGCGAAAATATCTGCAACTGGTGAAGTATCCTCAGAAGATACATATGCAAGAGAGCAGATAGCGGACCACATAGCTGACAAAGACAATCCGCACGAAGTATCAGCGGCAGATGTGGGACTCGGTAACTGTGATAACACCTCAGACTTAAACAAGCCTATATCAACGGCTACACAGGCAGCTCTTAACCTCAAAGCAGATAAGACCGAGATTCCAAGTGTACCGATAACTGCTATCCAGAAGAACGGCACAGGTATTACACCTGTTAGTGGCACAGTAAATATTACCGTTCCAACTTCTGCGGCGGACGTATCAGCTCTTCCCGACACGACTAAGTATGCGGCGGCTCTTAGCCTTACAATCAATAGTTTGACTTATGTTATGACAGGTCAGCTCAAAGACCAAAACGGCGATAACTTAGGAACAGCTCAGACAATAGACTTGCCTCTGGAAAGTGTTGTTGTAGGCGGCTCTTACAACAGCCAGACAAAGAAAGTTGTTCTCACATTGCAGAACGGTAATACCATTGAGTTTAGCGTTGCTGACCTTGTGTCAGGCTTGCAGACAGAACTTTCAGCAAGCAACAAGCTGAATCCAGCATATATCAACTATGACAGCACACATAGAGCAGTCAGCGATACCGAGAAGTCAACATGGAATGGCAAGCAAAATGCAATTGACAGCTCACACAAACTCTCAGCAGACCTTGTCGATGATACAAGCACAACAAATAAGTTTGCAACGGCGGCAGAATTGGAGCAAATCGAAACAAATAAAACCAATATTTCATACGTTGCTGATTTAGTTGACAGCGGTGCTAAAAACCATTTAATCAATAAAGCAACAACAACAACATCTGCTTATGGTATAACATACACTGTTAATGCCGATAAGTCCATAACTGTTACTGGCACAAGTAATAACAACTATGCATTCAACGTATCTGGCAGTAGAACATATGCAGACGCTTTACCAATTCCAAAGGGTGAATATATAGTAAAAAAAGGTGTCGTATATACAACCACCACACCGATATATATACAATTCGGTATTATGACAGATAGTAGTGCCGCTATATCATGGAATAATATAGGTGTAAACGATTATACCTTTACGGTTACTAATGACACAACCCGCATAGTCTATGAATTATATATACCCTCTGGAGTATATTCGACTCAATATAACTATACTTTCTATCCTATGATATGTGACAAAGCGGCATTTGAGTTATCAGATAAATATGTTCCATACGTTCCGACAAATCAGGAATTGTATGCGATGATACAAGCATTATAATCCGTTCAAAAGGTAATTTGAAAGAGTTCAGGCAGGGACAGAAATGTCCCTGCCAAATCAAAAAGGAGGATATGCAATGCAGTATTTAATTATGCTCGCTATAGTCACAGGACTGGCGGCGTCGGACTTCATAACAGGAATAATCAAAGGATATACCACAGGAACGCTCTCGAGCACAAAGATGCGCAAGGGCGGCTTAAATAAAATCGGCGAGATAATCGTCATGGCTACAGCCTGCGGACTCGAAATCGGCATAAAAGAGCTGGGAAGATACTACACGGCTGACGAGCTCGGCAAAATAACAGGAACAGTCGCAGCTATCCTCGTATTCGGATATATAGTTATCATGGAGACAATATCAATCCTTGAGAACTATGCCGAAATCAATCCAGATGCGGCAGGCTGGATAACTAAGCTTCTCAAGAGGCTCAAAAATGTAAACAACGACGAAAAGGAGGATAAGAAATGAAAAAGGGTATTGATGTATCAGTGCATCAGGGCGTTATAGACTGGGATACAGTCAAAAACGTAGAGAAGATAGACTTTGCAATCCTGCAAGCAGGATATGGTAGGCTCGCTTCTCAGAAAGATAAGCAGTTCGAGCGTAACTATTCAGAGTGTAAGCGACTCGGAATTCCGATAGGAGCATACTGGTACAGCTACGCAGTAACCGTCGAGGACGTAAAGAATGAGGCGGCAGCTTGTATTGAAGTCCTCAAAGGTAAAAAGTTTGAATATCCTATTTACTTTGACATTGAGGAAAATTCTCAGCGGCTCGGCATGGGTAAAGTCACTGAGATGTGCAAAGCGTTCTGTGAAGCTCTCGAAGCCGCAGGATACTGGGTAGGCATATACTCTTATAAATCATTCCTCGAAAATTACATAGACAAGTCCGTCCGTACAAGATATGCAGTATGGCTCGCGCACTATGCAAGCTCTACTACATATAAAGAGCCGTATGGCATATGGCAGTATTCAGTCACAGGAACTCAAAACGATATAGTCGGAAAGGGCAAAGTCGCAGGCATAAGCGGCAACTGTGACCTCGACTATGCATATATTGATTATCCAACAGCTATAAAGGCAGCAGGAAAGAACGGCTATACCTTAGAGCCTCCGAAACCAGCTGAGCCAGAGAAGCCAAAATGCCCGAAGATAAGCATTGATATCTACGACGGCAAATTCTCAGTATTAGTTGACGATCATCAGTATAGTGGACTTCTCGGAGATTAAAACACGCGCGTGTTTTTATAATCTAAATTAACGCACGAAATGCGTTAATTGTCTATTAGCAAGTTATAAGCAAGTTAATACAAGCCGATATATAGGCAATCTCCAAAAGCCAAAAGCTAACGCATCAAGTTAATTTAGATTAAGAAAAGCCCTTCCTTGATTATTGGAGGGGCTTTTTTGTTGAAAATCTCTTATCTATCATTAATGTACTTACGAATTAGCTCATTAATGATGTAAATGATAGTTATAAAAGCTCGATATCGAGTTCAAAAGGGACATTCTGCCATTTTCCGCGGACAGTCGTCTCTCGGTGATATGTAATATCCTTGATAACAGCTCGGAGCAGGCGATTCTTATCTTCTACGGATACAGCATCACTCTGGAGCCCTGCAATTGCATCCTTGAGAGCTATTATTCTCTGCTTATAGTCTATCTCAGATACTTCCTGCGCTTCTGCCTCGGCGATAGCTTCCTGAAGCTCTGAGCGGCGCTGAGCGAGTGCAGCATTACGCTTGACGAATACCTCGGAGGAGTATACTCCGCTCTCTAAGAACTCATACAAGCGCTCTTGCTGAGTCTCAAGAGAGTTTAACTCTTTTCGGAGCGCTGCCGTGATAGCTCTTTGAGCTTCGCTGGACCTCTGAGGCTCGTCGGATAGCTCGCGGAGATCCTCGACGGTATGAATGAGAGCATTAACAACCTCGTCTACTACTTCCTGATATATTGCAGATCTATTACTACAGTACTTCATATTAGTGCATAAAAGGCGATCCTCGCATCGAGGCTGAGGGCGATACGTCATAGCTCTGCCGCAAGAGCAGTGCATAATTCCAGCGAAGGCATTATTGAGCTTCATTTTAGGCTTAGTCTTTGGCACTTGCCCGAAGCGGTCCTGCGCGGCGTTGAATACCTCCTCGGAGATAATAGCCTCATGCTTACCGTCTACGAGTATCCAGTCCTCGGCGGCGGCGTGAGGTCGAGAAGAAACGAGCACTCCGTCCTCATAGCGCTTGACGTGTTTACGGAAATTCCATCGTATTTTACCGATATAAATTGGATTTTTGAGCATATCGCGGATACTTGCAGAGCTCCAGCGCTCTGACTTTCGCGGCTTGATATGCAGAGCATCGAGCCTTTGAGCAATAGTCGTCGTCCCGAGTCCGTCCTTAGTCCAAAGCTCAAATATTAGGCGGACAGTATCAGACTCTGAATTCGGAGCGAGAGAGAACGTCCTGCCGTCCTTAACTTTATCATAGCCATAAGGAGAGCCAGAGCCGATATAATTACCAGCCTGCACAGAAGCTATCCTGCCGCGCATCATTATCTCTTTGACGTATTCGAGATAGTCATTGCCGCGCATGAGCTCCATCTCCATGAATTTACGGTCGTATTTGTCTCCGAGGTCGTAAGTCTTAGGCGGCGTGACTATCAGAGTATCAGTATAACGAAAAGCTCTGATAATAGTACCACAGTCGGAGAGGTCTCCTCTGGATAGTCTCTGCGGATCTACGACGAGCACTCCCTCGATGCTTTCATTCTGGATACGCTCCAAGAGCCGAAGCATCTGAGGTCTATCCTGTATAGTCTCTCCCGAGACAACTTCACGATATATTCTATACTCGGGAATAGCTCCGCCCAGCTTAGCGGCGGCGTAGTCCTGCAATATCTTATAGTGCTTAGCAAGTACCTCTTCGACGGTCTCATGTTCTCCATCAGCTCTGGACTTGCGCAAATACATCAAAAACAAAAAGCATACTCCTCTTCTAAAAAATAGCCATATTTGAAAATCAACAGTTAATAAATAACTGTACACATTGAAAAACCTATTGTATAATCGCAATTACGGATAATAAACTGTTGAGAAAAAACAGGGCAGAATGAACAAATTCAATAAAGCCCCTACACGGAGCAGGGGCAGAGACTTGACAAACAGAAAGAGCAATGCTATAATACAGACATATATTGTTGTTGTTTTGTATAAAAGCAAAACTCCGAAGATAGCCTTTGCGGTAGAGTCAGGACCGCAGAGGCTATTCTTTTTTATATTGATTTTATTATCTTCTTGACAACGCCTATTATTTTTATAGACTCAATATCAGGTCCTGTAAACGTCATAACAGGATAATTCGGATTGAATGATTCAAGTGAGAGCTTGTCTTTTCTCAGAAATGCTCTTTTTATAAAACCGTCACCATTTCCGCACTGAATAGCAATTACAATATCACCATTCTCGAAGCAGTCCTGCTTGTGAACGATAGCAATATCGTCCTCGTCTATTCTCGGAAACATCGAATCTCCCTTGACGACAACAGCGAAAGTCTCCTCTGCCTCTTTTTGTGAACTGAGATATACAGGCTCATATCCTATGATATATTCGTCAGCAAAAGCCCCAAATCCAGCTGATACCGTTCTATAAATTGGAATCATATAGATATTATCATGGTCAAGAACAGCAAAGCCTCTGTATTCTGGCTGAGTAGTGAGAGAGGGCTCAGCAGCAGGAACGGAATCAATATTATCGCTTCTATCTTCAATGATAGGGGCGCTTTTTTCTTTTCCTTGAATTATATCATCAGATGATAAATTAAACGTTTCGCAGAATTTCAAAATAAAAGCAGCGCCTGGCTCACGCTCTTCACGCTCATATGATGCGTAAGTGCGAGGATTTATATTAAGCTTTTCAGCAATTTCTTTTTGTGAAAGATTTAAGGATTTGCGTATATTCCTTAAATTTTGGGCAATAAGAACCGCGTTATTCATTTTTAGCACCTCCTTATGTGTAAAGTATAACACATAACGTGTATTAAGTCAAGTAGAATTTTCAACACGTTATGTGTGCAATTTAAACACAATTTAGCAACACGAATTGTGCACTATTCGGATATTGACAACTACACGAAACGTGTTATAATATACACATGAACACAAAACGTGTAGGTAAAGAGGTGATAACTTGGAAATCGTTTTTAGGAATATCCGAGCTGAATGTGCTCGAAATGCGCTTACAATCGAGGAATTAAGCAATAAGCTCGGAATTGAAAGAAAGACTTTCTACAACTGGGAAGCAAAAAAAGACCTGCCTGTAAGCTACCTTTTGAAAATGGCGAGTATATTTAACGTTGGTACTGACGTAATACTCGGCTTGCCACGAAAGTGAGGAAAGTAAATGAAAGAAATAAGCAAGGAATTTCCGAGCAACATTAGGAACACGCCTGAGTATGGGTGGGTTAAGCTCCTGCCCTGCGGAGTAGGCGACACAGTATACAGGATAGAGTATAGGTGTCACAGAAGTCGCAGGAACAATAAAACTAAGCTGTTCGGAAATGAACCGTGGGAGCGCCGTCTAAGAAAGCATGAGGTGTCAGATACAAAAATAGTATCTACAGAAATGACAGCAGGCAGTTATGCCGCTATCGGACATCATATTTATCTGACACAGCAGGAAGCGCGAAACGCAATGGCGGCATGGCTCTCGAATCTGATACCATAAGCAACCGTACAACCCACACGAACATAAACATTGAAAGAGGTGATACCATGAGAAACGATATCAGGAACTGGACAGAGACAGAGACGGAGAGCGAGCGCAAGGTCGAGTATGAGACAAGCCGCGCACGAATAACCGTACATATTCCGAAGCGCACACCTGCACAAAAGGAGCAATACGAGAAGAGAGTCAAGGCAGCTCTGAGGCAGTTTTATCACAGTGTCACCGCGCAGGGCATAGACTGGGATACAGTCACAGCCAGAAAGGAATAATACCGAAATGAGCAAAGCAAAGGAAAAGCTCTCCGAAGCCGAGCGCTCGGAGATAGTAAAAAACATACTGAACGCCAAAGATAAGAGGTTGCAGCTTAAGATCGAGGCGGATTTACACTTAACATCAGTAACGACTATCAAGGAAATACTGAAAGAAAAAGGCTATAGTCTGAGAATGCTTAACGGTGGCAATGGCAAGAAAAAGCACATCGAGGACGAGATAATCACTCCCGTGGAAGAGATAAAAGCCGTCGAGGAGCAGGCTGAACCCGATATTATCGGCGAGGCATGGCGTGATTTGAGCATACCGCCTGACGAGCCACTACCGGCACCGCTGCCAGATAGCAGCACTCCCAAGGAAACTGCTGCCGATAATACGGAGGACGATGCGGATATAATTCTTTCATTCCATTATTTCCGACAGCTTATCCGCGAGAAAATGTACTGTCAGGACAGAATAGAAGAAATAAACGCTGAGCTTCTGATGTATCGTGACACTTGCAAAAGCATTCTCATAGACCTTAAAGAGGGAGGTATCGAAGCATGAAGGAAAATGACGAGATATTCGATGCAAAGAAATCCTTTGTGCAGGAAAAGCTCCTGCCTCTGGCTCAGTCGATAGATAGTAATATCATGGACTTAGAGTATCATTTAGTCTTTCATTCTCCGTATGACCTTGAATATGTGACAATCATCTGGAAAAATGCTGACGATCAGCGAGTATATGTGACAGGCGACAGCCTCCTCGCTATCTCAAAAGATGTATTAGGTAAGCTGAGATGAAACTGAAAATAAGAGACGTTGCATTCGAGAGCAATCCTGCCGAAGGGACTGCAAAAATAATAACTGGACACGACAACAGCCAGAAAATAACAAAATATGGGAACGCCGTCGAAGCGTGGAATGTATACACAGCACTGGCGCTCCGTCCCTTTGAGCAGAAGCTGAGAGCCGAGCTCGAAGAGAATGGCTTCAATAGATGGACAGGCATCAAAGGCGATACTCCAACAGAGACCGAGCTGAAACTCATGGACGATAATCAAGCGATAAGAAGGGCGGCATACTATGACATTTAAAGAAGCGAAGGAAGCTTTTCTCTGTCGCCTGCCAATCAGCTACAAGGGTAGCTATTATCAGGAGATAATCCGCATAAGCTTCCAGCATGGGAATGACGGCGCAGTAATGGAGACCGCTGCTATATTAGATAAAAACAGTAGGACAGAAGTAGTTATACCGATAAAGGAGATAGAAAAATGGACATCATCAGAATAATGATGTATACGCTCATAGCCTTAGCTATTCTCGCTATGCTCTTAGTCCCTATCGAGCTGAGCTGGGACTACATCGAGAAGCGAAAGCAGTACAAGGCAGAGCATAAGGATATTGAGCTCAATATAAGAGTATGGGAAAGCATAGCTCTGAGCTGCGATCCTGTCAAGGACGCCTACGACAAAGGCTATGCAATTGCAAGGCTTGTGATATATCATCATGAGCTCGAGGAGCTGGAAAAGAGGCTTATACATGAGTGAAGAATACAGGAGCAGGGTATATACTGATAGACCGCCCTATGCGGACTTTGAAGCTCCAGAGAAATTTGAGGCTATCAAAAGCATAATAGCCAAGAGACTTATAGAGCATCCGAATGCTATATGTTCATATAGCGGCGGCGCTGACAGTGATATCATGATAGATTTAATAGAGCAGACAAGGCGATTATTTGACTTGCCGCCTATAAAGAACGTATTTTTCAATACTGGGCTCGAAATGAAAGCGACTAAGGACCATGTAAAGGCTACAGCTGAAAAGTACGGAGTCGATATTGAGACTGTGAGACCTAAAATCAGTATTGTACAAGCTGCGCGGAAGTACGGCATTCCTTTTGTATCTAAGATTATGTCAGGCGGCTTCGAGGAATGGCAGAAAAAGGGAGTCCCTCTTTCAATAGCTGACGAATATAACGAAGCAGAGGATAAGCAGGCGAAGCGGCGAGAACTCAGAGAACGCTATCCGAACTGTGAATTATTGATAAACTTCTTATGCTGTTGCAATAAGGACGGAGATCCTCGTCCAAACATTCAGCTTGTTATCAATTCGAGCTTGTACATGTTGGATTTTATCAAGGAATATCCGCCCGATTTTAAAGTATCTGCAAAATGCTGCGACTACTGCAAGAAGCAGCCAGCTCATAACATACAAAAAGGCTATGAGATGATAATAACAGGAGAACGCAGAGACGAGGGCGGCATGAGGTCCGTACCGAGGAAGGACTGCACTACAATGTGCTTTACAGAGACAAGCAGCGGACAGTATAGATTAAGACCTCTATACTACGTCAAGGATGACGACAAGGCATGGTATAAAGAGCACTATAATATTAAATATTCAGATGCTTATGAGGTCTACGGGCTGACAAGAACTGGATGCTGCGGATGTCCTATCTCATATAAAGCTATCGAGGACCTTGAGAAAATAAAGCCATTTGAGCCGAATGTCGTCAAGGCGGCATGGAATATCTTTGGAGCAAGCTATGAATACCGAGTAAAATACAATGAATACAAAAAAGCTCGAATGCAGAAGGAAAAAGAGCTTAAATGGTTTATTGACGGTCAAATGACATTTTAAAGCCGAAAAGAGGAAAATAATGAGTAAATACAGAGATTTTATTGAATCGAAGCTGACGAGCATACAGGAGAGCGGATTCGAGAGCGATAAATCAACATATAACAAGAATCTCTTTGAGTGGCAGAGAGATATAGTACACTGGGCGCTGAGAAAAGGCAGAGCCTGCCTTTTTGAGGACTGCGGACTCGGTAAGACTTTACAGCAGTTATCCTTTGCAGAGGAAGTATGCAAGCATACAGGCGGAAATGTGCTGATATTAGCTCCGCTCGCAGTAGCATCGCAGACAAAGGCAGAGGGCGTTAAGTTTGGCATCGAGGTTAATATCTGCCGTAAGCAGTCCGACGTTAAGCAGGGCATAAATATCACTAACTATGAGATGATAGAGCATTTTGAGCCAGAGACATTTGAGGGCATTATCCTCGATGAAAGCTCCATACTCAAAAACTCGACAGGCGCAACTAAAACAGCGTTGACGGAGATGTTCAAAAATACTCCGTATAAGCTGTGCTGTACTGCGACACCTGCGCCGAATGACTTCATGGAAATAGGAAATCACGCTGAATTCTTAGGAATAATGACTCAGACCGAGATGCTTGCGACGTATTTTGTACATGACGGTAAAAATACATCGAAATGGCGTCTCAAAGGTCATGCAAAGTCAAAGTTTTTCGAGTGGATAGCTTCATGGGCTTGCTGCATGACTTCTCCCTCAGATCTCGGCTATGAAGCAGGCGGATATGATTTACCGCCTTTAAATATTTATGAGGTACAGGTCGAGAGCGGTGACAGAGAGACAGACGACGGACAGATGATGTTTTTTGCTGAGACAGCTGAGAGCCTGTCCGAGCGTAGAGAGGCAAGGAAAGAGAGCCTTGAGCGCAGAGTAGCAAAGTCAAAGGAAATTGCCGAAGGAGCAGGCGGACAAGCCCTCATATGGTGTGATTACAACGCGGAGCAGGACGAGTTAGAAAGGAAACTCGGAGATAAGTGTTTCTCGATTCGCGGTGATACTCCGCCTGAGCTTAAAGTTGAATACAATAACAGGTGGAAAGCAGGAGAAAGACCGATACTCATAACAAAGCCGAAGTGCTTCGGATTTGGAGTCAATTGGCAGCATTGCAGAAGAATGATATTCTGCGGACTGTCGGACAGCTTCGAGAGCTATTATCAGGCAGTGCGTAGATGCTGGAGATTTGGACAGCAGAAGCCAGTTGACGTATATATCATCACTTCTGAGGCTGAGATAGCTGTCAAACAGAATATCGAGCGAAAGCAGGCTGAGGCTCAGCAAATGACTGCGGAGCTGGTAAAATACACTAAGGATATCTTATCAAGCGAAATCAAAGGAACTATAAGGATATCAGAGAAGTACATAGCTATTGAGACTATGATAATTCCCGAATGGTTAAGGAGCGAAGTATCATGAACGTGAAAAATCAGTACATAGATGATAAAATGGCACTGTATCATGGAGACAGTTGCGAGGTATTAACTGAGATACCTTCCGACAGTATCCACTTTGAGATATATTCTCCGCCTTTTGCGTCACTGTATACCTATAGCAATAGTGAGCGTGACTTAGGAAACAGTAAAAACAAGCATGAATTCTACGAGCACTTTGAGTTCATAGTTAATGAGCTCTATCGAGTGCTTATGCCAGGGCGATTGATGGCAGTGCATTGCATGAATCTGCCTACATCAAAGAGCAGAGACGGATTTATCGGCATAGATGACTTTAGAGGAGACCTGATAAGGCTCTATGAAAAGGCAGGCTTCATATATCATTCAGAAGTATGCATCTGGAAAGATCCTGTAATAGCAATGCAGAGAACTAAGGCGCTCGGCTTATTACATAAGCAAATCAAGAAAGACAGCGCAATGTGCAGGCAGGGTATACCTGACTATCTCGTAGTAATGCGTAAGCCAGGAGACAATCCAGAGCCAGTGACTCATACAAACGAGAGCTTCCCTGTCGAGATATGGCAGAAGTATGCAAGTCCGATATGGACTGATATCAATCCTTCGGACACTCTGCAATATAGGAGCGCAAGAGATAACGAGGACGAAAAGCATATATGCCCTTTGCAACTGACTGTTATACGCAGAGCTTTAAATCTCTGGACAAATCCTAATGACGTTGTATTAACTCCGTTTATGGGAATCGGCTCGGAGGTAGTAACTGCACTTGAGAACGGACGCAGAGCTGTAGGCGTAGAGCTCAAGGACAGCTATTATAAGCAGGCTGAGAAGAACGCGAGAGCGGTCACAGTTAATGAGCAGTTATCCTTATGGTGAGGAGGTAACTCATGAAAGTTAGAGACTGTAAGAAATGCCGCGCTGATATCTTTAAGGCTGCGAAAGATGAATATCTCAATCATGAATTCGATATCTTTGAGGATAGTGCTCGGAGCTTAGCGATATATGCTGTATGTGGAGTATTAACTGCAATGATACGCAAGGGCAGGACTCCAAAATATATCACAGAGTTATATGATGACATGGTAAATGTATTTAATACAGATAGTTTTTTCGGAAAGACCGTGACTATGACCGATATCATGAACGCACTCTCTAAGGACTACGGCATCGACTGGGAAAGGATACAGCCGAAGCTCGAGACAAGAGAAGAATTCCTTTATTCGATGAGGGGCAAATGATGAATAACAGAGAAAGACTCGGGAAGCTTCCACTTGTGGAGCTTCTCACGATGATATCAGACCGCACTCATGAATGTATGTATAAGATACTATCAGGCATTGACGGAGAGCAGAAGCGCTCTCGCTGCCATAAAATGCAGAACTGTCAAGCCTGCCTATCAGCATATCTCAATGAAGGAGGAGAAAAGAAAATGTACATCAACGGCAAATGGTACACTGAGCCAGAAGCTCAAGCGTATATCACAGCAATGGAAACTGAAAAAGAAAAACAGAAAGAAGAACTCGAAAGAGCCAAAGCTCTGATAGCTCAGATCAGAAACTTTTATAAGCGGACACTGAGCTGGGAGATGTACGAAGAAGATGCACTCCAGCTCATTGGAGAGGCAGAAGGTGAAGAAAAATGATTAAAGCTGTATTATTTTTCGCTGCTGACGGCTTAGCTTGCTATATATTAGGATATTTTGTAGGACGCTGGACCTCGGAGCAGGCTATAAGTAGAAATCGCTCAGAAATGGGACTCGATATCGAGACAGAGGAGGGAAACAATGAAAACACAAGCGGAGATACTCAAGATTGAGAGGCTAAAAGTAATATCCACAGGCATCGACGGCGGCGTCGGAGAGATATACTTTCCTGCGCAGCGTGAGCCTATGGCAGTAGTATGGAGCTTCGGCGGTGGCTGGGAGCACGTATCAGTAAGCTATAGGAGAAGAGTGCCAACATGGGCGGAAATGTGCAAAGTAAAGGATATGTTCTGGAACGATGAAGAGACCGTCGTCCAGTATCATCCAAAAAAGAGTGAATACAAAAACCTCTGCGAGACTTGCTTACATTTATGGCGTAAAGAAGATACCGACTTCGAGCTGCCGCCTAAGATATTTGTATAATTGCAATTAATTACAAATAATTAAAACTAATTGCAACCCATTACAATCAATATTATAATACCGAAATAATACCGAATTATACCGAAAAGAGGCTGAATATTATGAGAAGTAAAAGAATTGTACTGCACGATGAAGAGAAATTATCAAAAATCAATCCTGAGACTGCACAGATAATGCAGAGATACAAGATTGATATGAGCATGAGAAATCTATCACCGAGAACACAAAAGCACTATATTTATGACCTTGAGCAGTGGTTTGTATACATTTACGACAAGCAGCAAAACAGAAGCGTCAAGGACCTGATAGACGATGATATCACCGAGTTTATATACTTCTGCATGAACGAGGGCAATAATAGCGAGCGCATAAAGCTGAGACTTGCGACAATATCTGCCTTTTATCGTTTCATGCGAAAGAAAAAGCTCATCAGAGAGAATCCGACAGAATTCATAGACCGCCCGAAAAAGGGGCTGAGAATAACTACTCAGACATATCTCACAGCGGAGCAGGTCGCAATGATGCGTGAGAAGCTTATCGGCTCGGATGACTTGCAACTCCGAGTATATGCGATGATATCACTGTCTACTATGGCAAGAGTAACGGCGATAGCAAGTATCAAGTGGGATCAGATAGACCTCGAAGCTAAAATTATCAAAGGCGTACTTGAAAAAGAGGGAAAGATAGTAGATTTGTACTTCTCCGATGAAGTAAAGTATCTTCTGATACAGCTCAAGCTCCAAAGGGAGAGCAAAGGCAGGGACGATCACGGCTGGCTCTTCTACTCAGGCAGAAATATAGACAAGCCTATCAATCAGGGAACGCTCCGAGAATGGTGCAGAAAAATAGGCGCGATGATAGGAGTACCGACACTACATCCGCATGACTTCCGACACTCAGGAGCTACACTTCTCAAAAATGCTGGTATGGCTCTCGAAGATGTGAGCACTCTTCTCAATCATGAGAGCACAGCTACGACTAAGAAATACTATATTAAAGAGGATACTGCAAGGCTGAGCAGTATCAAAAGGACGTATAACATATGATGGAAAGCAAACCACTAAAACGCTGCCGCTGCGGCGAGAAGGTCGAGCGGCACAAGGACTCGAATGGTAAATACTTTGTATACTGTAGCAATTGTCATCTCGCATTCGGAATAAAACTCGAGACCTGCCAGATGTATTATCCAGGGACAGGCGACGCGATCTTCGACACTGCGGAGCAGGCAAGGCTTGCGTGGAACGAATGGGCGGAGCTCGGTGAAACCTTTTAACGAACCGTTAAAAGACGAATTTGAATGATTCGGAAAGGAGAAAAAATGAAAATTAAACACATAGGAATGTTCATTTTGGGCGTTATAGATATTCTGCTCGCTATAATTATTGTGGTATTGGTAATAATTGAGCATAAAGAAGCAGGTAAACTTTTAGCAGCAGGCATATGTTTAATTTGTGGTGTTAATATGGTTATTAATAGTATTGAAACAAAGAACGAAAGGCTAAGAAGAAAAGCCGAGTTAAAAGAAATGGCTAAATTATACGGTTGGGATAAGGAGGGCTGAAAATGGCTGATAGGTGGATAAGCGTTAAAGACCGATTGCCCGAACCTAAGAAAGAAGTGTTAGTTTGGTATAGGTATACATGGGGTGCTGGGTTTACGTCGTATAGGTTTGGAGTTAGTAAGTGGTATTCTAATATAAAGCGATGGTATGAAGGTTGTCTGCCAAAAGATTTTGAAGTATTATACTGGCAACCTTTACCAGAACCACCAAAGGACGGTGAGCAGAATGACGATTGATGAAGCTATAAAGTATTGCATTGAAGTGGCAGGAGAACAAAGCCGACTATATTCCTTATGTCCTTGTCCCTGTGACGGAACAGACAATTGTATGTCATTGAAAAACGGCAAAGATATGGGCTGTACAAAATGCGCCGCATACCACAGAGAGCTTGCAGAGTGGTTGACGGAGCTGAAAGAGCTAAAAGCCGCAGACGTACAGCCTGTGAAACATGGACGGTGGATAGGCAATGAAGTAATACAGTGCAGTAATTGCAATTTTACCATGAATGGTAATGCTTATGGTAAGTTAGTGTACAAATACTTCAAATATTGCCCCAACTGCGGCGAAAGAATGGACGGTGAGCAGAATGAATGAGTATATAGCACATATCCGTGTTAATGGCAAAAAGTATGACGATATACTGATATACGAAGAAACAGATGAAGAAGCTATTGAAGATGTTAAACGAAAAATGGAAATTATGTATAATATAAAAACATTTACGTTACAACTGACTAAACAAATTACTAAACATGAATTGGTTTATTCGGATATTATAACACCGTGAATGATTAAAACGTGTCTTTGCACGTCTCAGAAAGGAGTGAGAAGATGAAGAGCTGTGCTGTATGTAACGGCAGGAAGATAAACTTTCGGCATGATAGGGAGACTCTTAAAATAATAGTAGAGTGTAGCAAATGCGGACAAGTCCTGCAAACTCCATATATCACTTTAGACTCAGCTCGGGGCGCATGGAATACTAAGCAAGCAGAACTTGAAAAAACAATAAAGAGTAGGGAAGCAGCTGCCAGCTGAGCAGCTGCCCTATACTATTATAATAGTATAAAGAGATTGAAAAAAGCAAGAGCCTGACGCTGGCTTTGACGGGCTTGTAATACTTATTAAGTTTACGACCACAAAAATACTAAGGGAGATTTGAGATATGAGAAGCTGGTACAGAGAGACTCGCTTCGAGTGTGGAGACTACATGGATGTTAATATCTATCCAGTGTATACAAAAAATCCATACAAGCGAAAGAAGGCTAAACCAACATCAGAGACTCAGCAGAGAATCAATGATAAGAATGCGGAGCAGAATCTTATCAGGATAGCAAATGCGAACTTCACAGAGGAAGATATGAAAGTCGAGCTCACATACAGGAAGGAAACCAGACCTCAGACCTATGAAGAATCACAGAGAGAGCTTGCAAACTTCCTGCGGAGGGTGAAGAGAGCGAGAGAGAAAAAAGGACTGCCCGAGCTAAAGTTTATCGGAGTGACAGAGACAGGAAAAGAGCAGCTCAATCCACATCATCACTTAATCATGAGCGGTGGCATGGATCAGAACGAGATATCAGATCTCTGGGGCAGAGGATACACTCGAACGGCAGGACTCATATTCGACGAGAACGGAATAGCTACACTCATCGGATATATGCTCAAGCAGCTGAGAGAGTTCACAGGAAAGAAAAAATATACTCGTTCTCGGAATCTCGTCATACCACAGGCAAAGCAGAGAGATAACCGTCTCTCGAAAAAGCAAGTCAAGGAGCTGGCAAAGGATACCGAGTGCAGAGCTGAGTATGAGAAGCTCTATGAGGGATATAATCTCTCGCAGGCGAAAGTCGTATACAATGAATCCAATGGCGGAGTATACATATACGCACGATACTACAAGCAGGAGGCAGCATGGTGCAAACCAAAGAAGAAATTGAACAGATCGCACTCTTTAGGTGGGCAGAGTACGCTCAAGCGCAATATGAGGAACTAAAGCTCATGTATCATGTCCCGAATGAGGGAAAGAGGAGCGCTATCACAGGAGCACGCATGAAGCAGGCAGGACTCAAAGCTGGAGTGCCTGACGTATGCCTTCCGACAGCTCACGGTGGATACATAGGACTCTACATCGAAATGAAAGTAAAACCGAATAAGCCTACTGAGAATCAAAAGCAATGGCTGCGAAGCCTGCGCGGAGCAGGACACTTCACAGCGATATGCTATTCATGGGAAGAAGCGAAAGAACTCATCGAGGAATACTTATCGCTGCCAATGACAATACCGAAAGGAGAAAACAAAGAATCATGACCGAAAAAACCGAGACTTGCTATTTTCTGATACCGCAATCGAACAGATGCGGAATACTGGACGAGGAATGCACTGGCACTCGATCAGAAAGAATATGCTCATTCCGCAAAAGCACAAAGGAGTATTTTGAGGCTCGAAATAAAGCAGTTGAGCTAAATAAAAAGCGTGGGAACTGTGCAAAATGCAAATATAAGCCATTTCCATGCGAGCCGATAGCATACGGAGGTGAAACAGAATGAGCAAAACAAAGGGGATAACTGTCGAGGAATATCTCATGCAAGTGAGAAATATCGACTTGCGCATATCATCGCTTGAAAGTGAGCGAGCTGCTGCGAGAAGGGAACGCGATACAGAATACGCGGAGAAACTGCGCGGAATCATCGACGCTGATCTAAAACGATACAAAGAGTTAAAGCTCCGAATACGTGAAGAGATATTACATCTTCCAGACAGCAGGCTCAGCATGCTCCTCATGGAATACTATATCCGAGGTAATACGTGGGAAATGGTCGCAGCGGCAATCAACATCAGTGATGCAAAATGGGTGAGAACAAGGCTACATGAAAAAGCCTTAAAGCTCTTTGTTGCAACTTATCCGAAATATTTTATATAATCACCTTTTTTCCCCCTTGAAAACATATACCGAAAGTATTAATATAAAACTAAGAAGGCAGGCGTAATAGCTCGGGCTTGCTTGAGCGTATCCTTCCGCGCAGCTCCTATCGGTATGCGGAACTGCGCGTGCTTACGCCTGACTTCGGAGAATCAAGTCTCTTTCGGTATGATTTGCGGCAGCTTCAGCAACTGCCGCGCTCTACGCGTTCAAAGACGATGAGAGTGCAAGTCTCTCAGAACGCTCCAAGTGCAGTCAAATGCACAGCACGGAATCAACATCCATACGCCTCGAATAAACCCTCGAGGCTTCCGCGATAATTAAATCATGAATGATTTTTATAATAGCACAGCATGGAAGTCAAAGCGTGCGGCAATCCTGAGCCGTGACGGATATATGTGCAGAGAGTGCAGGCGGTACGGTAGACAACGCGAGGCGACTACTGTACATCATATCAAGCACTATGACGAATATCCCGAACTTGGGCTCGATAGTGATAACTTAGTTAGCCTTTGCGAAGCTTGTCACAACAAAATGCATCCAGAAAAGGCAAATAAAAGCAACAAATCAAGGGGAAATCACAGATATTTTTAAACCTCGATTTTGTAAAATTTTGAAAAATTCCCTTGCCCCCCTCTTATTTTAAATGGGTATCGTCTGAGACGAAAACGGTGGCAAGGGCTTTTTATATACACGGCGAAATTTTATAAAAAATTCCCCCAAGGCGGTGAAAGTATGACGGCGAGAGCTTGGAAAGGTCGTCTCAAGAAGCTTATGGAAGCGGTCGGCACTTACAAGCCAGCCTTCGAGCCGACGATACAAGCAGCAGCCGAGCTTCTCGAACAACGCGACTATGTATATCAACAGTTCATTGACGAAGGCGCTCAAGTTATGATTACAAAGACGACGGACAGAGGCTACAAGAACACTGCGGAGAATCCTCTGCTCAGAACGTGGAGAGAAATGCAAGCGCAGGCTCTTAAATATTTCCAGGAGCTGGGGCTCACGTCCGCAGCTCTCAAAAAAATTAACGAGGCAGCAATCAAGGGCAGCTCCGAGCTCTCTGCACTTGATAAGGCTCTCTTAGATCTTGGCGGATAAGAAAAAGGGCTGGCGATACTGGGACGAGGTCCTCGAGTATGCCGAGAGCATCCGAGGCGGAAAGAAGATCGCCTGCAAAGAACTACGTCAAGGAGTCGAGAGATTCTTTCGGGATCTCAAGAATCCAGCATATGAGCTCGACCATAAAGCTCCTGAGTTCGTGATAGGTATCATCGAAAAGACTATCTGTCATCAACAAGGAGAAATGATAGACGGTACACCGCTCCGAGGCACTCCTTTCAAGCTGACGAGCTATCATAAGTTCATTGTGTACAACCTCCTCGGCTTCCGCACAGCCGAAAACCAGACAGTGCGCTTCCATGAAGCTCTGATCTTTATACCGCGTAAGAATATAAAGACGAGCTTCGCAGGAGCGCTCGCGTGGGCGCTGTCCCTCTGGTATCGTCGAAGTGGCTCGATGTGTTATATCACATCAGCAGCGCTCAAGCAGAGCATGGAGTCATTTGACTTCCTCAACTACAATATCAAGCGCCTAAAGCTCGACGAGAAGAGCGGCGGCTCATTCAAGGTACAAGACAACTCATTCGAGCACAGCATCGAAAACGTATTCGCTGACGGCTCGATGAAAATACAAGCACTCGCGGCGAATCCTGATAAGCAGGACTCGCTCAACTGCAATCTCGCTATAGTAGACGAGATACACGCATTCAAGACTCCGAAGCAGTACAACCTCTTCAAGGAGGCAATGAAAGCATATACGAATAAGCTCCTGATAGGCATCACCACAGCAGGCGACAATGAGCAGAGCTTCCTCGGACGGAGGCTCGCTTACTGCCGCAAAGTGCTGAATGGTACTATCAAGGACGAGCAGCTCTTCATTTTCATGTGCTGCGCGAATCCTGACGAGAACGGTGATATTGACTACACGAATCCAGAAGTGCATGAGATGGCGAATCCTGGATACGGTATCAGCATTAGACCAGATGAGATACTACAAGACAGCCTGCAAGCTCAGAATGATCCACAGCAGCGCAAGGACTTCTATGCTAAGTCCTTGAACGTTTTTACTTCGAGTATCAAGGCATACTTCAACATTGAGGAATTCCGACGCTCTGACAGCAAGTACAACTTCACGGAGCAGGAAGCACTCGGCGCGGTCCGTGATTGGTACGGTGGCTCAGACCTCTCAAAGCTTCACGATCTCACAGCCGCAGCTCTCTTCGGATATAGTCCTTCTCTGGATATATACTTCATACTCCCTCATGCGTTCTTTCCTGCTGCGATGGCAGCACAGAAAGCTGACGAGGACGACATCCCCCTGTTCGGCTGGCGTGACGATGGCTGGCTTACGATGAGTAATAATGCTGTCGTCA
>Ga0265298_10001573_pt1 | contig 33825 bp, 26 predicted proteins | sample AusTroGonzalo_MG_3_FD_193486 | JGI IMG/M metagenome (GOLD analysis project Ga0265298, IMG submission 193486) | Bovine rumen microbial communities from tropical cattle in Woodstock, Queensland, Australia - Gonzalo_01 | ecosystem: Host-associated > Mammals > Digestive system > Stomach > Rumen ... | reverse complement strand
CGAGAAATCGGGCCGGCTCGAGGAGTTCTTCAACTACCGGCTACGGCATCTGAGGCAGGTTGTCTGCGTCGCTGCGTGACCAATGCAGAAATATCTCGTTGCACCCACTCCCACATTTAAATTGCTAAAAGCCTAGAAACGATTTCTCGGAAGCGAACCGGCCCAAGTTTTGGGAGAAGATCACAGTGCCCGGCACCGGGGACAAGCGTGAAGCCGGCCTTGTTCTGTACGAGATCGTAGAGTTCCCGAGCGCGTACGCACAGGCACGTTTCGTCCTTCTCTCCGTGGACAATAGAAATCGGACACTTCACGTTCCCGATAATCTCGTCGCTTGGGAATTGAGTCCTCTCTCGCATATTGAGGGCATTTCCCGCGTACCAATCCATCATCACCTGCCAGCCGGAATAGAACGGGGCAAGCAGCAGGACGGCCCTGGAAGCGCACGTCTGCGCAAGCTCCAGCGCGACCGACGAGCCAAGCGAATACCCGACGATCAGGATGTCCTCAGGCTTGTAGCCAAGCTCTCCGCGAATCCAGTCGTAAAGTGCGTGCGCACTTTCATAGCATCCAGATTCCGAGGCACTGCCAAACGACAGCCCGTAGCCGCGATACGCCACTAGGGCGAGATTGCACGCCGGCGGCACAAACGGCTTCAGGCTCTCACGTGACTCATAAATGTCCTCGTCATTGCCATGAAGATAGAGAACCACCTTACCTCCGAGGAATGTTCCGTCGGTCAACGCCGCGATCGGCAAGCCGTCGCCCAGACGTACATAGCCCGGCGTCTTCACCGTGTACATGCATTGCGGCTTCCGGAAGAACGTAGGTGTCCTTGTGTAGGAATCTTTAGGAGGCGGGTCGGTAACAAAGCCTATACTGACGACATGGCTCGGCTCTTCCCGCCAGCCAAGCTCGTCCACGACCTTAGCCTTGACCTTCGCCCTTATTTCACCAGCCCATGTCCGCGGCACGCGGTGCAACAACACCTCGTATGGCGACACTTGCTCAATTGTCATGCCGCTAATTTTCGGCAGCCACGCCGGAACGCGTTCGATGACATCAACGTCCTTGTCCGCCATTTCCGCGGCATACGGCACCCAGAACTTCACGAACATCTCCACCAGATCGTCTCCATTGTCCATCACATTTCCTCCTAATAAATCAAACGACTCCACCAACTTTTCCATCCACGCCATTGTTTCTTAAGTACGCTAATTTCATATTTCGCCGCAGAAGCAATAAGTGCGTACGTCTCAGCGGCCTTTAGGTCAGGGTGCGTCGCCCCGTTTTCTATCGCCGCAGCCTCGTTACAATCGTCGGCAACAGATGCCAGCCACCGGATATGCTTACCGATGTCCGAACCGAACCTACAATATTGGGAGTCAATTGTTCCGTATGGATTCATTGCAGAAGACTCCGCAAGTCGCCTAATCATTTCGCAGTCGGGCGAAAGTGAGGTCTCACACCCAATCGCATAACAGCGTCTTATTAGCGAATAATATTCTTCGGCCCAATGATAAGAGCAACACCAATCGGCAATAAGCTTGTCTTTGCCAAACCATGACATCTTCTCCATAAAGGTACGACATGCCGTAGGCGTCACCCCTGGTTCTCGAATAAGTATTGCCCAATGTATCAACCTAAGCTTTCTCCATACCGTGTCAGGACAATATGCGCTCAATTGCGGATGTTCCCTGAGCAGCTTACACAACGAATCAACCCCAAACTGATTCCACTCGTTACACCTTGACACAATCATCGCTTCGTTTGGACGTGCATCTAACAATCTCATCCAATCTGCCACATCCGCCGTGTCCCAATCGCGTTTATCACAGAGTTGCGGCTGAGCAATCAACAAGGCGTTCCAATCTTCGTTAGTCAACTTACTCCAATCGCATCGCGAAGCAAATCGTGGCTGGGTAGAGAGCAACCTACGCCAATTGCTTCCATCTAGCTTATCCCAATCGCACATGTCGGAATATTGCGGACAATGCTTGAGCAACCGTCGCCAGTCATCACCCGACAACTTCTCCCACTCGCATTTGTTAGCAAGTGCAGGATCTTTTCGCAGAGCCGCTACCCAGTGCCCTCCACTCATCCTAACATGAACGTCATTAGACATTTTAATCATCTTGCAACACTCCAATTAATAAGTGGTTGATTGCATAGGCAGGAACGCCAAAACTACGACGTCCGCCACCCTCGTCCAAGTCGTCCTTCTCGATTTCCTGTTGCGTGTCAACACAAAAGTGGCAAGTATCAAAAACTAATCCCACAAGTGTACTTCACCAGTGTTTCAATTTCGATCGGATGAGGACTTATATTCCCAGTCTTCATATCGACTTCATAAATTACACGAGACAATCCTCTAAATGGGCTAAAAACAAAACATGATACGGACGCCACATCATTTGCGATGGAGATGCTTGGCGTGAAATCGTTCTTTAGCATACGCACACGCCCTTCTTCACCAATCTTACGCCACGCTAATTCGCCAACATGACTGATGTCAACCTCTTCAGCGAACCTGCGAACATCCGTAACGATCCGATATTCTGCATAACATGCATGCCAGCCCAAGAACAACTGTCGCTCTGCCACATGAAGCAGAAAGCGCTCCCAGGCACTTTCTGCCGACCCATCCAGTATTACCGACAGGGGGAATGTTGACTTGCCTTGGCGAATCATGAATTCGCAAAATGCTTCCCATGGGCTACCAACGATACCACAGTCTAGCGTTCCTGGAACAGCAAGCTTGAGGTACGGCAATGCGTTTACAAGCGGAGACAACACGTCATTATCACCTGTCTGATGTTGAAGGCTTCCCTTGCATCTGAACTGACCATGGCAAGAAAAGAAATCATCTTTTTCATCGTCCAAGGAAGTTTTCCATATCTTGCACAAATGGCCACAATTTGCTTTCCGAATTCGATTGAATACTTCTCGGAAAGACCATAACGTCTCCGTCAATGGATTCGCTATCGCCTCAGAAGCCATCTTTAGTTCATCTTTCCATCGGTCAGCGTCTAAACGCTCACCAAGGCATTCAAGCAAACGGAAACCTGTATATTCATTATTCATAACAGCAATGCTCAAAAAGTACTTATTAAAACTTCATGCGTACGACGCAGCAGACCATTAAGAGTACTAACAAATCCAATTCCCTATCGATAAATTGTCCCAGCGCCATTACATCCGGAACATCTTATGTTTTGCTGCTGACTCCCTGTGCCATTGCATGACGGGCAACGGATCTCTGAAGGCCCCCGTGGAATTATTGGCATGTGCCGGCCTCTTCGTCCGCCGCCAAAAGCATTAACTAAACCTCCGACGGCGTTAGCTGCATGACCGAACTGTGCGGCAGGATTGGGCACACGGCCCCTCCCATTGCATGAGTAACAGCGTATCTTTTGCACAACATAACCATTCCCACGGCAAGCATCGCAACGGGTTTTTACAGGCTGCCGCCTAACCGTAAGATCCGAAGTTCCGGGATTGACAAAAACCCATCCGGCATCGGCTTCCCACGTATCCTTTGAACGTCCTGAGTGGACATGCGCTATTGCGGGATGTCGTATCCCCTGCCGCCACTGACATCCTTCAACGAATTGGTTATATGATGTCACTAGATTACGATACATTCGGTCGACCTCATCTGGCTCGCCCGAATATAACTTTTCCTCCAGATCCTTCACTCCACGACAAATATCATCCCCATTTCTACGATTACAGGCAAACGGCCCGGCGAGATAATACCGCATGTTCTTGGAGATGACCGCACATTCATTTTGGTACCAACTCTGAGGATGAGCCCATTCCGCCCTAATCTTTCGAACAGTCAGATCTGTCGTTCCTGGTTTTACAAACTCCCAGCCATCCTCGGCACGCCATCTGCCCTCTTCAGATGAAGACAGCACATGCGCGAATCTCGGATGCGGCAAGTCGCTATGCCAAGCAACTGTTGCCTTAAATGCCTGGTAAGCATCACGAACTGCGGTAAAAGCCTCGTCGCTCTTCAAAGGATCATTCTGATTCAATGCAGACATTAATGCCTTATACTTTTCTACAAATACATACACATGGTCCTTGTCATATCGATAACCACCAGCACAAAATTCCTTTAGAGACTTCAACAATGCCTCCCCCTCTGAAGAATACCAGTCTGGTGAATGTCGCCATGTAGCCGTCTTGACTGGAGACGGGCTCGTTGGCACCAGCACTGGTGTTGGCGCCGGTGTATTCAGTGGAAGGGGCTTTTGAATGGGCTCTGGAGATGATTGACTTGTAGGCTGCGCCCCCTCCCCTTCTGGATCCCCAAACTGCCATCCTGTGTCTGCAACGCAGGGCTGGACATAAGCACTTTCACATTCCAGTCTCGCTTTTACCTTTTCCGAAAGCAACAACATGGTATCGTGCAACAAAAACAGTCCCCAACCTATGGAGCAGGCACATGCGACAAAGGTTCCACCAACCACTACTGTTTTCAAGAATCGACCTGCGGGACGATAACCTACAACCATCGCGCGCCGATTGTTTCCTCCACCGCCATGCCTAGAAAGAGGGGGGGATTCCAGACTGTCACCCAGCGGTGAAGCACACCATTCGCAATAGGGGAAATGGTTGTTCACCATCTTGCCGCACTGCGGACATTTGACTCTATTGGCGCGATGGCAATCGGGGCATGACGGCTCGTTCGCCGAAACAGGCCGTTTACACGTCCGGCACGTAAGCCCCAATGGGAGCGGTCTATTGTCTGTGGAGGTTTGTGCCATTTAACCTCTCCTTTCATATTCCATCTGCCATGACCTTCTTAAACCAACATCTGGCACTCGGCAAGACGAGCAATACTGCCGGAACGATTCGCGAAAGAATGGGCACAAGGATAACCGCGACAAAAAACGAAGTTGGTCCTTTGATTAGTCCTGACATTAAGCTTCCTCCAAGCCCAATTAACCACACAAATGCAAATTCCATTACCCAACGCCGTGCCCAGTTCTTCCCTTTCCACAGTCCAATTTCAACTCTTACCAGCTGAACAACTATCACCGCAAACAAAGGCACCGTTACAAACGGATAGTAAATGACGTCTTTGCCCGAACAGACGTTAAATATAGCGAACGCTGCGAACGCCATAAACAGTACCGGCAGAATGGCACTTAGGCATATGGCCATCATAACAGGCCATGGCCGAGCAGACCTACATGCAAACTGTCCATTTGGCGATCCGATAACATCAGCCTCCGCCTCTTCCCTGTTCTTCGATAACGAGTTTTCTTGCATTAGAATGATTCCTTTCACTTAAACATTTAGAAAAAAGCACTGCGATGTCAGGAGGCATCAAACCGTCTGCAAAAGCCATTTCAAGACCTCATCTACCCCTTCCGGCTCAAACGACCGCCCGTTGCCGCCTGACCCCACCGCCGTGACAGAAAAGAATTCAACCTTTGAGAAATTCCGTTCCAACGTCCGCACAAGGTTATCACAGTCGTACTTATGAAGGAATCCCCGGCAACATTCAGAAGAAGCGCCTGTTGCCAGACCTGTAACCCCCTGAAAACTCGCCTCATCCGTTTTTGTGATAACCACCGCACAAACAGCACGTTTAACAACATCCGGGAAATCTTTTTCCATGCTGATTAACCACCGATTCAAACTTTCTTCGGGCGAAAGAGCGCCAATAGTTGCACTCGGCGTGAGGCCAATCCGTTCGTAATCACGCCTGACCCCAGCCAACGTGAATGGATCTATGACAAATATCGCCCCCATCATGTGTTCGTAATAACGATAGCCGGACAATGATTTAGCTGAAGTAAAAGACTCGCCAGGCGGATCGTATAGATACAATCTCTGCGGGAATGGACTAACTGTGGACTGAACCTCAAGACATATTGCGTCAATTGCGGTAAACTGCGTTATTGAGGGGGTTTGCCCTAATTTGAACATGTCCAGCAATTGATCGACTTTGTTTTTCTCTTCGGCAGGAACTTTACACCTTTTCCCCATCGACGGCAATACTTGCTGTTGCAGCAAATAGAGCATATCCATCATAAGATGCGATTTTCCGACCGATCCTCCACCCAACACGGCAATGGTAATTGGGACTGAATCTTGAGAGAGTAATGGGCGACCACATCTGGAATGAGGGCAAAAAGCCTTCAGATCATTTCGCCCAAAGAACCGCGAGGCAGGCAAATAGGCACCACATTTGCATTTCCTGACGAAAGGTCCATATTTCACACTAGAAATAAGTTCCTTATGTTCGGCTCCACATAAAGGACATTTGTAAACTGGCAAGCCCACACGCTTATGGCAATGTCGGCAAAGGTTGAAAAGGCTATAGGTTTTTATTATCGACCACTCAAGCAAACGCATTTCAGAAGAGAGCACGACGTAAAATACAACCATGGTTGAAAAGCCGATCATTAGCGCAGTACACAAGAGAGGCAGATACACTATTGTAGCAACAAGGATGGACAACCCCTGAAAAAGCCGGAAAAAGAGGAGCAAGACAAATGCACAGCCACTTCTTTCGCGTCGAATCGCCATGTCTGCCGCATTCCGTGCAAACGTATCCCTGCAAATCCTACCAATGTTCTTAAACCCGTCTCCTCGGACATGGAAGAAACTCACATAGGCATTGTCTTCTACAAGTCCAGAACGGTAGAGCAAATTATTCTTTACGGAGCAACCAAAATTCCAGGATGTCTTAATAATGCCCCACAAAAGCCCCAGCAAGCCGGAAAATGTCAACACGACTCCTGCGACAAGCAGTGAACAACAAATGATTACGTAGCACACATAAAGAATCAAACCGATTACAAATGGCAGCAGGAGACACCCGCAACCCCAACCCGCAGCATCATCATTGCTGTCGCTCATGCAATCACCTCCGCTTTTTCCTCTACGCCAACATCTGCGCTAATACCCATTTCATCACTCCGTCAAGCCCTATTGGCTGAAATGCTCCGTCTGAAGCATTCATCCCCACGGCAGACACGGCAAAGAATCGAACATGAGAGAATGTATTCTCGAGAGTATTGATAAAACCTGCGCACCCATAACGATCAAGGAATTCCCTACACGCAGCATCGTCATCCCCCGCCTTGAGGCCAGTCAATGAGACCAGCTCGGGAACGTCCGTTTTATTGATTGCAACGGCGCAGTTCAGTCCTTTCAAGACGCCACTAAATTCCTTTTCCAATCCGATCAACCACATTTCCAAGCATCTCTCCGGAGATAGCGCACCAACTTTGACGCCATCCAAGAGTTTCTGATCCCGGTCGAACTCTGAGCGAATACGTTCAAGCGTGAACGGATCAAACACCCATATAACGCTTTTCAGATGGTTGTAGTACGTGTGTACCCTGAGGTCGTTCGTTGAACGGAAACTCTCGCCTGGAGGATCATAAAGATAAAGACGATATGGGTATCCTCCTGTGCTCTTTACAAGATCAACGCAAAACGCATCTATCGCCCGATTCTGAGTCGCCTGTGGAAACTCCCCATTCTTGATCCAAGCCTCCATTCTAGCAAGCTTATCCTTCTCGTCATTGTTGTTTACCACGGCGGACAACCCCATCGTCGACGAGACTTCGGGCAATATCTTTGCCGCAAGTGAATGGAATATCATGGTCTTTCCGACAGAAGGCCCGCCCATGAATGCCAAAGTCATAGGAACATAGTCAACCTGCTCCAACGGATATTTGCAGTTCCGGCAGAATGCATGCAGCGTTTTCCGGCCTGTAATGCGCGTGACGGGGATCTTGGCCACACATCCACTAGATGCGCAACGCCTGTAGAATAGGCCATAACGAGGACTGGGCACGAGATTCATGTGGCGTGCATGGCATTTAGGGCATTCGTAAACCGGCAACGACACTCGTTCATGACAATGTGGACACAGCTTAAACAGTCCATGTATCTTCAGAAACAGATATTCTCCCCCCATCAGTAGAAGTGCAATGGAAATATACGCTAAACATAGGCACACGGCCACGGTTATGGCCAAAAGCAGCAACATGGGGGTCCATATAAACGTACCAAGGAATACGGCTGCTGTCACCATGACACGGAATATGACATTGAACCATTGAATTTTACTGAACCGCGCATTCTCTATGGCATCAGCAATCAAAGAACGACTTCTCTGAAATTCCTGCTGATTCAGCTTCCATGTCTCACGACATGTGGCCTTAAGTTCGTCAAGCCAACGCCCTTTCCAATAGAAATATGACTCAACCGCTGGCTCGTCAGGTTGATTGAAGATATTCATCCTATGCTCCTGCGCCCTTGAATGTCACATTATTCCTAATCGCCACTATAAAGTTCTTCAAAGAGCACAAAAGTCCCCACAACGCACCAGCAGCTGCAATCAGCAATGCTATTGCGACGAGGATTGCCACCCCCGGCAAGACCACGTACTTGATGAAGAGATAGACAAGGTAGATGATTATGATTCCTACAATCAACTGGGGCATAGCTATTTCCTTTTGAATAATTTCATCAATCCAGAAAAGAAGCCGCCATTAGCCTTGACGGATTCACATAGTGTTTCCCAAGCGGCATTTTCAGCTTTAGAGAAAGGCCCAAGCACATTCTTAAGATCATTCAAATCTCTTTCAGAATACTTCTTGAAGACCGTCTTCGCCAATTTCTCTATAAACAAACTGCGTATGCCAGCGTCTGAAAAGCTCCCAAAAACACATTTCAGCAGTGCCCGCGAGCGGATTGACGCAGCACCGAGCCGTCTCTGCCGCAAATCAGAACTCAAAGCCTTGATGTAAAGCTCGACTGCTTCAGATAAGTATGGCTCACTCAAGCCAGCAAACATCACGTCGACAAGACATTTCTGCTGCTCTTCCGACTTGCCCCGGTCGTGGTCGGAGCATCTGTTAAGCAAAAGCAAGATGACATTCTTGACGAGCATAACACGTTCCGCAGCCGGCTGCGAAGCGAAAGTTGCCTTTAACGTTGGAAGCACTGCGAATGGATCATCCTGCGCTTTGGCAACAACCCGTGCATACCAAAGAAGAAGTTCCGCCCTGCGTTCAGGGCGATCTGCCGGCAGCGCAGCATCACGAATGAAATTCTCCAGCCCAGAAATCAGATCTTTGTCAACTCGTGACGGGAACTCAAGCCTAGACTCTATCAGCTTCAAGAAATTAACTCGCGCGGCAGCAGAAAGTTTTGCGGCCCATCGGGAATACCACCCCAAGTTGTCGTCCTTCATAACGGGCAGAGCAAGTCCGGGCGCGAGCTTCGCAAAAAGATAGCCTGCGAAACTCGCATCCGCCCTGTCAAAACCGTCCATCGCGGAACGCAGGAAAGCATCCTTGTCAGATGAACGCGCAAGCAGGCGTAACATCATTTCGCAGGCACGGTCATGCGCCCCAGCCTTGACAAACCGCATCAAGAAACTGACTGTCGCTTCACTGTCTCGACTATTCTCATCAAGAATCGCATTACGGGCATCTTCATCAGGAGTTTTTAGGAAGACGACGGGAAACACTTTGGGGACGCGCTTTAACGTCTCGCGTAGAATCTCCTTCCAATCAACGGATGACCCAGATGCATAAAGGGCTTTCCAATCGTTGGTTGCAATCTCATCAAGGCGATTTTCCGCCGCCAACGAAAGTAAAGTAAAAACGATACCTATGTTTGAAATATCATTCTTCGAATAGCCTTCCAGCCATATCCTTGAAAGAGCCTGCCCATCCTGATGCAGCCGATTTGAGAATGCGTCAAAGGGATTGCCTGCAAGCCGATTTCTTACCGAGATGAACAATGTGTCGCAACTGGACGAAAGCGCGGGGAAGTCTTTCGCGAGGGAACATATCCGCCCCATCCATTCAGGCGTAACGACATCAGGCAGGCAACTGGGACTTGACGCCAGTCGAGTTATGAGCGACTTGCGGGCATCTTCGTTACCATGTGACTCGACCAGCGAAATAAGGTCGTCAGACTCCGATGAGGCAGCCCCCCCGACAGTCCCTGACAGAAAATTGAAGAGGCGGACAAGGCGAGGGAAGTCCGAGAGCGATATACTGCTGAAATCCTGAAGGAAAACATCAAATTGGTCACGCTTCCTGAATATGGCATCAAAAAGCCACCCAAGATCAGCCATGTCGCTCAACTGGTCAACGTTAAGTTCGGCATCGCGCATTTTGCATCCTACAACCGAATACCACCTTCCAGAATCCTCGGCGACAGGCATCACATTGTCTAAACGCGTCGCGAAACTCAACTCGCCCGCCAGTCTCTTGGGAAATATCATCGTCAATCCGGCCAGCATCCACACCATCTCGTCATCTGGAGCATAAATGCTGCAACATCTTCCCGAAGCGATATTGTTTGACAGGAAAGCATTTACCAATCCAACCAGCTTTTGACCCAGCGCCGAATCCTTGGGGAAATGCGCAGCAACCTTCTCGCACGAATAATTGCCGGAGACTTTCACTTTCAAATCCTTCTCGTCCAAAGCAGGGAGGTATGCGGGCTGCGGCGACTGGGGATCGTCTTTATGGCGCAGGGCTTCATCGCGAATATTCTTTGGTAATTCTCGCCAGAAGACCGAAGAATCGACATATTCAATTGCATAGTGCGGCCAGTCACCTGAATCCAAGACTAGCCCGTGAGCAATGATTGCCCCCCATCTATGGTCATAGAAACCTTCGCCTACATACCGCGTTCTGACAATTGCCTTTCTGCCGGATGCAAGCGTAAATGAATAGAACGCAACAGGAAAAAGTCGCTCGATCTCGTCAAGAGTCGGACGCGAGGGGATGTTGTCTCCATTTGGAAACTCATATCCGCCGCAACGGCGTTCCAGTTCTTCTATCTCATCAAGGGAAAGTCCTTCCGTCCAGGAGAACGTCCCAAAGCCACGCGACCGAACTTCGTCAGGTTTCTTCTGACGATTCCAGCACGAATAACTGTACACCCACTGATAGATCATTGTCATCATCCTTTCATGGCTTTGATCAGCCCCTTCTGACGCAACAGCCAGAGGAAAGGATCTTCTACGCGAAATGACCGCGGATCGCGATCAAGCCGTTCGCCATTCCCCTTGGGGTTACATCCCAAAGCACTAAAACCGAAAAATGCGTTCTTCTCGAAATTCTCGCTTTGCGCAAGGATATCTGCTGAAACATCCACTTCTTGTACCCAAGAACGCATCAATCCATTTATGTTCTCAAATTCCGACTCGCAAAATGCACCATGGTGACGGGTATCCTTAAACAATTCATCATACACTCCCGCCGCATTGTCTCCTGCCTCACGGACAAAATCCATCTTGGAAAAAGCCACCGCCAAAGGGATCTTGATGCGTCCGCTACCTATATCTAGATTCTTTCTCAAAAGCCGTTCCACACGATTTATGATCGTTCCTGTTTCTGCGTTTTTTTCCGGCAACGCTCCTTCACCATGCTTGCTGACAAGAGCTTCACGTACTCGCACCAACTGAAGCGGATCAAGCAGACAAATAATCCCTGAGGCATTGTAAATGTAACGACTAATGTATTGAATATTACCGTTGTCCTCAAGGTTTTCGCCGGCAGCATCAAAGAACACAAGCATAATCCTACGCGAGAGCAATCCTCGGCCAATGCACAACGAATAAATCAAAGGAGCCGCCTGACCGGCACCTCGAACGAGGTTTGTTGAGCGAATCGATTCGTGCTTGACAAAAAGCGGACGCCAGAACTCTTGATCGTACCGATCAATCGTCACCTCATTCATTGCTGTCAGGTTCCAACCGAACTCCATTCCCATTCGCTTGATCCAATGAATCAACATCGCAACATAGTGACTCTTCCCAGATTCCTTGGCCCCGATTATGGCAATGCTCATATCGGAAAGCTCATCGACATCCGTTGGTATCTCCTGCTGACATTTGGGGCATATTCGCGCAGTTGCAAAGTTTCCACACTCATGGGGATACCGCTTTGGGGCTGATTTAAGTCCCATCTTCTCAAGCGGTGGAATGCCATTTTGCGGTCTGAAAATCGCAGGCTTGCCCTTGCATCCGGGGTTTTCACACTTGAAGCCGATGTCCGAGATCTTGATGCGCTCGAAACATAGCGGGCAATTGATGTAACGTTTGAACAACATTGGATTGACTCCTTTCGATTAGATTTTCATCTCTGAAAACGACGGATGATTGATTGTGAATCGAGACTCGTCACTTGGACTCTCGAGAAACAGTTTGAGAAACGCTCCCGGTTCTGCGACCGATGCCGCAAGAGACTGTTCGCACGATGCCACCATTGCCGATGGAATTTTGAGACAGGTCACTCCATCGTTACGGCTCAACGGCTGCGCCCCAAACTTCTTGACAAGCATAAGTGCGGGCATGGCACCGTTGGATGATGTAATCTCCAGCGTAACGTCTGCTTTCCCAAACAGGCAGAATTTTTTCTTCTTTCGGAAAGCATAGGAGATTCTTCCCCTTTCGACATTCCCCACCGAGACGCCTGTCTGCGGAGCGGAATAAACAGGACTTCCATTCACTCTTGCCACAGCAAATACCGCGCAGAAGTATGTCCCATCACCAGCATGTCGGACGATGTACGCTTTATCGCGGGAATAGGCCGTCTGCATTACCGTAACCGCGCGCGCGGAAGGATCCGTTGGCGATGTAGGCATTGAAACTGTACCCAACAACAACAAGGCTTCCGAACACCCCTTCGGCCAATCCCAGGTGATTTCGAGGTCACCGCTACGCCGCATCATTTTAAGGTTTGTCACACATGGCAGAAGCGGCACCCCCTTGCCGATAACAGCCCCGCCATCCTTACAGGTGACAGGCGTCAGATAAACGATTCCAGCAGGTATGGGGCGCAATTCCGCCTTCCCCTCAACCTGGTTGCACGAACGGACTTCCGAGCAGGCCGCGAAGGCCCCATCCGTCTCGGAAACAAATGTGCCGGCAACGGGCAATGGCGCCGAAGAGACATAGATTTTCACAATGCCCCTTCCTGGAGTCAGCGGTTGCCAAGTCAGGCGAGCACATGACGATCCATCCATCTTATAAGTGAGACTGTCCACTTGCGGCGGACGCTCCGCCGGCGTCGCCTCGCATGTCACACCTGAACTGCAGATTGCTTCTCCTGACGCACCCTTGAATACGGCTAATACCCGATACCCATAACGAGTCCTGTTCGCCAGCCCCGAATCAACGACACCAGAGTCCCCGGCCTTTACAGGCACCCGCACACCATCCTTCAATGACGTCGGGATTCCGCCCTGCTTTCGTACGCACACCACGCCGGCCGCATTCGGAGGGTTCTTCCACTGAAGGCGGATAAGACCGCTGTCAGAGGATGACTTGAGCCCCGAGACATCGCATACTGTAACGACCTTGGGGGAAACAATGCCTCCAATCTTCGGAACACCACCATAGCAAGGGAACACACCATATCCGTATATGACGCCTGGCGTCGCCTTCGTATCTTCAAACTGAAGACCTTGGGTCTCTGCCATCCGATCGCCGTCCGTCGGCGATGACGGCGTCCCGCCCGCCTTTCGAATTACCAGATACGATATCTTGGCCCGTTCCGTCCCAAGTGCCGCATTCTTCAAGGATGCCGCCGACCATCCCAACCGAACCGTTCCAGTGCTAACGACAGTTGCTGTCATAGGCGGAGACAGAACGATATTTTCCAAATGGATTTTTGCCAATTCCCTTGAGATTTTTTCTTGAAGCCCCAAACAATCAGCATTTCCAGGCCAAAAGGCCAGTGCCTCTGCAACAGCAACCTTTGCGCCCCCAAAATCACCACGGGCATACTTTAATTCTGCATCCTTTAATCGTGTCAGGGCTACAGGCATGTTACCTATTGGGAAGCCGCATCCCTGATGGCCGCAAAACGCGCTGTCAAGACTGACCATATTTCCGCACTTCGGGCATTTAACATCCAACGGCGTCCCGCAATGCTTGCAGTTCTTGGCATTCCGTTCATTCGCGGCATGACACACCCCGCAGAAACGCACCTCTTCCCTTGGCGTGGCATCTGTGGATACACGTGCTGGCATTGGGCATTTCTTATCAGTCACAAAATACTCGTAAGCGTAATACGCCGCATCCTCTGCAGAAAGGCCCTTCTCCCGACACTTCTCCGCCGCTCCAAGGTAGGCATCGGCGCTCACCTTTCCGCCAATGACCAGCGTCGAGAACACGGGCCGAAGCTCCTCGTCAATCTGGACCAACGCCCAACACCGCTCCCAATGGCGACGTGTCTCTTCGGTCTTCAACATATCGTCAAGTACCCGAAACAGCGAACTCGCCGCCTGAAGATGAGGTGTCTTGTTGACCAAACTGGCGTTCCTCGTGTTATACTGCGTCTTTGCTTCTGCCAACCCTTTCTGGAGCGTCGCCAACGGCGACGTGCGACTCACCTTCAGGAACTCATACACATTTCGTATAGCGCGCCCCTCATGCGTACCAAGGAAACTCAGATATTCAGGGATCTTCTTGTCAATCACTCCCGCGTCCCGGGCATTTTTGTCAGGCCAATCCCTTGGTTTTGGCGGAACAGGCAATGGCGTCTCCGTTGGACCTATCTTATCAACCACCTGATATCCTGCAGATTTCGCAACAGCCTCCGCTGTCGCCGGCTTCAACCATCGCTTGAACTTTCCAGCCACACGATCAAGATTCGCCTTCAGCAAATCCCGTCCTCCACCAAAAATGTACGCCTGAAGTTCCTGTAGAAAACGCCGCTCAATCTCTTTCCTCGCTGCATCAATGTGCTTCTTGCGTTCTCCAGAACCACCGTCAAGAAGTGCCGCTTTCACCTCTCCAAGTTTGCTGTTATAGTGACGTCGTTCATAATCCGTCACCGCCACACCGTCATTCTTTAAGCGCTCGACTTCGGCCAATCGTGTCCTGATTTTCGCCTCGTCTTGCGGAGGATCCAATAGCCCAACCGCATCCGCTGGCTTCATCGTCGACTTCAACTTCGGCGAATAAAGAATCAAATAGGGATTCGACTCGTATTCATTTGTCGCCATAACTCACTCTCCTTTCAACCAACCAAAGAAGCCCCGGCGCGGCTTTCCGCTTTCGTCATCAGCCATTGTCAGCGATGCAGAACCGCCTCCTTCCGCTAGAACCTGTCCGATGGTTGAAAACGATTCCACAAGGTTTGACAAGTCCGTCATCAGGGCGTTCTCGTCGCAGGATGCAATTCTGCGTAAGAAATTATAGTCCGCTTCCCCAAAACCGATAGCGATAATCTCTACATCCTGCCCCTTGAGCATCGCAGCATCATTGATGGCAGGGCCAGGGTTGAACCATTCTCCATCCGTCAACACGATTACGAATCGCTTGTCCGCGTCATTTTTCATCATTGACATTGCCGTTCTAAAGGGGACTGCTGACGTGCCACCCGAATAGTGCGGCAACCTGCCAATAGCTCTGTCAATCTCACGCAAATCATTGCAGCAAGGCACTACACAATCATTGTCATCGTTGAAACTCATAATACCAACAGAGAAACTATTCAAATCCAATTTCCTGACAAGTTGCTTCGCAGCCTTCTGCGCTTCACGTAACGGATGGCCGCTCATGCTGCCAGACGTATCCACAGCAATCACGACGGAAACCTTCAGATTGACCGTGTTCTTGTCATTCTCCTTGGGCGAACGCGACAACCACGACATGTCCTCGGGAACGGGTTCTTTCGTCACAGGAAGTCCCCGTCCCGTGTCGCGCTGGACAGCTGTGACATCCACCGTTCCATTCTTGTTATAGGAGAACCCGACCTCCAAGGTTGCCTTTCCTCCTGATACCGACTCGATGTTCGAGATTACGTATTTTCCAAGGATGTCACATGCCAATGGGTCGCCATCCTCACCCTGCAGCATGTACACTTCCATTTTGTTGCGAGACCTGTCTCGACCCACGCGCAATGTGTATGGTTTCGTCTCCGTCTTCGGGATCGTCGAGTTCTTGGCAATCAAGATGGAGTTCACATACTTGGACCGATCACCATTCTCCGCCACCATCCCCAAACTGTGGCTCGTCACGTCTGTGATGGTCGGCAGGCTGAATTCCCCGCCGCCATCTCCAGTTCCCTCCAGCTCAAATTCACCCTCGTTCTGCAAATCGCTTGCCGCCTGTAGAGCCGCCCCCAAGGCAACAGCCTCATCTTGATTCACCCCAATAATCGGCTTCCGTCCCGTCATTCGCTCCACGTAGGCGGAAACCATGGGCATTCGCGTAGAACCGCCCACCAGCAACACCCCGTCCAATGTCTGCCATGTCACGCCAGACGTTTCTCGCAGCACCTTCTCGCACAACAGCTCAGTTTCCTCGAGCAACCCTCGTGTTTGCGCCTCAAAAGCATCCCTTGTCAATTCATACCTTCCAACACTGCCGCCATGTGTAATTGATATCTTGGTAGAAGTCCGAACAGAAAGCTCTCGCTTCGCTTTTTCGCAGTGTGCCTGCAAATCATTCAGCGATTCACGGTCGTCGCGCGGATCCACGCCATATTCTTCATTAAAGCGCTCTGCGAGATAATCCGCTATCCGATTGTCCCATTTCCCGCCTCCAAGGTCGTGGTTGCCGTCGGTCGCCACGACCTCAATCCGGCCCCGTTCCACGCGAACGATACTTACGTCGAATGTCCCACCGCCCAGATCGTAAACCATCAGCGTCTTTGTCCCCGTATTGCGACCTGCGGTCGCCACGCCGTAGGCAAGTGATGCCGACGTAGGTTCATTGATGATGCGCAGCACTCCGAGACCGGCGCGGCGAGCCGCCTCGATTGTCGCGTTGCGCTGAAACTCGTTGAAGTACGCCGGCACGGTTATCACGGCCTTTTCGATCCGTTCCCCCAAACTCGCCTCTGCGTCCGCCTTCAACTTCTTCAGCACGAGAGCCGAAAGCGCCGTTGCGTCGTACACTTTCCCGCGGAATGTCGCGTGCCACTCGTCATTTCCCATACGTGACTTGAAGAACGATGCGACCTCTGTCTCCCCGGCCAGTTGCTGTTCCTTCGCTTCCGCGCCGACTATCGGCTCGCCGCTTTCAGGGAAATAAACGACAGACGGTGTCGTGTGTTCTCCATCTGCGTTTGGAACTATAACAGGCCGTCCATTCTCGTCCAGCGTTGCCACCGCCGAGAATGTTGTTCCAAGGTCAATACCGATCGGTCTCATCGTTTCCTCCTAAATCCAGCGACTCCTTCTCGCTCACCATCATCATTCCACAACCAACTCCGCCATTCGCTGCTGGGCCTCCCTCTCTTCGGTCTTGGACATCGTCGCCGACGTGCGTATCACCGTGTGTATGCTGCGGCCAGTGGCGACATGACGACATGTCACCTCAAGCAATCCCTCCTTGTCCATCTCGAAGATCACTTCCAGCGGTTCTCCCTTTGGAAGTCCAGACGGAATGGTCAGATCGTCCTCCCAAAGCGGAGTGCCAACTTCTGGATCGACACCGAGTTGCGCGATCGCTTTTATGTCCTTGTCTGAAAGTGGGGCATCTTCTTCATTTTCAAGCACCGTAAAATGAACGCTGTCCTGATTGTCCTGCAACGTCCCACAGTTATATGTGGCCTTGGTAGGCAATGGTGTATTGTGGTAAATCAGATTGAACAATCGATTGTCATAACGCCCTTGGTCCGCCCAAACCCAAGGAACACTCAGCGTTCCGAAGGTTTTGCTGGAGACGTTGACAACCTGCGTCATCGCCGACTCGATCGCCTCAAGCGAATACCCGTCGTCTCGCAGTTCACGTTGCGCCGCCTCAAGCGCAAGGTTGTTTTCGCTTCCTTCTACATCCAGCGAGAAGTCGTCGTCGCCCGTCATTTCCTTGACCTTCTCCTCCAGCATCTGCCGCAACACGGAGTTCGCGCCAAGGATGGCCGCGCCCTTGGCAACCGCCTCATCCGGGTCATGTACCTTCGGCTCAACCCCGTATTTAGTCCTCAACGCCCGCGCGACCTGAGGCATGCGCGTAGAACCTCCAACAAGCAACAACTCGTCAAAACGCACGACCCCCTTCTGCGCCGCTTTCTCAATAACCTTGTCAGTGAATCCTATTGTACGATCAAGCAGCGTAGCAGTCTCCGCCTCGAATTCGTCCCGTGTCACCGTCGTTCGGAACCTCTCCCCGTCGTGGGTGAAGCTGCAGTTGGCCGTCTGGGCACCCGTCAGGCTCTTCTTTATCGTTTCTGCGATAAGGCGCAGCTCCTGCTCTGTCTCGGGCGTCTCCAGAAAATCATCCCGCCCTGTCTCCTCGCGAAGATGATTCACGACTATGCGCATCAGGGCCTCGTCCCAGTCTTTCCCGCCAAGCTTCGGGTCTCCATCCGTCGCCACTACCTCTATCTTACCCTTCTGAATTTGGATGATTGTCACGTCGAACGTGCCGCCGCCCAAGTCATACACAAGAACCGTCTTCCCCTCGCTCCCCTCCTTGCACATGCCATACGAGATTGCTGCTGCCGTCGGTTCGTTCAGCAACTGCACTACGTTCAATCCAGCCAACCGTCCCGCAGCCTTTGTCGCCTCGCGTTCCTTGACAAAGAAATAAGCCGGGCAGGTAATAATCACATCCTTCACTTCCTGCCCAAGTTTCTCCGACGCATCCTTCACCAGTTTCCTCAAGATGGCGGCCGACACCTCTTCCGGGCGGAATCTTCCCTGTGAGCAGCAAAAGCGATACTCGTCATCGCCCATGTTGCGCTTTATGAAGCTCGCGACCTCCGTCGGCTCCGTGGACATCATCTCCTTCGCGATCTTCCCCACGTCCGCGTGTTTCTCGTTCGGCGAGTAATAGACGACAGATGGCGTTGTACTCTCGTCCTCTGCGTTCTTCAAGACCTCCGGCTGCCCGCTGTCGTTGACATACGCTACGCAGCTGTACGTCGTTCCGAGGTCAATGCCCAATACGATTTTTTTGTCATTCATTGGTTTTATCCTTTCTGTTAAACCCTGCTATTCAACGATCAAATCGGCGGTTTCTCTCCTCGGTTCATGCCCTGATTCAACATGACCCTCCGAATCAACGTAAAACTCAACATGTGCAGGTACACCCGGTGAGGTCATGAGGTAAGCCATATCCAGCGAAAGTACGCCCGCTTCTGAAACCGCCAACTTGACTTGCACCTTTGCACCAGGAAAACGCTTGTGCGGAAGTCTCATGATGACATCGCCGATTTCCTCCGAGCCTTTGAGCGATACGACTCTTCCTGTGGCATCATTTGCAAAAACTTGAATGTCCAGTTTCTCTGCATCATTCTCTGGCATCGGAAATTCCTGCTTGCCTTCTACCGGGAAAAGTTCGCCTTTGACAATCGCGTTGCAAACAGTTGAAGTATTATCTGAAGACAATCGAACTCCATAACTACGTGATGTAATCATGTCTGGCGGCCAAGCCCCAAACTTGCCCATTGAAATGTCACTTGGCAATTCCGAATCAGCATTTGATCCAGAAGTCACAACCTGAGCAGCGGTCATGATCTTTCCATAAATAGCCGCACCCTTTGCGACGGCTTCGTCCACATCCTGCATACGGGGCTCGTTTGCAATCCTTGGACCAAACACTCGCTTGACCATTTCGCGCACCTGCAGCATTCTCGTAGAACCACCGACCAAAAGAAATTCGTCGAACTTCGTGATGCCTTTTTCAGCGGCCAACGCCATCATCTTCTCGGTCAAGGCTTCGGTTTCATCAAGCAACGGCTTGGTGAGCGCGTCAAATGTCTCACGATCCATTTTAATGAGGGATGAAACCCCATTATATGACACCCTGCGAGTTGCTTTTGACCGCAAAGTCAATGTCTCTCTAACGATTTCAGCGCCAATGCGCAACTCGGCGGACGTTTCGGGGTCGTTCAACAGATCATCAGCAGCCACCTCGTTCTCTTCTGCAAACTTTTCCGCAAGGTAGTGCGCCACCTTCGCGTCCCAATTTCTACCACCTAGTTTGTGATTGCCGTCAGAACATACAGTCTCGATTGTACTATTTGAAACTTTCACCACTGTGACATCAAACGTCGCGCCACCCAAATCATAAACGACAGCCGCCTGTTCGCCAGGTACGTTGTTGAGACCGTAATGCAGTGCCGCAGCGGTGGGTTCATTGATGACAGCCAAAACTTTAAGCCCTAAGATCTCTCCCGCAAATCTGGTAGCACATCGTTGCGCGTCATTGAAATACGCAGGGCACGTAATTACAACATCCTTAACCTGCTCGACCGCGTCAATGGCATCCCTGTACTCCACACCTTTGACTAATTTCTTTATAATTGCTGCCGAAATCATCTCGGGCGTCCACGAAATCCCTTCTATCTCGCGTTTCCACTCCGCATCACCCATGTAATACTTGACTAAATCCACAAAATGATCGGCATCCTGGCGTCCTGCCTCCTTCGCGGTTTTTCCGACAACCACATTTGGTCTTCCGGGCTCATCACTTGGTTCAAAGAACACTGCCGATGCCGTAATGCGGTCCCCATCAAGATTCGGGACTATCTCAGGCCGCCCCTCCTCATTGACAACTGCAATCGCAGAATATGTGGTTCCAAGGTCAATTCCATAAACCTTCTTCGTCCGTCCAACTGCGGTCGTTATTGGCTTCCCCACTTCCCCGGCAAGCAAGTCTCGGCTTACGTCCTTTGACTCAGATGCGTTTTGATCAACATTAAACTCAACATGCGCAGGTGTGCCCGGTGATGTCACGAGGCAAGTCATATCCAGCGAAAGCACGCCCGCTTCCGAAAGCGTCAACTTGACTTGCACCTTTGCATCTATAGAACGTCTGCGCGGAAGTCTCACGGCGACTTCGCCGAGTCCCTCGGAGTCATTCAACAATGCAACACTACCGGCACTATCATTCGCAAAAACTTGAATGGTCAACTTCTCTACATCCTTCTCAGGCATCACGAACTCTTGTTTGCCTTCGGCCGGCAAAACCGCACCCCTGACAATCGCATTGTAAACGGTTGGCGTGTTATCCGTGGACAATCGGACACCATAACTTCGCGATGCTCGCATGTCTGGCAGCAAGATATCGATATCACCCATAGTAATGCCACCCGGCAATTCCGAATCGGCATTTGATCCAGGAGTCGCAACTTGGACAGTATCCATGATCTTTCCATAAATGGCTGCTCCCCTCGCTACCGCTTCATCGGCATCTCGCATCTCAGGCTCGTGTTCTACCAGGGTTCCGAATTTCTCTTTCACCATCTCGATTACTTGTGGCATCTTCGAGGCTCCACCTGCCAACAGAAACCTATCAAATTTCTCTACTCCCTTGGACCGTGCTAAATACATCACCTTTGCTGTCAATGCTTCGGTCTCATCAAGCAATGGCTTGGTGAGCGCGTCAAATGTATTGCGATCTATTTCAATGCGTGATAAAATATCGTTGTACACAACCTTACTTGTTGCTTTTGGGCGTACTGTCAATGTCTGCTTGAGTACCTCTGCCGAAAGACTAAGTTCTGCAAATGTTTCGGGGTCATTCAATAGATCATCAGCAGATACGCCATTCTCTTCCGCAAACTTATCCGCAAGATATTGCGTTATCTTCGCAGTCCAAACCTCTCCACCAAGACGATTGTTGCCATCAGAACAGACGACTTCAATGTTATTTTCAACAGCTTTCACTACGGACACATTGAAAGTTCCTCCACCCAAGTCATAAATGACCGCCGTTTGCGATTCTTCCGCCTTATTCAGGCCATAGTGAAATGCAACGGCCACTGGCTCGGTGATGGTCCTCAGGACATTCAAACCCGCCAACCGCCAAGCAACCGCCAAAGCTTGCTTCTCAGGGCTTCCGTAATAACAGGGGTATGCAATAACTACATCATTTACCTTTTCCCCATGTGCCTCCGCATCCCTCATTAATTTCTTTATGATTTCTGCCGAGATCATCTCTGGCGTCCACGAAATCCCTTCTATCTCGCGATTCCAACATGAATCACCCATGTGACACTTGACGAAATCTACAAAATGTTCAGGATCCGTGCAAAACAGCTCTTTTGCGACTTTCCCAACAACCACATAGGGCTTTCCGGGTTCATCACTTGGTTCAAAGAAGACTGCCGATGCCGTCTTGGGATCCCCATCTGCATTCGGGACGATCTCAGCCTGTCCCTCTTCATTGACAGCCGCAATCGCAGAATATGTGGTTCCAAGGTCAATGCCGTAGACCTTTTTGCTTCCTGTTTTATCAAATGCCTCTACCATGGCTACTCCACTCCTAAATCGCAAATCAACTGCTTAGATTCTTCAATTTGCTCTGGCGTCAGAACACCCGTCGCCATCACGCCATTAATATCCTCATCTGGATTGACGTCGGAACCGTTATGTGACGCAATGCTGGTACCGTAAATTGCCGCCCCTTTCACAACAGACTCAGCCCCCATCCACCGAATTGAAGCTCTCTCAATAAGCGTCCCGAAGGACTCCTCTACCATTTTCCACACTTGGGGTAGCCGCGCGGCACCGCCCTCTAGTAGAAATGCGTCAAAACGGGTTACGCCCTTCTCCTGCGCCAGACTCATTACCTCGTGCGTGATCTTTTCCGTCTTGTCAAGCAATGGCTTCGTCAGCTCCTCGAACTTATCTCTGTCAATTTCAACTTGGGCGGAGATATTACCGTGCCAAATCTTCTGAACAAAAGTTGAATGGTGCGAAAAGGCCATTTTCACGCACTCCGCCTTTATCCGCAAGCATGTGAATGTCTCCTGGTCGTTCAAAAGGTCTGCTTCTACCACATTTTTCTCCGCAGCAAATTTCTCCGCCAAATGCCGCGCCACCACATCATCCCAGTCTTTACCTCCCAAATGAAGACTTCCACCTGAACTCACCACCTCAACCTTACCACCACAGACCTTCACCACGGCCACATCAAACGATTGCCCCCCCAAGTTATACACTACAGCTGTCTTCGCTTCAGGTGAATTATTTCTCGCGTACACCAACGCAGTTGCGGTAGTTTCATCAATCAAACCCACAACATTCAACCCTGCAAGTTTTCCTGCGGTAATTGTCGCCTGCCTCTGCGCACTGCTGAAGCCCGCCGGACATGTAATTACAACATCTTGAACCTTTTCTCCGCAACACTCAACGCCTTGCACGAGTTTTCGAAGAATTGCTGCAGACACCTTTTCTGGCGTCCATGTAATCCCTTCAATTTCTCGCTTCCAAGCAACATCACCCATGTGGGGTTTAACGAAGTCTATAAAATGATCGGGATCAGTAGAAGCCAATTCCTTTGCAACCTTTCCAACGACCACACTCCTCTTCCCCGCCACCGCGTCAGGTTCAACAAATACGGCTGAAGCCGTTATTCGGTCGCCTTCCACGTTCGAAACGACCCTAGCCCTTACTTCTTCGTCCACGAAGGCGATTGCAGAATATGCGGATCCCAGATCAATTCCGTAGACCATATTCTCTCGTTGGGTTGTCATTTGCAACTTTTGAAATCACATCAGCGTCCCTCCACGCTGCAACGTGGAGGGACGCTGATTTCCTCTTCAGCTCACTTCAAGATCTGCCGTTTCCGCTCTGGCCGCAGCTATTTCTTCCTGAGTAAGCGCCCCTTTCGGTGTAAATGTGGCCTTGACCTCCTTGTTGTTCGTGACATCCAAAGCCTCAAACTCTAGAACGCCACTCTCATTCAACTTGAATGTGATCCGAATTGGCGATCCCTTCTTGAGGTGGACATCCGCCAAATCCATCTCTGTCTCACCAACATCCGAGGACTCCTCAATCGAAGCGACATCTTCAAGATTTTCGTTCTCAAACACCTTAAGAGGAAGCCTTGCCGCATCGTCTTCGGAGACAGGGAACTCTTTGGAAAATTCCACGGGAACAGCTGTCTGCTTGTGAATCAGATTAAAGACTATCGGTTGCCCAGACTTGAGAACACGTATTCCATAGCTTCGTGCCGCGACATTCTTGATGGTTGTTTTTATTCTTTCTTTCACGACATCAGGAGTCACGCCAAGTCTGCCTGCCACCTCGATTGCGATATTAGGATCAATTTCACCTGGATCCGACTGCTCTCCGCTGGATCCCCCTGTGATATCTTCGATTAGTCGAATAGTCTCTTTGATCGCACCATAAACAGCTGCACCTTTTGCTACTGCCTCATCAACATCGTGCTTCCGTGGCTCATTGGCAATGCGCGGGCCGAACTTGGCCTTGACCATTTCCTCCACTTGCAACATCCTAGTCGAACCACCAACCATAAGGAATTCGTCGAACTTTGTCACGCCCTTTTCTGCCGCAAGCGCCATCATCTTCTCCGTCAGGGCCTCGGTCTCGTCCAGAAGAGGTCTCGTCAATGAGTTGAAAGTCTCACGATCCATGTCAATACGTGAAGAGCTACCATTATAAGTGACCTTGCGCGTTGCCTTGGGGCGCAATGTCAATGTCTGCTTGACGATTTCGGCGCCAATGCGGAGCTCTGTGGACGTTTCGGGGTCGTTCAACAAATCGTCAGCCGACACACCGTTCTCTTCTGCAAATTTCTCCGCCAAATATTGCGCAATCTTTGCATCCCAATCTTTACCACCAAGTTTGTGGTTGCCATCAGAGCAAACAACCTCAATGTTGTTTTCAGCGATTTTTACGACTGTTACGTCGAAAGTTCCTCCGCCAAGGTCATAAACAACAGCGGTCTGCTCGCCAGTCGCGTTGTTGAGTCCATAGTGGAGTGCCGCAGCCGTTGGCTCATTGATGACTGCAAGAACATTGAGTCCGGCGATTTGTCCAGCCGCTTCGGTAGCACGGCGCTGAGCATCGTTGAAATACGCTGGGCATGTAATAACCACATCTTCGACCGTGTCACCAGACTGCTCGACCCCCTGAACGAGTTTCTTTAATATTTCAGCCGATACCTTTTCTGGAGTCCATTCAATTCCCTCGATCTCACGCTTCCAATCCGTGGAACCCATGTGTGGCTTCACGAAATCAACAAAGCGTTCTGGGTCGGTATTAGCCATTTCCTTGGCTGTTTTCCCGACAGTCACATTAGGCTTTCCTGATTCACCAGTCGGCTCAAAGAACACAGCAGAAGCTGTTATGCGATCCCCCTCCGCATTCGGTAAGATTTTCGCAGTGTTCGTTTCATCAACGACCGCGATTGCGGAATACGTGGTGCCCAGGTCAATGCCGTACACCTTCTTTGCTTTGATTTCATCAGACATGATTTGTCTCCTTTGTTGTTTTGTTTGTTATGATTTTGGCCTCAGTTGGTTGAGAATGGTTTAGGTCGCCTCGGCTGCGGGTTCTGGCGTACCAGCGGCAGCATTCTGCGCCGGAGCGCTTTCTGGTTTGGGCGTTTCCGCCTCTGCAGGTTCCGTTGGCGCGGGCCCTGTTTCAGGTGCAGGCACAAGGGACGGATCAAACACATACACGTCCACCAGTTCGGGGCGCAGAACCTTCGTGCTTGCGCCATCATCGCGTTCCTGCTCGAATCCTGCGCCAAGCAGGGCCTTGACCGTCTTGTCCAGAGCCTTGTCGCCTGTCTTGGTAGTCAGGCGCGCACGTTGACGCCGTGGGTCAAACGTCTCCCCCGGCTCTGTTCGATACGAAAGAATTCCGTACTTCTCAAGAATGTCGCAAAGCGACAGCGAGACGTCCTTCAACGCCTTCTTCAGCTTCCGGAAGTTATCTTCCGTACACTCTGCTGCTTCGTAGTATCTCGCAAGCTTCTCGGCGGAATCGACTTCAGCAATCAGGTCCTGCGCAAACGCCAAGGTCGATTTCTCCAACAATCCCTTTTTAAAGGATTCAAGCTCGGCGGCCTGGCGGTCAATGATAGCTTGCTTCTTTTCGTCATAGCGCAACTTCGAGTCAAATGCAGCCTGAAGCTCGGCCATTTTAGAAAGCAGCTTCTCCGTTTCCGCAGAAACAACCTCCTGAACATCAGACCTTTGAATCTGCGGCACGGACGGCGGAGGCTGCTCCTCGGTCGCTGGCGATTCAGATGGTTCCGCAGCATCAACAGCCGGATTCTCCGCCGTAGCTTCAGGCACGGCAGCGGTCGGCGCTGACTCCACAGAGGGAACATCCGTGGATGCTTCGTTCGCAGCGGCAGATTCCGGCGGAAACTCTGCCGAGTTCGCAAGTTCTGGTGGCACTTGTATGGGCGCGTCTGCATCGTTATCCATGGTCTTCTCCTGTTTTCAAGGTTATCGGTTAGCTAAAAGGGAAATCTCAAAGGGAACATCCCTTTGAATTGCTTTTTGAGGCGTCCATCTGTTTCTTAAGATCTGCTATTTTACGCTGACGCTCTTGTTCTTGTTGCTTTTTCTGATACTCTATCCGTTCCTTCTGGCGTTCTTCTTCGGCCTTCTGGTGACGTTCTTTATCGGCCTTTTCCTTATTCTCAGCCGCTGTGCGCTCGTCAAATTCCTGCCGTTGTCTTTCCTTCTCCTGCTGTTCCTTTTCGGTGGCTTCACGTGCCTGACGATCCTGCACCTCTTGCTTCTTGTCGGTGTTCCCGTTATCGATCTCCTCCTTCTCGTTTTTCTTCTGTTGATCTTCTACCTCTTTCTGGCGAGCTTTTTCAGCGGCGACTTGCGCCTCCGCCTCCTTTTCACGTTGCTTTGCAGCCTCAACCTGCCGTTCAAGGTCTTCCTTTTTTTCTATCCACTTGTTAATATCATCCGGCGTCACAGGCTGCCCATTCTTGAAGTCTTCATGATCGGCCAGCTGTTGCTCCTTTTCCTTGCGCTCGGCCTCATACTGCTGACGGATGCGCTCGGCCTGTTCGACTTTCTCGCTTGACATGATTTTCTCCCGTTAGAGACTATTGCTGTTTGACTTGGAACTCATTGATTCCTTAAGCTCGGCAATCTTCCGATTCCTTTCGTAATCACGCGTCACGCCAGACTCAAAAGCATCCGCCGAGAGATGCGTGACTTCTTCGCAATGCCACTTTTCATACTCTTCCCTGCATACGGCTTCGTCCTCGGCCAACTGCTTCCCGCGCTCTCGGAGACGTTCGTATTCGAACTTCCGTGCACCGGGATCTTCAATGCGGCCGCACCGACCGATCTCATCCATGTGCTCATGCCCCCGCTCAATCGCGATGCGATAGCGGAGTATTGCCTCGTTTTGCCTTGCTCTGTCTGTTTCCATTTCTTTTTTCCTTTTCTGTTCTCATTAAACATACGGGTTGCGGTCAAACCGTGACGCAAACATCGGATCCTTGAAATACGAAATACGCTCCGCCAAGATTGGCGGAATACCCTGCACAAACATCAGCATCGTCTCTCTATTGAGACGGCGCACCTCATCGGCAGAAAGAAGGTCTCTATCCTTCTCGGATATAGAAACCGACGTGTTTTTGGAATTTGACCCAAACCACTCTGTCGGTTTCGACGTTACGCCCGTACTATTGCTCCACGATTCTACTTTGATCGTCGCCTTGCCCAACATTTCCGCAATAAACTTAGCCGTCTCGTGGTCGTTTATACCAAAGAACTGCTGTATCTTGGCGTTTGCGATGAAACTGGGCCAGTCGTGTTCGTACAATGCCTTCAATTGGGAAAGATCCTGCCAGATCATCCACACGGACATCCCGTATCCCGCCAGAAGACTCACCGCCTGACGCATCATCTCCATCGTACCCAGCTGCGCCATCTCGTCCAGCATGAACAGAACAGGACATCCATCGGCCGGTTTTCCGAAAGTACGCGTCATCGACGCCATCGCCATCGTAATCCACAATCTGAAGAGCCGAACATACCGAGTAAGGTAATGCGGCGGCAATATCATATAAATGCTCACGCCTCCGAACTTCTTCAAATCCCGCAGGTCATAAGTGCCACGAAATCCCTGACGACGATCACCTAAACACTCTTCAACAAGAGGCGTGTCCAAAAACTCCGTATGCTTGAGAGCGAAAGATATGACGTTCTTGAGTTCTTCCGTACCCATAGACAGTATTTCTTTGGCGGCCCGAGCAAGCGCCCCTCCCATGGAAACCGTGTCTTCTTTCATATCAATGCCAATAAGTCCAAGAAGCTCATCGTAGCCACTCGCCACAAGCGCCCTGACTTCCGACAGATGGCGGCGCTTGTTGGGCCCTTTCCCACACATAACGGCAAGGATAAGTCCCTTAAGAAGGGTACGACACTTGTCATTCCAGTGCGGATCTTTCTCCTCTGGACCTCGCATGATAAGGGAATCGGCAATCAAATTTGCCTCGTCAATCAACTCAGGATTCTGAGTCAAATAGGTTGAGGGCGGTCGCGAATAGTCCACAATACCGTCAAATGGGTTGATGCTGTCAGAGACGTCATCCTTTCCGAGCATGACATGAAATGGATCAAGACACACGATCTGCTGCCCTAGGACCTCTTCTCTGTAACGATGCGTCACAGCATAGTTCTCGCCTTTTGGATCGACAACGAGGACGGAGCCAGGGTAGTGAAGCAGGTTGGGAATAACCAAGCCAATACCCTTCCCTGATCGTGTCGGAGCAACCGTCAGAATGTGTCCGTCTCCAGCCCAGCCTAGATATTCGGCAGATGAAGATTTCTTTCCGCCAAACAGCGCCCTGAGTCCATCGAACATCCAATCGCTCATTGTTTGATCATACCCCTCCCGAATCCCGCTGGTCAGCTTTGCAGGGTCGCCAAGGCGCGCAAGGACAAAGGAGCGCGAGACGGGATCTGACGACAGTGTTGACGCTTTTTCACGCATAGAGGAATACCGCCGCTGACTTGCAGCATTCTCAGGGAAATGCAAGATTCCCTCGGATGCAAGATCGTCAGCGTTTGCCCAGCGCGCGCTGCCGTATTTGTCTGTCGTCTTTTCTCTCTTTGACATTTCGTAATCCTTTCAGTTCAATTAAGCGGTTTCTTCAGGATCGTTATGAAACTGTCGGCCAGTTCCACAAAGCTAGGCGCCCTTTCATAGGCGTCAACGGCCCAATCCCACGTCTTGCGTGAAGCGTCCTGCACATAATTGGATGCGATTGTTGCATATGCACAAGCAGGCCTGGCCAATGGGCTGAAGACCCACGCGAATGCCGCGAGGTTGAGCGCGACCACGAAGGACATTTTCAAGATGAGCGATATCGGAAGTTTCTTCATCAATGGAAATCTCCTATGAGTTCTGTTGCACGCGATCAGTGACAATTGCGACAATCCTGTTCGCGTCAGCCTCCGACAAATCCACCCATTCAATGACACTTCGCCGAAACGAGAACTCCAGTTTCACTCCACTTTGAGGGATCAATGACATCTTCAACGTCCGCCCGAAGATGTATGAAAACAGCAGGAACGGAACGACAGCGAGGGTCAAACCACGCGTGAAGAACGCCAACGGCACGCAAAATACCGCGAGAGCAAGGTAGATGAAGGGCTTCAGATATCCAGACTCCACATTGTTGATGCCTGAAAACGGTATCGTCTTCGCGAACTCGCCGGAAACCGAATCGTCCGAATATTCAAGATGCTTTTCGTAAACCCTGAAAATGATCGTTGAGGAAATCTTCATCTTTGTCAGCAGCCACGCAAACAATCCCGGCTTGCGCCCGACAATGCGCACATAGAGAGGTCCAGACTCATTGATGTAAAGATCCGTCACGGCCAGTGCCGACAACCCTGATTCTATTGCCTGTACATGTTGCGCCATCTTACGGAGTCTCCATTCATCGACCCACCGTCAGGGATATCCCGGATCCTTTTTCAAAATGCGCCTTTTGGCCTGGCCGCTTGGAATAGCTTGTTCCCTGACCAAACGGCGTCTCCCCGCCATACCATTTTTGCCCGGCCGCATAGCGAATCTCGAATGTTCCTGCCGGCACCCTTACGTCCTCCGTTCGGCCATCTTTGACAAACACGTCCACAACAACCTTGGAAGTATTCTCGTCGACAAGTTCCAAGAGACAACTACATCCTGATGCCGTGACACGGAATGGCGCAACAGGGTCTCCTCCTCCGTAATAACGCGTTCGACCGGACACGGGTTCTGCCTCGGCAACCATCACACGTTCTTGCTCCTGCCCCTCTTGCCCATTCGAGCGATTTTGCAAATGGCGGTTACATTTTTGCGCGCATGAATTCAAAAAGGCCAAAAGGAGTATTACGGCGCAAAACACCTTCACAAGCCCTCCGGGGATTCCGAAGAGACTCCCACCCGAAGGAATCAATCGCCAAACGAAGCCCACCACGGAACACAACACCCTCACGGCGACAATCAAAAGGTTTCGCAGCAACATGAATATCTTTATCAGCAAATTCATTAAACTGGTTCTTTCTTTCCCTGGTGTGTGCGTGCCATTTGGCCATGAGAAAGCGCAAGTGCAATCCGAAAAACATCCGGAGCGTGTTTCCCGTGGCGAGAGCCACCATCTGTTTTCTTAGGTCTAGCCATATAGATACAATCTGCCTTTGCTGAGGTAATTTTAGCATACGGTGTGCGCACACCGCAAGCGGAAGTTTTCGGGAATTATGGTGCGGTGGCGAGGAGGCTGCTGGCGGCAAGCAGGCGCTCGGCCTGGCGGGCCACGGCGTCGGAGGGATCAAGCACTTCGGCACGTCCGGCGGCAATCTGCTCGATGAGCGGCTTGAGGTGCGGAAAGTGGGTACATCCTAGCACAAGATGGTCGGCTCCGGCCGAGAGGAGCGGCTCAACGCAGGCTCGCACAGCCGCCTCTGCGCGGGGACCTGTAGTTTCCCCCTTCTCCACTAGCGTCACCCAGTCGTCTGCCACGCACGTGATGACGCGCGTATTCTTCGCGAAACGCGCGCACGTCTCGCGGTAGAGGCGTCCGTTGAACGTACCGGCCGTCGCCAGCACGCCCACAATGCCGCTCTTCGAACGCAGGACGGCTGGCTTCACGGCCGGTTCCATCCCCACGAACGGCACGTCTGGCCATGTGGCGCGCAGGATGTCGATCGCCGCCGCCGTCGCCGTATTGCAGGCCACCACTACCATCTTGCAACGTTGTGCGAGCAGCTGCTCGGTTAGCGCTTTCGCCCGCGCCACGATCTCCTCGGGCGGCTTGTTGCCGTATGGGCAGTGTTCGGTGTCGGCGATGTAGATGGTCTTCTCGAGAGGCAGTCGCTTCCTGAACGCCTCCAGCACGCAGAGCCCGCCACGTCCGCTGTCGAAGAACCCCACCGGATCTGTCGTTTTGCTCGTCATGTCAGAATCTTGGGAGTTTTTCGCGGGAGTCGTCCATGCCGCCGGGACGGTTCCGGAGCTTCCACACACGGTCATGCTCCTCGCGCAGGAACTGGAGCCTCCGCATGTCTCGCCGATTGCAAGCCGCGTCCACGAGGTTCGCCATGTGCATGATCTCCTGGGCCCATACGTTCGGGTACGCGCCACGCACGTACTTTGCCGCCTCGTGCCGGCAGTTTTCGGCTATCGCAGAAATCTCCACCAGAATGCGGTCAGTGAGGTTAGGATGGCGCGAATAGGAATGGTCGTTCGCAAGAATTCGGAATAACTCGCTGGCGTTTGCCCTCAACGCGCCGCCGCGCAGGTAGAGCGTTCCGAGCCGAAGCAGGACGCCGCCGAGCGGCACACCCATCACGGAGTCGAGCGCTTCCTCCAGGTCCATCTTCCCCGCAGATGACCCAGAGTAGGCGAGATTGCCGCCAAGGATGATTCCCGGCAACGACGCCGCGAGCGGTTGCCAGTGGCCGCCGTCGCCCCAGTCCGTCACCATGAATCCCTTTGCGCCGTAGCGGTGCCCCGCTTTCTCGGCAGCCATCATGTTCTCGCGCATGTTCTCCACGCGTCCGCCGAGCGAGTTCCACGAGCTGGTGCCGGGACAGACGTAGAAGTCGAGTCCCGCCTCCTGGAATTTGGCCGCCTCCTCCATGAACGGGTGGTTGCCCTCGTAACCCCAGTCGAGAGCGATCATGTCCTTCGGAAGCTCGCCAACCAGTTCCGGATGCTTGAGTATGACGTCGCCCCAGAACATCGGACGTTTCCCCCTCTTGCGCGCGAGGTCGGCCACCTTCAGGAGGAAATCAAGGTACACGCGCCCTTCGCCCTTCTCCTTAACGGCGGCGGCGCTACGTCCGTTGCCCAGCAGGTCGAAGGTCTCGTCGCAGCCGATGTTGACGAGTCGCGATCCAAAGTTAGGCAACAGCTCGTCGAGCAGCCCTTCAACGAACGCGAGCGAGTCGGGATCTGTGGGACAGAGCGTGGTCGGGTCCTTCTTGAAGCCGCCCCAAGGAAGCGGCGCGCCGCCCTTCGGCAGCTCGGCGAGATGGTTGTAGCCAGGCTTCGTCAGCCACCGCTCCATGTGTCCGAAGCAGTTCTGGTTCGGCACGAGCTCGATGCCGTGCATCACGCAGTAGAGATCCAGCTCGCGTATCTCCTCGGCCGTGAGCGGCGACGCCTTCTCCCACACCGCCCTGTGCGCCGCGTAGGCGAACGTGTGCTCGGTGTAGAGCTGGAACTGGTTGTAGTCGAAGCGCGCGAGTATGTCCACCAGCTGCTTCAACGTGCCCATCGTGGGCACCTTGTCGCGGCTGATGTCGAGCATGTATGAGCGTACTGCGAACATGGCTGTATCGCATGCCGGTTCAGGCACGCGCGAATATGAGCGAGGTGTTGACTCCGCCGAACGCGAAGTTGTTAGTCATCACGTATTCGGCATCGATGTTGCGGCCGTCGCCGTAGATGTAGTCAAGCTCTGCGCACGCGGGATCCGGATTCTTCAGGTTCAGCGTAGGAGGATACCAGCCGGTCTGCAGAGACTTCACCGTCATCGCCGCCTCGATAGCGCCACAAGCGCCTAGCGTGTGTCCTACGTAACTCTTGATGGAGGAAATTGGCACAGCGCGCCCGAAGACAGTGCGCGTAGCAGTACTCTCTGCCACATCGCCAGCGTGCGTTGCAGTGCCATGTCCGTTCACGTAGCCGATGGCCGCACCGTCCAGCCCCGCGTCCAAGAGCGCGTCACGAAGCGCGTACGCCATCGTGTCGGCGTTAGGGTTCGTCACGTGCGTACCATCGGTCGTCTCTGCGAAGCCGACAAGCTCCGCGAGGATCTTCGCGCCTCGCGCCTTCGCGTGCTCGTATTCCTCGAGTATGAACGTCCCCGCTCCGTCGCCGACGACGAGGCCGTCACGGTCCGTATCGTACGGCGCAGGAGTCGTGCGCGGAGCGTCGTTGCGTAACGACGTGGCGTATAGCGTGTCGAAGATCGCCACCTGCGTGGGGCTGAATTCTTCCGCCCCACCTGCTATCATGACATCCTGAACACCCCAGCGGATGAGCTCGGCGGCGTTCCCCAGCGCGAGCGATCCGCTCGTGCACGCCGTCCCGGTAGGCACAAGCCGCCCGTGCGTCTTGAAGTGCACGCTCAGGTTGACGGCGGTCGTCTGCGGCATTAATTTCAGGTAGGTACCCGAGGTGACGCTCTGCACCTTCTTCGTCACAATCATGGAATAGAAATCGAGCAATGGCGGTATCGAGCCGGAACACGATCCATACGCTACGCCGCACCTGCCGCCCTGCAGAATCGCCTCGTCGAGGCCAGCCTGCGCGATTGCCTGTTCCGTAGCGCCGAGTGCCAGTATGGCGCACTCGCCCATTGTGCGGATCACCTTGCGCGTGTAGTGCGCAGGCCGCTCGAAGCGGCACCTGGCGGCAAGATGCGAATTGAGCCCCTCGTATTCGGCAAGCTCCGGGAGAGTCTCGACGCAGTTCTCGAACGTCTTGAGGCGGGCAAATGCCGTCTCCACGTCGTTGCCGAGCGGACTGACGATACCCATGCCCGTGACAACCACGCGACGTCGGCTGTCGCGCCCGCTCATCGGGCTGCCGCCATTTCTGCCGCGATCGCACGCGCAGCCGCGACGGGAT